>ULPR01033445.1_pt1 | contig 23371 bp, 20 predicted proteins | sample 1953681 | NCBI WGS metagenome assembly ULPR01 (sample SAMEA4835634, study PRJEB28245) | human gut metagenome | biome: gut microbiome; material: fecal sample | place: Denmark | collected 2008 | reverse complement strand
CAGCTTGCATTTTTCTGAATTCGTCGAACTCACGTTAAATATAAACAATCGGGCAAAAATAGTTCAAGAATGTTCATTATCTTTGCATCTAAAAAAGCAGAATATGCAGCAAACATCCTATCTTTCTTCAAAGCCACGCTATGAGATTCTTGACGGCCTTCGCGGCGTGGCGGCAATGATTGTGGTGGCGTTCCACCTTACGGAGACCTATTTCGAGGGACAGCCAGTCGTCCAGCCCCTCAATCATGGCTATCTGGCCGTCGACTTCTTCTACATGCTTTCGGGTTTTGTCATCGGCTACGCATATGACGACCGTTGGGACAGGATGACCACGGGACAATTTTTCAAGCGCCGTCTCGTGAGACTGCATCCGATGCTGATGTTCGGAACGCTGTTCGGAGCGCTGATGTTTTATTTTCAGGGCGATTTGCCTGACTGGAAGACGGTGCTCACCACTCCTTGGTGGCTGCTTGTCGTCGTATGTCTGTGGGGATTTACGCTCATTCCCTTGCCCAAATTGCTCGACATACGCGGCTGGGGCGAGATGCACCCGTTGAACAACGCCCAGTGGTCACTGATGTGGGAATATATAGCCAACGTGCTCTATGCGCTTGTCATCCGCCGTTTCACGCGCATGGTGCTCGCAGCGTTTGTGATGTTCTCCGCCGTGCTCACGGTCATGCTGTGCATGAACATTGACGTGTTCGGACTGCTGGAATCGCGCAGCCATGCCTCATATACCGTTATCGGCGGCTGGAGCCTTGAGCCCGTACATCTGCTCATTGCCGTCACACGTCTGTTCTATCCGTTCTTCTGCGGCTTGCTGATTTTGCGGCTTTTCTCCGGAGCCGACGGTGGAAAACGTATGTTCAGCCCCGACAGATTCAGTGTCCGTGGAGGATTCGGATGGTGTGCCCTGGCGATAGCCGTGTTGCTCGTCATGCCTCGTGTGGGAGGTCCGGACGCGGCCAACTATTGGATGAACGGAGTCTATGAGACTGTTGTCATACTTCTGGTATTCCCTGTCATCATAGCGGTGGGCGCCGGCAGCAGGACGAACGGTCAGAAGAGCGGAGCCGTATGCCGTTTTCTCGGCGAGATATCCTATCCGCTTTACGTGACCCACTATCCCTTCATCTATGTGCAGATGTCGTGGGCCGCGGCTCATGCTGATCTTCCCGTGTCGACCCACATCTTCGTCTCCGTCAGCCTGTTCCTGCTGGCCGTAGGCGTGGCATACGCATCACTCCATCTTTATGACCTGCCCGTGCGTGAGTGGCTGAGGCGGAAAGTCCTGAAATAAGGGGAAATGCCGCAAATGATAGCCGTATGTACATAGCGGAAGGCATGCTGTCCGCTGTGTACATATGTTTTTTTTGTTTTTAAGTCAAAGCTGTGAATACCAACTTAGTTCACATCTTTATGTGCATAGGAAAACAAGGATGTGAAATGAACTTCCGACAATGTTGTATGTCTGAAAACGATAAAGTTCTGGATGAATAATGATTGTTGTCATTCAGAACTTTATCGTTTTCAGACATTATATTATACCGAATCCTATTTCTTCAGTTCAACATCCTGTGTCTTAAGCCATTGCTTGTAAGATTCAGAGAACTCCATTATCGTTTGTACAGAACCGCTAATCAAGTTTTGCACATCAATAGAATATGAGGGCAGGGCGCTGAGTTTTTTGCTGAATTCAATATCCTGATCTGTGATAGTTCCGTAGGCACTGTTGGCAGCAATCACGACATAGTATTTCTTCATGTAATCCATCACGGCCTGTATATTGTTCTTCTCAACTTGAGATTCGCTCATCATGGCGCTCATTTCAAGAATCTTTAGCGTAGCATCGATACCTTTCTTCATCGAACTGTTCTCATAGAAAACATCGAATCTCTTGGCGAAATCTTCGGGACAAGTATATTCCACCGGCTTCAGTTTACTGGGATTTTCCGTTACATCGTCTCCCATAAATTTATCCATCTCCGCTTCCATTTTCGTTTCCATGACCTTGGTATGCTTGATGTAGGTCTGACCTTCCTCGCTTTTCATCGTCTCCGTTATTTTGCGGATGTCTTCGATGGAGATTTGGTCTTTCAGCATGTTGACGAGTATTGGACGCAATAGTTTCTGTTCGGCATTTTCCTTGATGTATTTTTCAGCCAGCATGTTTCCTTTCCCTTTGCTTGATGGTGCAAGGAGCTCTTCATTGATGGCGTTAAGGAACTGCGGTAAGTGTTCTGTCGCCTGGCTGATTTCTTCGTCCTCATGTGTTATGGCCATCAGTTCCATTACGGCGTCACCGTAATTGTCGTTGCTCTGTGCATTTACGCACACGCATAAAGTGAAAAGCGCAACAATGGTCATTGTGCAGCATTTTGAAACAAAATTGATACGTTTCATTGTTCTCGTAATTTTAAATTGAATTTAAGTTTATCGCTGCAAAGGTATATAATTTGGAACAGAATATAGCCGGAATGATATGAAAAAATAATCGGAACATTAAAATAAATCCTTAAACTTATTATAACTTACTTAATAAGATAAAGGAGAGTATTTCTTGTTTCCATACTCTCCTTTACTTTGTCGGTTATAATCCTGCTATCCGTCAGAAGTCATATTGTTTCTCGTATCTGTCGAAGACGACGTCTTCCGGATAGCCGTAAGCGGCAAACATTTTGCGTATGTATTGCTGCTGGTCGGGCGTGAGCCCGCGCTTGCCTATAGATTCAAGACAGAAGCGTTGCACTTCTATCTTGAATCTATATACATAATTCCCATAGTGTGAATCATAGTATCAACAGAACTATTAGTTATAGCCGGAATTTTCTCGCTTGTCAGGCTTGCCTGTCCAGACGGGTTTGTCTCCTTCTTCATGCCTGTATATTTTGGGCATAATGCCTTCTGCGCGTTTGAAAAGGTGGAAGAAATAGAGAATATCCATGAAGCCACTTCCAAAGCGAACCTTTTTATTTTGTGATAAAGTTTTTGTCACTCCATAATCCAATTGGAGATGTAATTTCACGGCAGTATTAATTCCGCTAACGGACTCTTAATAGTATTTCTTAATAAAGAATGTGATGGCTTTAAGAAGCGGGTCTAATTCATTGTCAATGATCCACCATATCTGCTCGGCGTCAACATCAAAATAGTGATGTACGATGATGTCTCTAAGACCTTTTACTTTTTTCCAAGGAATTTGCGGGTAGGTAGGAAGCAAAGTTTGATTTGTCACTTTATCGAGATTCTTCAAACTTTCTCCTATGGCAATGAGTTGCATGCAGACGGCATCAAGTTTTTCCATGCCGGCAGGCGTTAAAAGGAAATCATCCGCACATTGAATATATGAAGTGCGGTCTTTTATCTTTATGATGGCAGATTCTATTTCTGTCAGAATTTCCAGTGTGAGATTCTCAGAAGATAACGATTCCTTCATTTTCTATCCGTTTTTTTAAGAAAGGATTGATGTTTTTGTGATTGCGCACGATGTCAACCGGACAACCGAACAGTTGCTCCAGATATTCTTTCATATCCATGAGGATGAATGGATTGGGCGTCTCCGTATCGACACAGACATCAACGTCGCTTGCCGTTTTGTTCTCATTGCGGGCGATAGAGCCGAAAAGGCAGAGGGATTTTATTCCGAAGTCTCTTCGAAGTGTCTCGCTGCAGGATTGCAGGATGGTGATATAATCAGTTTTGCTCATTTCGAGAATCGTTTTCTGCAAAGATACATTTTAATCCATTTCCGCCAAAAGATTTTGACGGCAAAATGGCCGGAAAGAGTAAATCGGCGGGCGTTTCCACATTTTTTTGCTTTTAATAATATTCTTTGCGATTATTTTATTACCTTTGCATCGCTTTTAACGGCGTACAAATTTGTAATATTATAATATTTTTATGTATTTTATCTTGTTACTTACCGTTCTTGTAACGGCTATTGTACTGGTAGCAGCGGCCTATGTAATCGCGAAACTCATCGGCCCGCGCTCATATAACAAGGTAAAGGGCGAGCCATTCGAGTGTGGTATTCCTACCCGCGGTTCGTCTTGGTTACCTATGTCTGTGGGCTACTACCTGTTCGCTATTCTATTCCTCATGTTCGACGTGGAGACAGTCTTTCTGTATCCCTGGGCAGTGGTAGTTAAGGAGTTCGGTGCGATGGCTCTGCTGAGCATCGGTTTTTTCCTGTTGGTACTTGTGTTTGGCTTGGCATACGCCTGGCGGAAAGGAGCGTTGGAATGGAAGTGAGAAAGCCGCATATCAAGAGTATTCCTTACGAAGAGTTTAAGGATAACGGAGCTCTCGAAAAGATTGTCAATGAGCTTCACGAGGGTGGTGTAGACGTGATTGTCGGTTCGCTCGACCAGGCCATCAACTGGGGACGCAGCAACTCGCTGTGGTCTCTGACGTTTGCGACGAGCTGCTGCGGTATCGAGTTTATGGCCGTGGGATGTGCCCGCTATGACTTCGCCCGTTTCGGATTTGAGGTTACGCGCAACTCTCCCCGTCAGGCCGACCTCATCATGTGTGCCGGTACGATTACGCACAAGATGGCTCCGGTCCTGAAGCGTCTCTACGACGAGATGGCCGAACCGAAATATGTCGTTGCCGTGGGTGGCTGTGCCATTTCCGGCGGTCCGTTTAAGAGCAGCTATCACGTCGTGAAGGGCATCGAGGAAATTTTGCCGGTGGACGTGTTCGTGCCAGGCTGTCCTCCGCGTCCAGAGGCAATCCTCTACGGTATGATGCAGCTGCAGCGTAAGGTGAAGATTGAGAAATTCTTCGGAGGCCGCAACCACAAGGAGAAGAAGCCGGTGGTGGTGACTAATGTACCCGAGGACTTTAATAAATAATATAAGGAAGACGAAACGATGAAATTAGAAAACAGACAATTCGAATTGAACGTGTTTGCCGCAGAGATGGCAAAACTGAAGAACGAAAAGCATTTCGACTTCCTTGTGACTATCGTTGGTGAGGACTTCGGCGAGGAAGGACTGGGATGTATCTACATCCTTGAGAACACGAAGACGCACGAGCGCACGAGCGTGAAGGCTGTCAACGCCGACCGTAACGAACCCTACATACCGACGGTGATGCACCTGTGGAAGAGCGCCGAGATTCTGGAGCGCGAGGTCTACGACTTCTTCGGAATTAAGTTCCTCGGCCATAAGGACATGCGCCGCCTCTATCTGCGCTCTGATTTTGAGGGCTATCCTTTCCGCAAGGACTACGACATGAGCGCCGAGAACAACAAATATGTGCTCACGGACGACCCCGAGCCCGACTATACTTTCGAGTATAACCTCAATAAGGACGGAAAGCTCGTGGCTACGAAGCGTCCGCTGTTTGGCGACGATGACTATGTCATCAATATCGGCCCGCAGCACCCTGCCACCCACGGTGTGCTCCGTCTGCAGACCGTGCTTGACGGTGAGACAATCAGGAAAATCTATCCTCATTGCGGATACATCCACCGCGGCATAGAGAAGATGTGCGAGAGCTACACCTATCCGCAGACACTGGCTCTGACAGACCGTATGGACTATCTGAGCGCAATGATGAACCGTCACGCCCTCTGCTCTGTCATAGAGGAGGCAATGGGGGTGGAGTTGACCGACCGCATCAAGTATATCCGCACGATTATGGACGAACTGCAGCGTCTGGACAGTCACCTGCTGTTCTACGGATGCTGCGCGCAGGACCTCGGAGCGCTGACCGCATTTATATATGGTATGCGCGACCGCGAGCAGGTGCTTAACGTCATGGAGGAGACCACCGGCGGACGTCTGATTCAGAACTACTACCGCATCGGCGGATGCCAGGAGGACATCGACCCCAACTTCGTTCAGAACGTGAAGAAGCTGTGTGCCTATATGAAACCGATGTTTCAGGAGTATCGCGACATCTTCACCGGCAACGTCATTCTTCAGAACCGTTTCAAGAACGTCGGCAAGCTCTCTATGGAGAACGCCATCAGCTACGGATGTACCGGAGGTACGGGACGCGCTACGGGATGGCACAACGACGTGCGCAAGAACCATCCGTACGATATGTACGGCAAGGTCGATTTTGACGAGATCACCTATCAGAACGGCGACTGTTTCGACCGCTATATGGTTCGTATGGACGAGATGGAGCAGAGCATCCGCATCATCGAGCAGCTCATCGACAACATTCCCGCCGGCGACTTCTACATCAAGCAGAAGCCCATTATCAAGGTTCCCGAAGGACAGTGGTACACATCGTGCGAGGGAAGCCGTGGCGAGATCGGCGTATATCTCGACTCAAAGGGCGACAAGAGCCCTTACCGCCTGAAGTTCCGCCCGATGGGTCTGCCGCTGGTATCGGCCATGGACGAGCTGCTGCGCGGCGAGAAGATTGCCGACCTCATTGCCGTAGGCGCTACATTAGATTACGTAATTCCTGATATTGACAGATAATTAAGTTATGTTTGATTTTAGTATAGTAACAACGTGGTTCGACAGTCTCCTTCGTGAGACCCTCGGTCTTGGCGACTTTCTGTCGATACTCATAGAGTGCGTGATTGTGGGTGTGTTCATCCTTGCGGCATACGCCATGCTGGCCATCGTGCTCATTTTCATGGAGCGCAAGGTGTGCGCCTATTTCCAGTGCCGTCTCGGCCCGATGCGCGTCGGCCCCTGGGGCGTATTCCAAGTGTTCGCCGACGTGTTGAAGATGCTCCAGAAGGAAATTTTCTTCGTTGACAAGGCAGACAAGATGCTCTATCTTGTAGCTCCGTTCCTCGTGCTCATCGCTTCCGTCGGAACATTCTCATTCATGCCTTGGAACAGGGGCGCGGGCATCCTCGACTTCAATGTCGGCATATTCCTGCTCACGGCCATTTCGAGCATCGGCGTTATCGGCGTGTTCCTTGCCGGATGGGGTTCCAACAACAAGTATAGTGTGGTGTCGGCCATGCGTGGTGCCGTGCAGATGATTTCTTACGAGATGTCACTCTGCCTGTGTCTCATCACAGCTGTCGTTCTGACCGGAACAATGCAGATCAGCGGTATCGTCGAAGCACAATCGGGAGCCTTCGGATGGCTTATATTCCAAGGTCATATCCCCGCCATCATCGCTTTCCTCGTATTCCTCGTGGCTGGTAATGCCGAGGCCAATCGTGGCCCGTTCGACCTTCCCGAGGCCGAAAGCGAGTTGACAGCAGGTTATCACACTGAATATTCGGGTATGGGTTTCGGCTTCTTCTATCTCGCCGAATACCTTAATATGTTTGTTATAGCCGGTGTGGCTACGACGGTGTTCCTCGGCGGCTGGATGCCTATCCACGTCGGAATCGAAGGTTTCGACGCCGTGATGGACTATATCCCCGGTATCGTCTGGTTCCTCGGCAAGGCATTTGCCCTTGTGTGGGTGCTGCTCTGGATACGCTGGTCGTTCCCGCGTCTGCGCATTGACCAGATACTGAAGCTTGAGTGGAAATATCTCATGCCGTTGTCACTCATCAACCTTGTGCTCATGACAGTCATCGTGGCACTGGGATGGTATATTAAATAATGTGTAATACGGCCGAATTATTAAATTCATCAGACAATGGAAAATAACAATTCATATTTCGGAGGAGCAGTGAAAGGCGTGAAGTCGCTGCTCACCGGTATGGGAGTCACCATGAAGGAGTACTTCATCCCGAAGGTGACCGAACAGTATCCGGAAAACCGCAAGACAACGCTGCACGTGTCTGAGCGCCATCGCGGACGTCTCGTCATGCCGCACGACGCCGAGGGCAACCACAAGTGCATCGCCTGTACGCTGTGCGAAAAGGCTTGTCCTAACGGCACAATCAAGATCACGTCAGAGATGCGTGAGACGGTGGATGGCAAGAAAAAGAAGTTCCTGACCGACTATCAGTATGATCTCGGCGACTGCATGTTCTGCCAGCTCTGTGTCAACGTTTGTCCCCAGGACGCTATCAAGTTTACAAACGATTTCGAGAATTCAACCTTTGAACGCGGTTCGCTGGTGCTCCACCTCGACAAGGAAGTGAAGTATGAGCCGTCGCTGCCGAACATCATTGACGGTGGCTCACCTATCGAAATCGGCAAGTGGAACACTAAAAAATAAATGGAGGACGATAGTATTATGGCTAATTTAGTAATGTTTATAATCCTTGCCGTTGTCATTCTCGGTTCAGCCGTGATGTGTGTGACGACGACCCGTATCATGCGGGCAGCCACGTTCATGCTGTTCGTCCTCTTCGGTGTGGCCGGACTCTACTTCCTGCTCGACTATACTTATCTTGGCGCGGCCCAGATCAGCGTTTATGCCGGTGGCGTGACCATGATTTATGTGTTTGCCATCCAGCTCGTTGGCAAGCGCACGCTGCAGGGCATCGTGGAGCGTGTCAAGTGTAGTCGCGCCCTTTGTGGAGCCGGAGTATCGCTTGTGGGCTTTGCCGTGGTGGCTCTTGTTCTGCTTAAGAACGAGTTCATCTGCAAGGCGTGTGGCACGGCAGACACGGAAATGCCGATGAAAGTCATTGGACAGTCTCTGCTCGGCAGCGACAAATATCAGTATGTGCTCCCGTTCGAGTTCATCTCTGTTTTCCTGCTTGCATGTATTATCGGAGGTATTGTAGTATCAAGAAAAGAAGAGGAGAATTAATTTATGGTACCAGTAGAATGTTATTTCGTGCTTAGCGCACTGTTGTTCTTTATCGGCGTGTTCGGTTTTGTCACCCGCCGCAACCTGATAGCCATGCTCATCTCCATCGAGCTTGTGCTCAATGCCGTCGATCTCAATTTCGCAGCATTCAACCGTTTGCTCTTCCCCGGAGAGTTCGAGGGATTCTTCATGACCCTGTTCTCCATCGGAGTGAGCGCTGCTGAAAGTGCGGTGGCTATCGCGATAATTATCAATGTTTACCGTAACTTCAACAGCGACCAGGTGAACAGTATTGAAAACATGAAATTTTAATGTGAGTTATGGATTATAGTTTTGTATTTCTTATACTCCTTCTGCCGCTGCTCTCATTCATCGTCTTGGGATTGGCTGGCATGAAGATGTCGCATAAGACTGCCGGACTCATCGGTACTACATCGCTTGGAATAGTGACCGTGCTGTCTTATTACACCGCATTCTGCTACTTCACGGCAGATCGTGGGGCTGACGGCGCGTTCGCAACGTTGGTGCCCTACAACTTCACATGGTTGCCGCTCGGAAGTCTCAACTTTGACCTTGGCATCCTCCTCGATCCAATTTCGGTGATGATGCTTATCGTGATAAGCACTGTCAGCCTGATGGTGCACATCTATTCGTTTGGTTATATGCACGGAGAGAAGGGTTTCCAGCGTTACTACGCTTTCCTGAGCCTCTTCACCATGTCTATGCTCGGACTCGTTGTTGCCACTAACATCTTCCAGATGTATCTCTTCTGGGAGCTTGTGGGAGTCAGCTCTTATCTGCTCATCGGATTTTATTATCCGCTTCAGGCCGCAGTCTCAGCTTCCAAGAAGGCGTTCATCGTCACACGCTTTGCTGATATGTTCTTCCTTATCGGTATCCTTATCTTCGGTTACTATACAGGTTCGTTCAGCTTCTCGTTTGCCGGTGATGTCGTTATGGGCGATGGAACGGCTCCGTTCATTCCCGTTGACGTCATGAAGGCTGTAACCGCAGGCGGATTTATCCTGCCCACGGCTCTCGTTCTGATGTTCATCGGTGGTGCCGGTAAGAGCGCTATGTTCCCATTGCACATTTGGCTGCCCGATGCCATGGAAGGCCCGACACCTGTCAGCGCCCTCATCCACGCTGCGACGATGGTCGTTGCCGGTGTATTCCAGATTGCCCGCATGTTCCCTTTATGGATTGAATATGCGCCCGGACAGATGAGCATTGTAGTATGGGTCGGCGTGTTCACCGCTTTCTATGCCGCTGCCGTTGCCTGTGCACAGAGCGACATCAAGCGCGTGCTCGCTTTCTCGACGATTTCCCAAATCGCTTTCATGATGGTTTCGCTCGGTGTCTGCCTGCCCGGTCATCACGGTGAGATTCTCGACAATCACGCACAGCTCGGTTATATGGCATCCATGTTCCACCTGTTCACACACGCCATGTTCAAGGCTTGTCTGTTCCTCGGTGCCGGATGTATCATCCACGCCGTTCATTCTAACGAAATGTCAACGATGGGCGGACTCCGCAAATATATGCCCATCACACATATTACATTCCTCATCTCCTGTCTTGCTATTGCTGGTATTCCGTTCTTCTCGGGCTTCAGTTCCAAGGACGAGATTATCACCGCATGCTTTGCCTATAGCCCTGTTGTAGGTTGGATTATGACCGGTGTGGCTGCCATGACCGCCTTCTACATGTTCCGTCTCTACTACGGAATATTCTGGGGTACAGAGAATAAGGAACTCCACGCTCACCACACCCCCCACGAGGCTCCGCTCAACATGACCCTGCCGCTCATCGTGCTTTGTGTGATTACCGTAGGTGTCGGTATTTACACGACAATCGCCGGTTTCGCAGGGTGGGGTGGTAGCTTTGGCAGCTTCGTTACGGCATCCGGCGCAGAGTATGACATCCACTTCGATGTTCAGGTAGCTGCGACGAGCACCGTCATCGCCATCATCAGCATCGCTCTTGCCACCTATATATATAAAGGTGAGAAGCAGCCCATTGCCGACAAGCTCTACAGCATGTTCCCAAAACTCCATCGTGCCGCCTACAAGCGCTTCTACATGGACGAGGTTTACATGTTTGTCACACATAAGATTATTTTCCGTTGCGTCAGCACTCCGATTGCCTGGTTTGACCGCCACGTTATCGACGGCACGTTTGACTTTATGGCGTGGGGAGCTAACGAAGCCGGTGAGACAATCCGTCCGTGGCAGAGTGGCGACGTGCGCAAGTATGCCGTATGGTTCATTACGGGCACTGTAGCCTTAACATTAGTATTACTTTGCATATAATCAGAAAAGATGAATATATTAAGTCTATTCGTAGTAATCCCCGTCCTGATGTTGCTCGGCCTTTGGATAGCCCGCAACCTCAGTCAGGTGCGTGGTGTGATGGTGGCCGGTGCTTCATGTTTGCTGGCCCTGTCAATATGGCTGGTGTTCGCGTTCCTTGATATGCGTGAAACTATGCCTGCCGACCAATATCCCATGCTCTTTACAGCGAGCACGCCTTGGTTTAAGCCATTGAACATAGCTTACGCTGTGGGTGTCGACGGCATTTCCGTTGTCATGCTTCTTCTTTCGAGTATCATCGTGTTCACCGGAACGTTTGCCTCATGGCAACTCAAACCGCTGACCAAGGAGTATTTCCTTTGGTTCACCCTGCTTTCAACCGGTGTTTACGGATTCTTCATCTGCACCGACATGTTCGCCATGTTCATGTTCTATGAGGTTGCCCTCATCCCGATGTACCTTCTTATCGGTGTTTGGGGAAGCGGCAACAAGGAGTATGCAGCCATGAAACTGACCCTGATGCTCATGGGAGGCTCGGCACTTCTCATCATCGGTATTCTCGGAATCTACTATTTCAGCGGTGCGACGACAATGAACGTTCAGGAGATTGCCGCTATGCATAACATCCCTGTTGACATTCAGAAGATATTCTTCCCGTTCATCTTCATCGGTTTCGGTGTGCTCGGCGCCCTGTTCCCGTTCCACACATGGTCACCCGACGGTCATGCTTCGGCTCCTACAGCCGTGTCAATGCTCCACGCCGGTGTGCTCATGAAGCTGGGAGGTTACGGATGCTTCCGCGTGGCAATGTACCTGTTGCCCGATGCTGCTCAGGAGCTGGCGTGGGTGTTCCTCATCCTCACCACCATCTCAGTGGTCTATGGAGCCCTTTCGGCCTGTGTTCAGACTGACCTTAAGTACATCAACGCATATTCGTCAGTGTCTCACTGCGGTCTGGTGCTCTTCGCACTGCTCATGATGACCAAGACATCATGCACCGGAGCCATTCTTCAGATGCTTTCCCACGGTCTTATGACGGCCCTCTTCTTCGCCCTCATCGGTATGATCTACGGCCGTACACACACCCGTGACATCCGCAAGCTTGGCGGCCTGATGAAGATTATGCCTTTCCTCAGTGTCGGTTATGTCATTGCCGGTCTGGCCAACCTCGGTCTGCCGGGCTTCTCCGGCTTCATCGCCGAGATGACCATCTTCGTCGGTTCATTTGAGAATGCCGACATGTTCCATCGTGTGGCCACTATCATCGCATGTACGTCAATCGTAGTTACGGCGGTCTACATCCTGCGTACCGTTGGTTTCATCCTCTTCGGCAAAGTGACCAATCCTCACTATCTCGAGCTTACCGATGCCACATGGGATGAGCGTTTATCCGTTTGCTGCCTTATCTTCTGTGTGGCCGGTCTCGGTTCGTTCCCGTTGTGGGCAAGCAGCATCATCACCGATGGCGTGACACCGATACTCAGCGTAATTAACTTCTAAACTTATCAGGACAAATGGATTACAGTCAATTCTTAAATATGCTGCCGGAAGCCACACTGATGGCTATCCTGGTAATAGTCTTCGTTGTTGATTTCGTATTCAAGAACAGCGACCGGAAACATTCGGCACTCTATATGGTCACCGGCCTTCTCATGCTGGCCCAGATAGCTCCGTGCGCAATCGCTGAGCCGACATCGGCTTTTGGTGGGCTTTATGTGACGAATGAGTCTGTCAACGTGATGAAGCTCATCCTCACCGCCGGAACGCTCATCGTGCTCATCATGGCCCAGCCGTGGCTGACGCGCGACGACGTGAAGAACAAGGAAGGCGAATTCTACATGCTCGTCATATCGACACTGCTCGGTATGTACATGATGATGTCTTCGGGCCACTTCCTCATGTTCTTCCTCGGTCTTGAGATGGCGTCGGTGCCCATGGCATGCCTCGTGGCTTTCGACAAGATGAAGAAGAACTCAGCCGAGGGTGCCGCCAAGTTCATCCTTACGGCGACATTCTCAAGCGGTGTGATGCTCTATGGCATATCGTTCATCTACGGAGCCGTCGGTACACTCTATTTCGATGACGTCGCCGCACAGATAACGGCCTCTCCCCTCACCATCATGGGACTCGTGTTCTTCTTCAGCGGACTCGGCTTCAAGATTTCTCTCGTGCCGTTCCACTTCTGGACCGCCGACACCTATCAGGGAGCTCCGACGGCCGTTACCGGCTATCTCAGCGTGATATCAAAGGGAGCCGCAACGCTTACACTCATGATGATACTCTGCAAGGTGTTCGCTCCGATGATAGACTATTGGGAGTATCTGCTCTCCATCGTCATCGTGCTCACCATCACCATCGGTAACCTCTTTGCCATCCGTCAGAACGAGCTCAAGCGCTTCATGGCGTTCAGTTCAATCTCTCAGGCCGGTTATATCATGCTTGCAGCCATCGGCGCCAGCACAACCGGTGTAGCCGCGCTGACCTACTACGTGCTTGTCTATGTCGTGGCCAACCTGAGCGTCTTCACCGTAATCAGCGTTGTGGAGCAGAACTGCGGCGGCACGACAAAGATGAACAGCTACGACGGTCTCTATCAGACCAACCCCAAGCTGGCTCTTCTCATGACGCTGGCTCTGTTCTCCCTCGCCGGCATTCCGCCGTTCGCAGGTATGTTCAGCAAGTTCTTCGTCTTCATGGCAGCTGCCGAGCAGGGTTCGTTCATGGCCTATTTCGTAGTGTTCATCGCGTTGATCAACACCGTTGTCAGCCTCTACTACTATCTGCTCATCGTCAAGGCGATGTACATCAAGCCTTCCGAGGCTCCGCTGCCCACGTTCCGCAGTGACTGTGACAGCCGTGTCGCCCTTGCCCTCTGTACAGCCGGCATCGTAGCATTTGGTGTGTTCAGCTGCGTCTATGAGTGGATTGCGGCTGCGGCCAACTGATAAATCATTTTACTGAAATACACAACGAGACAGCGGGTCATACGGAAATCTCCTTGCGGGAAGCCGTATGGCCCGCTTTTCTTATATCCTGGAAAGCCACGTGAGACCCGTCAACCTCTTCGAGAACCATCCCCTTGCCCCTCTCGCCATAAGCCTTGTCATGGGCATATCCGTGGGTCACGGCTTTCTTTCCCATGTCACAACGTCATTCTGGCTTGCGGCCATCTATGTCCTGATAGCCTCATGCTGCGTTGTCCGCCGCCATCCGAAGCTACAGAGCGTGCTGCTCACCGTCAGTTTCTTTTTTCTTGGTTGTATGCTTATATGCAGGGCTGAGGAGAACTTTTTGGTTGTATATCCGGAGGAGGAGACCGGCTATGACGCCGTCGTGGCGAGCGAACCGGAAGAGCGCGGGCGCGTCTTGCGTTTCGACATGATAATAACGTCCGGACCATACAGCGGACGTACCGTGAGGGCGTCACTTCAGAAAGACACCGTTGAGTGCCGCTACCGTGACATAACGGTCGGCGACGGACTGTCGTTGCGCTCCGTCTTGCGTCCGCCGTCAAATTTCCGTGAGTCCGGTTTTGACTATGTGAGATATATGAAGGCCAATGGCATATCCGGTCAGACGTTCATTTATTATCGCAACTGGAGACAGGCCGCTGTCAGCGTCAGTCGCATATCCACGGTGCGCCGTGCCGCCATCGTTTTTCTCCGCTATCGTCACAAGCTGCTGGAATGGTATCGCAGCTTTGGTCTCGACAATCAGGAGTTTGCCGTCGTATCGGCCATGACACTCGGCTATCGTGCCGAACTGTCGCCCGAACTCCGCAAGGTCTATTCCCTTTCCGGCGTCTCCCATATCCTTGCCCTTTCCGGGATGCACCTCGGTATCATCTACTTTCTCCTTTCCTCACTTTTTCCCAACGGACGTTTCACATTTTTCCGCGAGCTGCTCATCATACTCCTTGTCTGGGCATACGTCTTTCTCGTCGGTATGTCCGTGTCCGTTGTCCGTTCCGCCATCATGATAAGTGCATTTTCCTTTGCCGCAGTACTCGAATACGAACGTGCTTCGCTGAACAATCTTGCCATTGCGGCCTTGATAATCCTAATCGTCAATCCGTTCAGCATCTATGACGTTGGCTTCCAGCTCTCATTCCTTTCTGTGGCTTCAATACTCGTTTTTCATCATCCGGTCGCCGGCATCGTCTCTTTCAAATACCGTCGCACCCACCACGTCTTCTCCTGGTTCTGGAGTCTGATAATCATGTCCTGTTCCGCCCAGCTTGCCACGGCTCCGCTCGTCGCCTACTATTTCGGGATATTCTCTTTCGTTTTTCTGCTGTCGAACATCGTAGCCATTCCCGCCGTGACTGTCATACTCTATTTATCCCTGACGGCGCTGGCCCTTTCTTTCGTCCCCGCCGTCCAACATCTCGTTGTCGCGTTGCTCGTCAAGGTCGTCATTTGTCTCAACGCCTTTCTCTTTTGGCTCTCCTCCCTGCCCGGCTCCTCGCTTTCCGGCATACACATAAATGTCTTCCAGCTGATGGGCATTTACGTGATAATACTCTCGTTGGTGATACTGTGCAAGATATTCTATCGCCGCTATTTCTATACCGTTCTTTCGATGTAGCGTCGTCTTTCCGGTATGCCAAAGAGAAGATTTGTCTATTGCGCTAAAATTTATCGGGGCACGTATCATTCCAAATGCCGGATGAACCTTTAATCTTTATTCAGGGCCGTTCCCTTTCATCTTCCTTTCTGCAAATCAGCGGCCCGCACCTGTCATCTCGTGTGACAAATCGAGGAAAAAGTCGTGGCCGAGAATTTTGGATATGCGCGTCAGCAGTTCCGTGTCGATTGACTGCCGTCGGAATATGTCATATACATTCGTGCGGTCGCAGTGTAGCTGGGCAGCGAACCAAGTCACCGTGTGTGCCTTGGGATGCCTGTCGAGTTCAGCCTTTATCATATTGCCGACGTGACACATCGTTTTGTCCTTTCTCCTTATTATATATAATGTGTGTGTCACGCACGTCCCCTTAGTGACCCAATTCCAATCAGGATGGCTGTTGCCGTTGGGACATAAAAAAAGCGCAGGACGATGTGCAGTTTATCTTATTCGAGGCATCGCCAAACGCCCTTTCCGAAATAAACAGTCCACTCCCACGCCTTGATCGGATATCGATAGTCCCTTGCCGGGAGTGGATATACGACAAGTCGAGGCGCTCTTTGACTGCTCTCTCCTTCGGATAATTTTTGGCGAAATTTCGAATAAAGGATAAAGCAAAAACGCTTCTTTTCCATAAAGTCCCGGACATGGCCGTGGCCAATGTCCGTCTGCAAAGTTACTGAATTATATCCGAAAAACAGTTTCTCCGGCCCATTGTTTTTGCATGTCTCTTGTCTTATTCTGTCTTTATTCTGCCTTTCAGGGGTAGGAGTGTTGAGTGTTGTTCAACATTATGTATAAAAATAGGCTACGTCATGTTGAACTATCCGCAATATTCTTTTGACAGCGGACATTCTTTTTTGCGCTAATTTTGCATGAGGATTTTCATTACGGTAGTGGAGAGTTGACAAACGAACAAGAATCATTTATTTAATATCAATAACATTATAAATTATGAAAAAGACATTCGAATTGATTGGTATGTGGCTTATGGCCACGGTGTTGTGCTGCAATTTTACGGCTTGCAGCAGTGATGACGATGACAATGAAGAAGGTGGAGGTGGTGCAAACGGAGGAAAGCGGCTTGTTTCGATAAAGTATAACAGCCGTGATTCCTATACCGGAGAGACAGAAACGGATGTGCGCCGTTTTGAGTATGACAACTCCGGAAGGATTGTCAAAGTGGTTGAAGAAGACGATTGTATTACGACATACGAGTATGGCGAGAGCAAGATTACGAAGACAGAAAGGGAGGGCTCTTATGTTGACCGTTATGAATATTCATATCGTGACGGCCGTATCGTGAAGCTGACGTCTGATGGTGATGTGACGTCATATAAGTATGACGGAAACAAGCTCATCAATGGTGCCAATTACGGAGATGGTTCTCCCTACGATCTTATTACATGGGATGGTGACAATATCGCTACTTGCGGTATGACGGCATACACTTATTCAAATCTGGAGTCTTCCATTGGTTGGAACGAGTATGACGGCGCGATAGACGACGTCCTCTACAATCAGGGTTATTTCGGCGACCGTTCACGCAGTCTTATGGCTACCGGTGGCTATATCGGTGGTTCCGGTGCAGCGACGAGTTATACATACGAGGTGAACGGCGGCTACGTGACAAAGGCCGTGGGCTCCAATGGTGGTTCCATTGAATATGTCTGGGAATGAGATTTGATTTAAAAGAAATAGGCGCGCCGGTTGGTGCGCCTATTTCTTTTGAATATGCAATTTAGTATGTTGAAGAGCCGTGGTGTTACACGTCTTTTTCACAACCTGTTGGCTTCTTCATTCTGTATCCGGTGTCTTGAGCAAATCGGCAATCAATGTTGTGAAGTCTCTGATATCTCCCTCTACGCTCGCCTTTTCTAAGGCTTGCATATAGGAACTCCGTTTTTCTACCGGGATAATTGTCCATGAATAGCCACCCGTTGCAAGCATGGTGTTCATTATGAACCGGCTCATTCTGCCGTTGCCATCATTATATGGATGTATAAATCCGAACAGGAAATGTCCAAGAATGGCTCTGACGGCAGGATGTTTCTCTTCTTGCAGCAGACGGAAAAACTCGGGCATGGCATCACGTACAGCCTCATAGTTCATGGGTGTGTGGCGTGAACCGCGAATATAGACAGGACGGTTGCGATAGCCCACGATGGCAGACGGTTTATAGAGACCGGCTGCTACCATTGGTTGCCACATCTCGAAATACCAGTCTCCGTGATCGTCATCAACGGCTGTTCCTGCATCGGAGTCTTCAATGATTTTGGTAATTGTAGCTTTTACGGCTTGGAACGACTGATAGTATCCTCGGGCCACCAATGCGTTATGGGTGTCCTTGTCTTCTTTCATAGGAGCCCAATTGCCGCTCTTCACTTTTTCAATCAGTTCGTCAGATACCTTATAGCCTTCGATTGAAAGAGAATGATAGGCGTCCTCCGTGTATTTGTCATCCAATTGTTTGAGCAGTTCTGTTATGTCGGTAGGTGTGGCATTTGGGGCAGGAAAATTCTCGATGACAGTCCGGCGCATTTCGCTCCACATCAGTGACAGGCGTGTGACGTATGGTGATGCCGGGGTGGGTGAAAGATTTTCCACTTTATCCTCAAACGGATCTTCTTCACGTATGTCATATCCCAAACGTTTCATGTAGGCAAGGATATTATTTGCAATTTTTTCCCTTCCGATATTCCTGAAAGCTCCGGCAAGGCGACCTGCGCGTGTGCTTGCGCCTACATCGGTAAGAATCCCGTAGATATCAGATTCGTCCTTTACCATTTGAAGACTTGTTCTTGCCGAAATTGGATTTTGGCGGAAATACGTGGGGGAAACATATACCAACGCTTCTGCCAGTGAATACATTCTTACACCATATTCAGGGTGGATGTATATTGATTCTGGCAATTTGGCTTTCAGGTTGAACAGGCTTGTCCCATATAACAACAATGTGACGTTATTGTTTCCGTCTGGGTTGCGGATGATGGTTTGGATCGGGACGGTGGTGTTTCCGGAATGAAGGTCAAGAGACTGTTCAGCCGTAAGACACCAACTGTTGCCCAACCGTGAAGTGCAATACTTGGATATAAAAGCCCAGTATGAGGTGTACCAATCTGTTGTGTCTCCTTCCATTCCGGGACGTGAGGCTATATACCATCCTTTGAGCACTTCTTTCAGCCATCCCTCGTTCAACAGGCGTGTGAGATGAACTCTGCTCAGTTGTTTTGTCCCCTGGAGAACCACGAAACTCTCCTTATCTTGAAGCTGTTTCAACAGTTCCAATGATTCTGCTAATTTTTCTGCTACTGTTGCCATATATGTCGAACGTATTGTTACATATTATATTTACTGTTATTGTGGTGTTACACGTCTTTTGTTGTCGTGGAGTTACACGTCTTTTGTTGTTGTGGCGTTACACGTCTTTTGCTGCTGTGGTGTTACACGTTATTTAGTGCAAAAATACACAATTTCAACGAATTAGCATCAGGTGTTTGGAAGAAAAATAAACGAGGATTTTTATTCAGCGACTGTTCGGAAGATAACCTGAATGCTGTAGCGGATTTGCAATCCGCATCCACTTATTATTATATTTTTGGGCGGAATATGCAGAATCTATATGATGCGGATTGCAAATCCGCATAGCAACCTTACGCGGATTGCAAATCCGCTACAGCGTGAATAAGCGTGAGATTATTTTCGAGCGCGGCAGCATGTCTTTCCTATAGAACGCCGCTGGTCGTCTGAGGTGAATCCATGTCGTGATAATATCACGGAATTTAACACTTGAAAATTCTCAAACCAGAACGGCGCGGCGCGGAAATATTGACATTCCGCCGCCGTCATCATCCAAAATTCTGTCTGTTGCAGAGCCGGGAGGGCCTCCCGGCTCTACAGCGGGGCCGCTTTCGCACTGCAGCGGGGCCGCCGTTGCAACGCCGTAAGGGCCCCGCGGGAAGGTCGTAAGGCCCTTACGGCAAAATAAAAACACATAAAAAGTTGCACACTTTGCAAGAAAACGTCGTAATACGCTGGTGCTCAGACGATAAAAGATGCACGCGCAAAACTCGCGAATTTGCGCCCAAAAGATTTTAATTTCAGAATATCGCAAGGATTTCGAGGCATTTGTCGGGATAATTCTGAGTTTTTAACACTTTGCGACTTGTAGTATATTAAATGAGGAATGAAGAGTGAAGAATGAAGATTTTTTCTATTCGTTTGTTTGGGTAATTGTTTTTTAATTAGTATATTTGCAACATATTCATTTAAAGCCTTGAGTTATGGGTGATATTTTATTTGATAGAGAAAAAGGAATCGATCAAGATATTGGCAATGCAGATGTTGCAAAGGGCTTAAACAAGCCTTTTGTGTTGTCTGATGTGTCAAAGGAAGAACTTTCTAAAAGGCGGATTTCTGTATATTCATATTTGCTGTAATGTTAGAAAGTGCATACCCCTTTTACCATATAATGAAAGTACAGGGGGATGGTAAAGGTATTTTGGATATTGATCTTTATCGGTTTAAGTCTCAAAAATCAAAGTTGGTTTATATTGTCCGTGTAGAACGATATGAATATGATGTATATGCCGTTAAGTTTTACCCAAAGAATCATCAACATTCTAAAAACAAATACAGACTATTGACCAATACGAATGAACCGCGGCGTATCATAAATACATGTGTGAATATAATGCTGTCAATATATGAAGCTAACGGGAATGCTTCTTTCGGATTTATCGGTTCTAATGGTATTGATGAAGATATTTGTTGCACCAAACGTTATAGAGTCTATTCAAAATTGATGGCGACATATTTCAGTAATAAGCACTTTTATCACAAAGAGAATATTGAGAAAAGTGCATATATGCTGATAAACAATGATGCACTCAAAGCAAATGAAAATCTGATAAGTCAGATTGAGGATTTCTTCTCCAATCAGTATGACTATTTTGAATGACTGGTAACATTCCGCACGGACTTTGCCTGTTACTGATTTTCACTTTCCTGCTTCTTCCATATTTATTGCCTCAGCGACGCAGAAATCGGAAATTTCTGTGTAACTTTGCACGATACATATATGATAATGGTATGAATCTTATGAGAACAAAACTTATAATGGCCGTCATTATGGTCATGATGATGCCCGTCGCGATGCTGGCGGACTTCACGCCCACGGCCTACTATACCGTCGACGGAGAGCAGCGTGAGGAGACAGAGGCCATCGACGATGCCCAGGCCCCGCTGCGGGTGACGTTCCGGGCCAATCCGTCGGCTATCGACGAGGGTGTCGTGCCGTCGTATGAATGGCGGTTTGTCAAGGACGGAAGCCGTGACGCCTACATCGTGAGATATGAGGAGGAGACGGTATTTGAGTTCATGGAGTCAGGCACGACCAACGTGTCGCTCTACGTCAGCTATGGCGGCGACGAAGAGCCGGAGCTGATTTCGACAATCCGTATCAGTATCAGTACGAGCGTGCTGGAGATGCCCAACGCCTTCTCGCCGAACGGCGACGGCGTGAACGACATCTACAAGGCCAAGGACACACACAAGAGCATCGTCGAGTTCAAGGCCTACATCTTCAACCGCTGGGGACAGAAGCTTTATGAGTGGAGCGACATCAACAGCGGATGGGACGGGACCTACCATGGCTCGCCGGTGAAGGACGGCGTCTATTATGTGCTGGTCAAGGCCAAGGGAGCCGACGGACGGGAGTATAACATCAAGCGCGACGTGAACGTCCTGAGAGACTACATCGAAGAAGGGGAAGGCTTCTGACGCGCATGGATGATGAAAATGAAGATTTGTTGTTCGGGAAAACATTAAGAAAAACGATGCAGAGAGAAGACGAAAAGATAAACGTATGGGGTGCGCGGGTGCACAATCTTAAGAATATAGACGTGGAGATTCCACGCAACAGCCTGACGGTCATCACCGGTCTGTCCGGTTCGGGAAAGTCGTCGCTGGCTTTTGACACCATCTTCGCCGAAGGACAGCGGCGCTATATCGAGACATTTTCGGCATACGCCCGCAATTTCCTCGGCGGTATGGAGCGTCCCGATGTGGACAAGATCACGGGACTCAGTCCGGTGATAAGCATCGAGCAGAAGACCACAAACAAGAATCCGCGCTCGACCGTGGGCACGACGACCGAGATATACGACTTCATGCGTCTGCTCTTCGCACGCGCTGGCCGCGCCTACAGCTACGCCACGGGCGAGGAGATGGTGAAATATACCGAGGAGCGCGTGCTTGAAATGATAACCGACGACTATGCCGGCCGAAAGATTTTCATACTCGCCCCGCTCGTGCGCAGCCGTAAGGGCCACTACCGCGAGCTGTTCGAGAGCATGCGCAAGAAGGGCTATCTGTACGTGCGCATCGACGGTGAGGTGAAAGAGATTACCCGCGGCATGAAGACCGACCGCTATAAGAACCACGACATCGAGGTGGTCATCGACAAGATGGAGGTACAGCCGCGTGACAAGGACGACGAGCGTCTGAAGAAGACCGTGGCCACGGCCATGAAGCAGGGCGACGGACTGATAATGATATTGGACAAGGAGACGGGCGTGGCGAAGTATTTCTCAAAGCGTCTGATGTGCCCCACGACGGGCATATCCTACAGTGACCCGGCTCCGAACAACTTCTCGTTCAACTCGCCGCAGGGTGCCTGCCCGCACTGCAAGGGACTGGGGCAGATCAACGAGATTGACCTCAACAAGGTCATCCCCGACCGGCGGCTGAGCATACACGCCGGAGCGATTGTCCCATTAGGAAAATACAAGAACCAGATGGTCTTCTGGCAGATTGACGCTATACTGAAGAAATATGACTGCGACCTGAAGACGCCCGTCAGCGACATACCTGACGAGGCGATGAGCGAGATTCTCTACGGTTCGCTGGAGAACGTGCGCATTGACAAGGACCTCGTGAAGACGTCGAGCGACTATTTCGTCGCGTTCGACGGCGTGGTGAAATATCTGCGCACGGTTATCGACAGTGACGACTCGGCAACGGTTCAGAAGTGGGCCGACCAGTTCATGGCCGTCTGCCAGTGCCCCGAGTGCCACGGACGGCGGCTCAACCGCGAGGCTCTTTCATACCGCGTGTGGGACAAGAACATCGCCGAATTGGCCGACATGGACATCGCCGAGCTACGCGAATGGCTCGACCAAGTGGAGGAACACCTCGACAATCAGCAACGCCAGATAGCCGAAGAGATTCTGAAAGAGATACGTACGCGCGTCGACTTCCTGCTCGAAGTGGGTCTCGACTACCTGTCGCTCAACCGTCAGTCGGCCACGCTGTCGGGCGGTGAGAGCCAGCGCATACGTCTTGCGACGCAGATCGGGTCGCAGCTCGTCAACGTTCTCTACATCCTCGACGAGCCGAGCATCGGTCTTCATCAGCGCGACAACGAACGCCTGATACGCTCCCTGAAAGAGCTGCGCGACATCGGCAATACCGTCATCGTCGTCGAGCACGACAAGGATATGATGCTTGCTGCCGACTGGCTCATCGACATCGGTCCCAAGGCTGGACGTAAAGGTGGTGAGGTGGTGTATCAGGGAGCGCCGCCGGCCCAGATGTCAGCTCCGGCCCCCCTTGCATCCCCCCAAGGGGGGAAAGCCTGCGGATTGAACGATGCGGGAGAGAACATTGTGAAAGAGGCGGAAGAAGACAGTTTGAAAGAGGCAGAAGAAGGCTGTTTGAAAGGGGCGGAAGAAACTCATAATGTGGGTGGGGAAGAACGCATTTCTCCCTCCTCCCTCCTCGCTTCT
>ULPR01045670.1_pt1 | contig 23447 bp, 20 predicted proteins | sample 1953681 | NCBI WGS metagenome assembly ULPR01 (sample SAMEA4835634, study PRJEB28245) | human gut metagenome | biome: gut microbiome; material: fecal sample | place: Denmark | collected 2008 | reverse complement strand
CCGCCTCTCCCGCTTCCCAAAAAGTTTGATTTTTGCCACGGCGGCATTATAATCCGCGCATCAAACAATCATTATGTTATACCAAAAGTAAATTACTATGTCCCTGGAAACAAAAATTATGGTTTGGGCCGGTGCCTCTCTGGTATTGGGCATCGTTTTGCTTATCGCCGATTTAATCAGCGAAAACCGAAAATACCGCAAAAACCCGGAGTACTACATTGCAACTGACCGTTCGGAAGAAGGCGCCGGAAAGATTACCGGGCCGTGGCTGGTCTGTTGCTTCATTCTCGCTCTCGTCTTAATGTCAATTCCGGAAAAAATTTCCTAAATGCCGCCGTTGTGCACCGTATCTCGAGATACTCCGAAAAGCAGACATTTTACAAAAAAACAGCCCCTAAAAGGAGCTGTTTTTTGTTTCCAACGCCCACCGCGCCGAAAGCCGTTCAGTCCCGCAGCAGCCGTTCAGTCCCGCAGCAGCATTTCGAATCGTCTGGCGTTTCCCCGCGGATTTGTGACCGTCACAAACGCATTCCGCCCGTCCCGATAGCGTATCTGCACCCGGACGCCGTATCCGTCGGCATCAAAGCGCCGTTCGGGATTTTCCCGCACATCCAAGAGCTGCGTTTCGCCCTTATGGTAAATGCTGAAGTACGGAAATCCCTTGTACTGCAAAAAGAAGGACCCGATCATCATCTTAACCGGATGGTCGACGCTCCCCCACAGAAAACAGTCATACTTTCTGATGTAGTACTCGTTTTTTCCGTGCGGGCTGATTAAAAACCTCTCTCCCTCATGCTGAAACGATTCCCAGCTTGAATAAGGCGAACTGGAAAAATTAAATCCGCCGCCCGCCGCACAAGTAACCAGCGAACAGCCGGAAAAAAGACAGCTTACAACGCCAAAAACGGCCCAGATTAAAATCCTCATAACAATTGTTTCCATAATGATATAATATTAATATGTAATTGCCCTCAGTCTAAAAAGCCCGCGCTCCATTGTCCAGCAGATTATAAAATAATGCGCCGTTTTTTTACGGGTACTTTTATTTCCCCTCCCCGGCTGCTAGCCATCCCCCTGCATCTTCTTCACAAAAATCTCCGATTTTACCCTTCCTTCCGCAAAATTTCTTGATTTTTCTGACAACGGAATTATGATAACGCCCAAATTCGATTATGTTGTTTAATTATTAAATTTTAGGATTATGAATAAAAAAATGATTGAAGAGGCTGTAAGCCTGTTCCGGCATCAGTACGGGATACACCCCGCGCAAAGCGCCTACCCGGTAATCGACGTATATGAAAAGCAGCACGCTTATTTGTACGCCAGTTCCGAAGAAGCCGTTAAGGCATACAAAACTCAGCAAAACATTATCCGCTGGATGATGACTTATTTTTTATGGCCTGTGGCTGTCGATACGACGCTTCTTTTTTACGCCGCAGTCAGATTTCAAAAACTTAATCATCCCCTGATTATCTGCTGTATCGCTTTTTATGCCTGCTGGGGGCTTCTGCTTCTCGTCCTCGCACATAAGGCATTCAAAGCGGAAAAGAAGCAAAAGAACAAAGTCCTCTGGCTGAATTACTGAAACGCCGGACGCTTAAGCCGCCGCCCGCAGTCATGCTGACGAAACGCCTGGCTGCCGCATACCGCCCGCATTTTCCACCGGATTTGCCCGCGTTGCCCTCCGGCCGGCTCCGCCCGCGTCTTCCACCGGATCTGCCCGTGCGCCTCCTTCAAAAGCCTTGCCCCACCGGCAGGGCTCTTGTTTTATCCGCCGACTGTTTTCTTCTTGCAATTATTTTTCTGTTGCTTTTGCCGCAAAAATCATATAAAATCAAACGACAATTCCGGTATTGCCCAGACAGCAATTCCGGCATTGTAACGCGCAAAAAGAGATTTTCCCCGCTTTCTGCCCGTTTTTTCTCTATTGCCAACCAGACCAGGAGCCCTGAAATGAAACTGCTTATCCCCGCACAAAGACCCCCGCTGCTGATAGCGCAATTAGTCAAAGTATGGGAAGCTTCCGTCAAGGCGACGCACCTCTTTTTGTCTGCCGGAGAAATTGAAAAAATAAAAGGATATGTTCCCGATGCGTTAAAAAACGTATCGCATTTGCTTATTGCCGAAAACGGAAAAAGCGAACCTGTCGCTTTTATGGGAATAGAAGGCAAAAAAATCGAAATGCTGTTTATAGCGCCCGAAGAAAGGGGAAAAGGGCTGGGCCGGCAACTGATAAAATACGGCATCGAAAACTACGCCGTCAATGAAGTGTGCGTCAACGAACAAAACCCACAGGCCGTCGGCTTTTATGAACACATGGGGTTCAGAGTGTATAAAAGGACTGACTTTGACGAACAGGGAAACCCGTATCCCATCCTCTGTATGGAATTAGGCTAAAGCTAAAGCCGGATATCCGTCTGAACGGGCGGAGTTGACCCGCAGTTTGCGGACTGGACGGCTTTTCTCAAACTGTATGTTCTTTGAGCCGGATGCTCATTCTCTGTTCAAAGGGTTCAAATCCATATCGTTCATAAAATTTGTAAGCAACAGTATTTTTATTAAATACTCCAAGCCGGATTTCATCAACACCTTCTGCTTTGCACATCTCAAAAAGTGCATCCATAAGCTTTTTTCCGATGCCCTTTCCCCGCAGACCTTTCTTCACCCCAATATTTGAAATATGGACAACATTTGGTTCTCTCAAATACGGCGAATACTTTTTCTCCGCCAATAAATACCCGTTAATTTCCTCACCTTCTTCCGCAACTAATGCTGTCATCCTGTCATCTTCCAGAGTTGCCAAAAACCCCGATTGCTCAAACGCATCGTCCTGCTCGGCAAAATACCCGCCGAGAATATCTGTATGATACTGGCGAACCTCCCGGCACAACTCCAAAACTTGAGGTAAATCAGCCCTCTCAAACTTTCGTATCTTCAAAATCTTCTTTTCCTCCAAAAATAATAAAATGCCCCAATTTAAAATCTTCATACATTTCTTTTACCACGGATATTAAATCACCTGCCGCAAAAAAAATCAACCTGAAATATTTACAGCCGTTTCAAGAAACCACAGCCGCCCCAACTTTTGTTTTGACTTATATGTTCTATTACACTAAGCTGCAAACAAGGATAAAATAACAGGAGGCGTTTATGGAGTGTGCTTTTTGTAAGATTTATAATCAAAAACTTCCGGCAAAAATAATTTATCAAGACAATATTTTATCCTGCTTTTTACCAAGAAATATGAGGTGTACGGGCATCTGCTTGTCATCCCCAATAAGCATTTTGAAAATATTTTCGATATCCCGGAGGAAGAGCTGACACACATTATAAAGTTTACCAAAAAAATCAGCTTGCATCTGAAAGAATGCCTCGGCGCCACCGGCATCAATATTTTACACGCCAGCGGTAAGTCTGCCCAACAATCAGTACCTCATTTTCATATCCACATTTTCCCTCGCTTTGACAATGATTCCCTCGACACCTGGCCAAAACTTGAAAAAAAGGAATATGATGAAGATGAAATTTTAACAAAAATTAAATTCTAAATCCCCAAACTTGTGCCAACCTTATAATTTTCGAGCTGATTTCTATGGCAATAAGCTTCTTATTTGTTAAAATAAAAAACAGAGAAGTGAAATGAATAATTCGCAACATTATATCGGAAAAATTGTTAAAGCCAAAATAGACCGCCTTTTAGGCTCATCTCATCCAAAGCATGGGTTCATATACCCGGTTAATTACGGCTATATTCCAAATACTGTCTCTGGTGATGGGGAAGAACTGGATGCCTATATCCTAGGAACAAATTTGCCCCTGTCAGACTTTGAGGGAAAATGTATCGCCATCATACACCGCTTAAATGATAACAAGGAACCCAAATAATCCTGGCGAACTGTTCATAGATGAAAATTGTTTTAACGACTTTTTACAAAAATACGAACCTATAAGCCCGGATGAAGGTTATCCCGCAATTCTTAATAACTGTTTAGAATAAGAAATTTTCTCAAACTTCTAAGAATGCACTTCCGAAACGCAGATAAGATTCAAACCCGATAATGCTGCCAAAAATAAAGGACTATCAATACACAAGTTCGTACGTAAAATCTTCCCGAAATATGATTTTCACAAACGAACATTCAAACCTGCCGGAAGCCTCATCCCGTATAACAAACCAGCGCTCTGAAGAAAGCTCCGTTGAATTGGCGAGGCTCGCCTCATAGTTTCCGAGCCGATTTTACCAATTATTGATATGTATCCTGTCTTCAACATTAATAACTTTTTGCACCGGTATTTTTGCATCTTTGGCAGGATATCCCAAAGCAATGTAACAAGGCATCGCATAATCGTCAGGATGATTGATTGCTTTTCTAATATGTTCCAATTCCTCTGTCATCGGAATGCGGGTAACGCCGAATATGCCTTCCGCGGCAGCCGCCAACAAAATATTTTCAATGCAAAGCCAAATAGAGGCAAATTCATTTAAAGAGCTAAGACAAGTCGGTTGCAACAACGGTTCACGCAACTTAAAGAAAGGCAAGATTAAACATCCTGAATTATATAACATGGAAAACTGCTTTGGCATTGCGATATGATACATTCCCCTTTGGTCTGTATCGGTCATGCCGAAACCATCCAGCATCTTGTCACAATCATCGGGATTTGTCATATCTTCCAGCTTCAGTACGCGTAAACGTTCTTTCTTACCATTGATAATCACAAATTCCCATTGGCGCAAGTGATTGTTTGTCGGGGCTTTCAAACCTGCGGAAAGAATTTTTTTGATAACTTCCATATCAACCGGTTTATCTTCAAAATCCCGGATTGTCCTGCGTTTTTCAATTGCTTCATAAAGTTCCATTTTAATATAATCCTATTTCAATTCATCAAATTTTCTCTTCATCAGACCAGAAAATAACATTGTCAACCGTACTAACTCGGCAATATTTTCCGATTTAGCCAACTCAGCCATCGCGTCAATCTCTGCATTTGCCGCCGGAGGAATAATTTTTTTCGCATAGTCATAGCCTTTATCAGTAAAACGGATGATTTTATTGCGCCGGTCTGTTTCAGATTCGGCAAGGGTTACATAACCTGATTTCCAAAATTTTTTGATTATCGCGCTTATGGTTTGTTTGGTTGCCGACATTCTTTCACAAATATAAGACTGCAAACAGCCATCCTCTGCAAACCAAATAATATCCAGGACAAACAACTCATTTGTCGTTAAATTATGCCTTCTCGCACAAGCCGTATACGCCGCATACTGTACATCCCGCAAATGGCAATATTGGTTAACAAACGCTCTGACTTCTTCCCTTTTCATATAAAATCCGTTTAGTAAATTATTTGATAGTCTAATATTTGACTATTATATAAAATCATATTTTCAACTTGTCAACACAAAAATAAAAAAACATAAAATGAGCAAAATATTTTCCGAACCCCGACGAACTTCAAACCCGATAATGCTGTCAAAAAATAAAAGATTGCCAGTACACGAGTTCGTAACATCTTCCCGCAATGCGATTTTCACAGACGAACATTCAAACCAGCCGGAAGCCTCGTCCCGCACAACAAACCAGCGCTCTGAAGAGAGCGCTGGTTGCATTGCTGATGCTTATCACAAACCGGATAAAATTCCGCTTATTTCAAATTATCTCTGAAAAATTGCGTTATTTTATCAAACGGGATTATATCAGTTCTATCATATAAATCTGTATGGTTGGCATTAGGAATAATCATAAGTTCTTTGTTATTGCCAACCAGTTTTTTATAAGCATCTTCGCTGAAATAGCGGCTATGAGCATTCTCGCCGTGAATCATCAGAACCGCACTCTTAATTTCATCGCTGTAAGCCAAAATGGGCATATTGATAAACGACAAAGAAGATGTCATATTCCAGCCCGTATTTGAGTTTTTAGAACGCTTATGATATCCGCGCGGTGTTTTGTAATAATCATAATAATCCTTAACAAACTGCGGTTCTTTTCCTGTTAATTTATCCGGCAGCCCTGCTTCTGCTGCATAAGTTCCGTTTCTAAAGTCTTCCGTACGTTGGGCATTAAGTTTTTGCTTAAGCTTATAACGGTCTTCCTTATCCATTGTATCAAAATAGCCGTTGGCATTAACTCTGCTCATATCATACATCGTCGAAGTAACAGTTGCCTTTATCCTTGTATCCATCGCCGCAGCGTTTAAAGCAAAACCGCCAAATCCGCAAATTCCGATAACGCCTATTTTATCGGCATCAACATCATCTTGCACACTCAAAAAATCAACTGCGGCACTCATGTCCTCCGTATTGATATCCGGTGAGGCGACTAAACGCGGATGCCCGCCGCTTTCGCCCGTATAAGACGGATCAAAAGCCAAAGTAATAAAACCTCTCTCCGCCATTGTTTGAGCATACAAACCGGATGATTGCTCTTTAACCGCACCAAAAGGGCCGGAAACGGCAATCGCCGGCAGTTTTTCAGTCACTTTATTTTTGGGTATGTATAAATCCCCAACCAGCTCAATACCGTAGCGATTTTTAAATTTTACCTTTTTAACAGTAACATTATCGCTTTTTGGGAAAGTTTTGTCCCAGGAATTTACCGGATAAAACCGCCACGCCAAAATTACCGCCACGACAGCCAATAAAAATAAAAAAATCTTCATTTTTCCCTCCGAAAAATAACTCATAAATATCAGACACGAAAATGATAAATTTTAGAGCATACTTTAAGTCAAGATATTTTTCTATTTTATAGCATAAAAATTTATTGCACTGTAAAAACAAAGGATTATCGTCAAGCGAATTCGTAAAAACTCCCCAAATACGATTTTCACAAAAGAACATTCAGACCCGCTGAAAGCCTCGTCACGCATAGCAAAGCGGCCCCCAGAAAAGGGCGCCGTTAGTATTGGTGATGCTCAACTCACGGTTTACGAACCAAAATATTAAATCCTCAAACGGCTTTGAAATAAAAAACTACAAACACATTCATATTCCGGCAAAACAAATTATCTCCAAATTTACCATTTATATTCTCTGTAATTCTTAAATAATTTTCCATACTGAGGTTCTTTATTTTGTAAGGCTGAAATAATTGGATCCAATACTCTCATGGCGCCATCTGTTTCGTCAATCGCCATCTTGGATTTTCGCTCGTTTTCGCCCAAATTTTGTGGATTAGGTTTCTCATTGGTTATCCATCCCGTATCAACACTATTCATAAAAACGCCCAAATTTTTATAATGTTCCGCAACAGTCCTTGTCATCATATTCAATGCAGCTTTCGCCATATTCGTATGTGGATGGCGACTGTGTTTGCGTGGCGCATAAAAATTGCCTTCCATAGCCGAAACATTAATAATAAAAGCCATATTTTTATTCTGCTGCAAAACAGGCAGCAGCTTTGTATTCAGCAAAAAAGGAGCTATCAGATTAATTTGCAAAATTTCATACATCTCTACCAGAGAAACATCTTCCAATTCATACATCCAACTGTTATTATCGCGCAAATCCAGCTGTTGGCCATCTTTATCATATTTTCCGGCAGGAAAAATTTTCTCATTCGTAATCAGATCCTCCGGCAATAATGCCAACTGCGACATCTCCGCTGAAGTCAACCGTTTGTTTTGAGCCGGCAAATTAAGTTTTGTATCGGCTAAGACTTTAATTCCGGAAGAAACAATATTTTCCAAAGCAGGCCTTTGCAACTCCGCCTCCAACAAATGCTTATAAAAAGGAGCCGGTCTGCGTACTGTTTGTGCTGCGTTATTGATTAAAATATCTAACGGTCTGCCCTTAAAAAACTCTATTACACTCTGCACCGACTGTACAAAACGAAAGTCCGCGCCAATAATATGCAAACGCGGTTGATACTGATTAAAATTCTCAAGTTTTTGAAATCTTTTCAACGTATCGTTCGGAAAACGGGATGTTACCGTAACATCAGCCCCCATTTCCAACAGCAAACGAGCTGTTTCAAACCCGATTTTAATTCTGCCGCCGGTAACCAATGCATGATGATTGCGTAAATCAATCCGTTGTATTCTTTTTTGATAATTTAATTCTCCGCAACTTTCGCACATTTCCGAATAAAATTTATGCGGAGTCACAATATCCTTCTCGCAGCAATAGCAAACCCGGCGTTCAAAATACGCCTTTTCCCTGATGCTCATCTACAAACACTCTAAAGAACATTTTTTTATAAAATTCTGATTGGATAGAAGTAAATTCTCTGGAAGATTATTCACGTCAAACCATTTCCAACACACACATTTGTCTTTTTCCATAACTTGCGGCGTACCGACAAACTTAGTGCAAAAGAAATGCAATGTAATATAATGCTTTTGAGTTTGAGAATAAAAATCATTGGTAACGCCTCGCAAACTCAAATCATCTTCGCAAATATCAAGATTTGTTTCTTCTTTTACTTCCCGAATAGCAGCTTGTTCGTTTGTCTCACCAAATTCAAGGTGCCCTCCGGGCGGACACCAGCATCCAAATCCGTGAACGCTTTTTCTCTGCCCCAAAAGAACTTGATGTTCTTGATTAAAAATATAAATTCCAACCCCGACACGAACAATATTTTCCATTGTTTACCCCAATATATCATTTTAGCTGGGCATTGTAATATCCAAAACTTAAAACTTCAAGGCATTTCTTCAATTGTTGTAAAATCAGCGCAAACTCTTTATCTGCACACTCTGTTTACCAAGCCAGATACAAACGAATTCGTAAAAACTCCCCAAATATGATTTTCACAAAAGAACATTCAAATTCGCTGAAAGCCTCGTCCCCATATAGCACCCATATAGCAAAACGGCACCCTGAAAAGAGCGCCGTTTAAATTGGTGATGCTTAACTCACAGTTCACGAGCTAATTTTTATGGATTTTTCTGAAAAATCTTGTATATATTTATAATATAGAAACAAAGGAAACTCCTATGTTAAAAGCTATTTTGATTTTGCCATTCAATGTTTTGATAAGTATTCCGTTGTTAATTTTATATTTCAGCGGTTTTGAACCCATTGAAATAAAAAATATTTTTCTGTTATTTTTAGCGTCTATACTATTTGCAAGTGGATTAATACTGATGATTTGGACCATGAAACTTTTTGCCCAAGTCGGCAAAGGCTCTCCGGCTCCTTGGAACCCGATAAACAAACTCATCACTGCCGGACCTTATGCTTATGTCAGAAATCCGATGTTGCTCGGTGTCTTTTTATTTTTGGGCGGAGAATGTTTAATGTTTCAAAGCTGGCCATTATTTTATTATCTGCTGATTTTCATTGGAATTAATGTTCTTTACTTTCCGTTGGTTGAAGAAAAAGGATTATACAAAAGATATGGCAAAACATATTTGGAATATAAACGAAATGTCCCGAGATTCTTGCCCAGACTGACCCCTTATCATCCAACAAAAAATTGATATGCCAAGCCTTAGTCATCACCGATTTCGCATAAAACTTGTTTACGTTTATTCATAAAAACTAGACTTTCAAACAAGACGTGTTATCAATTTATATAAATAATATACAGGAAGATATCACATGATAAATATAATCGCTGTTTTTTTTGGCGGAGGAATGGGGTCGCTGTTCAGATGGCTGATATGTTCTAAAATATCGACGCATTGGGGAACTTTAACTGTAAATATTTTAGGTGCTTTTCTGATAGGTGTTTTATATCAATATATTTCTCTACATTCAGGTTTTAGGCAAGAATTAAAACTGCTGCTGATGACCGGTGTATTAGGCGGTTTTACAACTTTTTCAACTTACTTGCTAGATTTTGTTTTGTTGCTAAACAAAGGCCATTTTTACGAGGCTGGTTTTTATTTGATGGCATCAATAATCATCGGTGTAATGTTTTTGATTCTCGGTATTAAAATCGTTAATTTATGTAGTTAAAATATTTGTCAGGCAACATTTATTTCCTTTGAGACAAAATAAACAACCATCAACATCCGAAACTTTTATTTTAACGAGCTATTTTGATTTTTCAAATCCGATTCATAACTAAAAGTCAATCCCGAGACCTAACGAGATTCTAACTCAGGCAAGTTGTTGAAAAATAAAGGATTATTACCAAACGAGTTCGGAAAATTCTCCCAAAATGGCATTTTCAAAAAACAAACATTCGAACTCGGTTAAGTGCTTGATTTATAAAAGAAAAACGGCAGTTTTTATACCTGCCGTTTGCATTGGTGATCCCAACGGGATTTGAACCCATGTTACCGCCGTGAAAGGGCGATGTCCTAACCACTAGACGATGGGACCATTGGTCGGAACAAAAGCGTTTATATAGATAAAAAAATAATAAGTCAACACTTTCTTTTCATTTTTTTGATTTTTTTTGCAAAAAATCAGTTAACGTAAAATAATTGATTTATTTTCAATATGTTATAAAAACTACTTTTGCGCTGAATCTGCCTCCTGCTGACGCGCCGCAATATCCTTCATCATATCGACAGCCCCTCCTCCCGCTGATACGGAAGTTTCGGAAGAAATATTTTCTTGTGCTGTTACAGTAGGTTGAGTTTGATTTTCTGTTGTCTCGGCCGATTCACCGTATTTTTGCCCCGGTATCAGCAGCACCGGCTTTTCGACATCATTAACAGCTTTTGTTTCAGCTGCCCCCGCTGCCTCTCCGGCACCGGCAGAACTCCGCTGCTCCGCCGCACCTGCGGTTTCTCCGGCAGAACTCCGCAACACCTCCGCACCAGCGGTCTCTCCGCCGGAAACAGCTTTGTCAGCCCCCTCAGCCCGATTTTCAGCTGCCCCCACTGCCTCTCCGACATCGGCAGAACTCCGCGACACCTCCGCACCAGCAGCCTCTCCGCCGGAAACAGCTTTGTCAGCACCCGCAGCCTGATTTTCAACTGCCCCCGCTGCCTCTCCGGCACCTGCAGAACTCCGCTGCTCCGCCGCACCTGCGGTTTCTCCAGCAGAACTCCGCGACACCTCCGCACCTGCAGCCTCTCCGTTGGAAGAAGCTTTGGCGCCGCTGTCTGCCGGAACGGCATTTCCTCCCGCCGTTTCTTCTACGGCAACAACGCCTTTCTCACTGTCATAAATTTCTATCTTCCCTTCCTCAAAAACAACCGTTTCGGAGCGGGAGGCCGGCTTTGCCGCCGTTTCCGGCTGACTGATTTTTGCCAACGCCGATTCCGGTTTGCTTACGGCATCAACTTTTTCTTTTGTTTCCTGCACAAAGTCCAAAAATTCGGTCAATGCCTCGCCGGAAATTTCCGCCTGCTCCGCCCCCTGAACTGCCTGGCTGCCGCCGGAAACATTCTGTCCGTTCTCCGCTCTTGCTGCAATTTCTTCTGCCGCCGGAGCCGATAAAACCGAAACCGGAGCCCTCGCCTCCATTGCAGCTGTTTCCGTTCCGATTGTCGTTACTTTCGAGCCGGTTGTCTCCGCACTGCTTACCGTTGTTTCAGCTGCGGAAATTTCAGCCTTTTTATCGGCTTTGGCCGCTGCAGGCTGTACTGTTTCGCGGCGGCTTTCCGCAGCCCGGCTGGCTTTTCCTCTCTCAAAAACGACTGCCGCCGTCGCCAAAGGAGCAGTTTCCCTGCGGTATTCCGCCGCCGCTCCGCCCAAAAGCGTCAAAAACAATACAAACGCCAGCAGTTCTGCTTTGCCTCTGGCTTTCAACCGGGAAATTTCCTGATTATCCATAATGCCCTACTCCGTAAAAAAACATTTTCAGACATTATAGAACAGCCTTAGTTTATTTGCAAGCTTTTCCTTATGCCGAAAATCAGCGTTGCAAAACTCCTGTGGCAAAGTTTCCGCCCCAAAATACCGCCGTCGGAACGCCGCAGCCCCCAAAAGTGCGGCAGCCTCAAAAGCGCGGCAGCTTCAAAAGCGCTGCAGCGGCACTCAGCCGATATGCTTTCTGACTGCCGCCGCGCCCCGCCTCGGCCTATTTCTCGGGTTTATACCGTTCCTTCAGCATCCGCCCGGCCTTGCCCAGCATATTCCCGACCGCATCAAACAGTTGTTTTCCGCCGCTGCCGGTTTTTGCAGGAGTCAGGTCTAGCAGTTTCGTCACCTTGTCCAGCCAGACAATGTAAAAATTATGCAATAGCTGCTCGCTATCCCGCTCGACCGTCAGCCGGCCGCCGATGGCATCCATAAAACGCTGCACGAACATTTCTTCCACGCCAGCTTCAATTGCCGCTTCCGGCGTAGAAAACCGTCGCGGCAGTTCCGGCATGACCCGTTCGCCACGTTTATAGACAAGCATATACCCGCCTTTGTAGTTCACCGGTTCGTAGCGGTGCAGAAGCTCCTTGCGGTAATTGTCCATCAGGCGGTAATAAGCCCGCTTTGCCAGCATATTGCCGTTCAAATCCGGGCTCTTCAAAATCTGGCTCAGATAATGGAACGTTTCATGCACAATCGTTTCCGCATCGGCCGTTTCAAACAGGTACAATGTCTTGTCCGCCGCGTCAAAAGCCCCTTTCGCCAAGACATCAAGCGTCGACTTCAGCCTTTTTTGCGGCGTCGGTGCTGCCGTTTCGTCGTCGGGCACAGAACGCATAAAATCAGGCTTAAACGCTATGTCTTTGTCGAAATTGCTTGCGATTTTCTCCAAATCGGCATACGTCAGGCGCGTTCTGTCGGTCGGAGGCGGCAGGTTCTTCTCATCCCAATACGAAAACGACCGCTGCCAGTCGCTGTAGTCCTGTCGGCGCAGCATCGCCCGCACGTCGATATTGCCCTGCGATGTAACGCCGCCCCACGGAAACGGCGCCGCTACCGCATATCCCGAACTCATCCGCGCCCGCGTCAGGATTTCCGAATTCATCGCCTCGCGCAGGTTTTGCAAAGCTGAATACGCAAAATCGCCGATTTGCCGCTCGTCCGGATCCAGCTGCGCGCTGCCGTAGCGTTCGTTGAGTTTTTCGTACAAACGGTCGAAATCAATCTCCCTGTACGTCAGGATTTCCGGTTTGTTCCCGTCGGCTCGCGCCTCAGAAGCCGTTGTTCCGACTGCATCATCTCCGGCTCTCGCTCCTGAAACCGCCGTTTCAGCCGTATCCGCGCGAGCTTGCTGTCCGGCCGCGGATTTCGCCTCGCTCCGGTAAAGTCCCAGCAGCGGCAGGGGAACCTCCCGCTCAACCAGATAATCGCGCTGCTTTTCCCCCGGCAGGTATTTGCCGAGAAACGCCGTCAGCTCCTTGTTAAACACCGGGGCAATTTCCTTTCGCGCCATATGGATGTGGCGGTCCATAAAATTGCGCCGCTGCGTCGGCGTCAGCGCCGGATCGAACCCTTCCCGCATCTGAATGGCAAATGCAGCTCCCCTCAGCAGCAGGTCTTTCAGATTGGCGTAGTCGAACTGCCGCGGATCAATCTCCAAAACGTCGGCATTGCTGGTTTTGTCATGATAAAAATGATACCCTTCGTCATTTGCCAGCTCCTCAAACCTGACCATAACGTCTTCCATATCGGGATAGTTGCGGTAAAGCTCCTGATGTTCCAGCAAGCCGCCGAGCCGGACTTCCTTCCTCTCCAGCAGCAGCTGCCGTTCTTCCCAATACCGACGCAGGCTTTCGTCTCCGCCCTCGTAATGTTCGGCAATATAGGCGTTTGCCGCCCGAATGTCGCGTTGTTCCGCCTTGCGTGCAAATTCGGTTTCCCGGTGCAGGCGGTAAATCCGGTGAACTTTGTCCAGCATTTCGGCAATCTGCACCTTCTGTGCCGGCAGCAGATAGCGGTATTTTTCCTGATTGAAAAACAGGTCGCTCATCAGCCGGGGCGTATGCGCTTCCCGATAAAAATCAGGACGATACGCCATATTGCGGTACGGTTTGTGATAATCGCCCTGCGCCGCCAGATAGGTACGGTACGCCAGCTCTTTGTTCAAATCCATATAAAGTTCCGGCCCTTCGGGTATTCCCATCCGCTGCGCCGCTTTGCGCCGTTTGAGAACGCGTTCCAGCAGTTCCTCCCCCACTTCCGCCTGATATTCGAACAGTTCCGGCGTTGCCGCTTCGTGCACGTCCAGAAACTCCCGCAGCGTCTGAAAATTTTTCTCGACGCTCGTATCGTCTTTCCATATCTTTTCCAAAAATTCCAGATACTTCGTTTCCTCAAGCGTCGAGCGGATAACCTTCATCTGTTCCTTGGTATAAAACCGGTCGACTGCAGGGAAATTGTCATTGGAAGCAGTCTTCCTGAGCCACGGGGAACGCCTGCTTTTCGCCAGTTCTTCCGCTTTGCGCCGCTGCTCGGCCAGATAGTCGTCATACGAAATAACCTCTCCTGTGCTCTTGCGCAAATCGTCCTCGATTTCCTTGCGTGAAACGTCTTCCAGCCGCAAGTCCCAGAATAAATCCCCCTTGTCGTCCTCCTTGACCGTCATTCGGCTGTTTATCAGCTCGCCGTTAATCATCACCGGAAAATACGCCTTGTAAGAGTTTCTTTCTCCCGCTGTCACAGAATTCGAACCGTGCGGCGCTTTCTTAACGTTAAAAACCGCCGTTCCCAGCAACATGGGCAGATAAGGAATTAAAAGTTCCCGGCTGCCACTCCAGATATGTCTGTCCTCAACCGGAAGATTTTTGATTTCCACTTCTCTCCCCAGCGACGGATTATATATTTTCCGCCCCTGATACGAAACGAGCAGTTTTTCCATTTTCACCTTAAAATCAGAGTCATTTCTCGCCTGATATCTATCGGCACTGACATTCAGCAGTACTTCGCCTGATGCGCTCTTGACATTTTCTCCGGCAGCCTCTACATTATCAAAAAACGGCGTACTGTTTTCCTCCCTATCCGACACCCGGATTTGTAGCCGGTCACGCCTGGGGGAGGTTTTCGGTACATTATAGCCGTTTTCCTCCCTATCCGACATCCGTGACTTTACGCGGGACCGCCTGGGGGAGGTTTTTTGTATATAGCTGCCGTCTTCCGCACTCTGCGCTTCTCCGTTTCGGTTAGCCGCCGTGCCGTTTTCCCCGCCGTCGGGAATAACCAGTTCGCCCCGGTCAATCAAAACTTCTTTAAGGCTTTTGTCTTTCAGATAGATAGGCATCCGGCTCCAGTCCTGCTTATCGCGCAATTCCTCTTCCCTCAGCCCGTATCCGTCAGACAGGGCATAAAGCCTCGAATCGGCAAGTGCCCTCTGGGCTTTGACTTCCGCCTCAAAATCTCCTTCCAAATCCCGAAACTCAAAATACCCGCTGCGGTTAAGACCGACCGCCATATTGCGCTGGTAATGCTTGTCTAAGAAGTCGATAAAATCGCTGTACAGATAATTGTAAAGCTCTTTAATAATTGCCTTATCCTGAAAAATCAGCCGTTCATAACTTCTGAGCCCGAGAATATCATGCCCTTCCATTTCCTCCAGTTTCCGGATATACGTCTGCCAGTACCGCTTGGGAAGGTCGTCAGCCTTAACGTCGGTGTGTATTTTCAGCTTAGCGCCGGAATCATTGATTTCAAAACGCCACCGTCCGTCCCCGCCGCGATACCATCCGGTTCTTGACCAGATAAGCCGCGGGCTGTAATCCTGCTGTTCCAGTTTATATGCCTCCGCCAGTTTTTTGAAATCGGCAAATTTGGCTTCGACCCCGCCGAACTGAAACATCACCGCCGCTTCGGGCGACAGTCGTTTCTGAAACTCCTGATACGCCAGTTGCTTATATTCCGGTATCTGCCCCGCAAAAAGGGAAGCCGGAGAAAATCCGCCGTCAATCTCGTACAGTGCCATCATATTGGCTTGCATCATGCCGGCGGCAATTCTCGCTTTCCCTGTGTCTCCGGTAGCTTTAAGCGAACGTTTGTATACTTCGTCAAACAAACGGCGAAACCCCTTGACATCTTGGCGTACCTGCGCCAGGCTTCTGTTTTGCCGCTTTGCCGCCACCGTCGCATTCTCCGCATCAGTCCCGCTCTCTGCAGTTGCTGCCGTACTCTTACCCGCCGTTGCTGCCCCTGTTTCGGGCATTAACGCCGCATCGGCACCGCCCTGTGCAATAGTTTCCCCTTCGCTCATCCGCTGCAAATTCCGCTCCAGAACGTAGTTCAAAACCTTTCCGAAAGCATCAGGTTTGCTCTTTAGCAGTTCCATCATATTGTTTTTGTAAAGCTCGATTTCCTCCGCCGTCACGCCGCGCAGCAGCATTCTCTGCCGGGCATCCTCATATGTCTTGCGCGCATAATAAACGCTTCCGTCGGCAGCCATCAGCGCCGAAGAACCTGCAATTGCCCCCAGTGCGCTTTCAATCAGCCCTTCAAACAAATCCTGCGTATCGTCAATGCCGACCTTGCGCACAAGGTTTTCCGCCATCATCTGCTGCAAGACTTCCGTTCCTGCCTCGCGCAGCGGCGCCCCTGCAATTTCACGTGCAATCATTTTGGAGGTTATCCGCGCATCTTTTTCTATCTGTTTCGGTAACGGGCTGAAAAGCTTGTCAATCGCAAAAGTTGTGCCGCCGGAAATGAGCGCCAGCGTATTGGCAGTGTCAATATCCCCGTCCTTGGCGTAGGATTCCTTAAAGATTTCTCCGGCGCCGCCCCCGGCAAACAAACCGTAAGTCGGCCCCGAGCCGATAAATTTGGCCATGGTTCCCATTGCCAGAACCTGTGACGATCCCTGTCCCAGAACATTTGCCAGTTTCGACCAGTTCGGATCTGCACTGTAAGCTTCCGCTGCCGGTGCCAGTAATTCCGAATTTTCGATTTTGCCGGCATATTCGCCCAGTTTGTCGCCGATGTTTTTAAAAATTTTCCCCGTTTCCGGCACCAGAAGCCCGGCACCCGCCGTAACCGCCGCCGTACCGGCATTCCGGCTTTCAAGATTGGCGCCGAACATCGACAGGACATTCCCTGCCGTCCGCAGCGTATTCGCGCCCAAACCTCTTGCCCCGGCTTTTAAAAGCTCCCGGCCGAACGCCCCTGCTTCAAATGTGCCGAACTTCCCTTCGTCATACGCCCACTTATACTCTGCAGCCTGTGCCCCGAAATTCTCCAGCAACGCCCAGTAGTTGCGCAAATCGGCAGCCTGCCGCAGCCATTTTCCCGCAATCTGAAAGCTCGTCAGCGGCGCATCTTCGTCAACCGTTTCCGCTGAAAAAGCAGGAAAATTCAGGTTCTGCTCCTCCTCAAGGTAAGCAAACGGCGCCCGTCCGTCTTCCTCAAATTCTTCCTGTTTCCTGCCGCGCGCCATAACGCCGGTATAAACCGGTTCCGCCGCAGTATCTTCTGCGCTCATATCCGCAGTCCCGCCATCCGGCAGCAATGTTATTGCCATCTCCGTAACGTCCGCACCATCCACCGATACCGGCGTCATCATCGTTCCGTCCGCAGCACCATACGTCGGCACTGGCGTCATCATCGTTCCGTCCGCAACACCATACGCCGGCACTGGCGTCATCATCGTTCCGTCCGCAGCACCATACGCCGGCACTGGCGTCATCATCGTCTCACCCGCGGCACTGCCTTCCGATACCAGCGTCATCATTGCCCCGCTGTCCGCAATTCCGGAAATTTCCTTCCCGTCCGCATCGTATTCCATCGCCAAATTCCTCAAGTTGTCCATTGCCCTATCCTTTCATCGCCGTCAATTGTTTCAGCCTTTCATCACGGCAAGCCGCCCTTTGAAATAAAACCGGTCTCCCGGCGCCAGCCCCGCCTGCATTACCTCGTCATAAGTTTCAAACTGCGGATAAGAAAGCTCGCGTTTCTGTTCTTCCGTTGCAATCCGGCGCATAACCGCCGTTTTGTCCTCGGCATAAGGTGCTTCTTTTGCAAAACGCTCCCAAATGCGCCTTTCGCCGCTGCCTGAATAGCTGCTCTTCAGGGTTCTCCGCAGCTCGCCGAAAGACGGAGCGTCGCCCGGTGTTTCTTTGAGGTTCAGCTCCGCCGCCGTTTCCGCCAGCGCCTGCCTGCCGATTTTTTTTGCCGCCGCAGGTGTCATCTGCCCGCCCTGCGCTGTAAATTCTTCGGCCAGCGCCGTCTTTCTGCCGTAGTAGTTCTGATAAATGTCAAACGCCAGTTTCGCCTTGTGTTCCATCAGCTCGCGCCCGTACGGGGTATACTGTTCCGCCCCGGCGGGGATATCGCGCATAAAGGCTCTGTCCGCCAGTTCGTCAACCGCTCTGTCAAAAATAAGTTCGGACGCGTTTCCGCCCTGCTGCGCCGCCACCAGCTGGTTTTGCAGTGCCGCCGTTTCTTCCAGACCGAGTTCGTTATGCCGGTAAGCGCTGATAAGGCTGTTTCCCGCATCGCGCACTTCTTCGGCGCTGAGGCTTTCCCCCTCGTTCATTTTCCGCACCAGCCGGTAAGCGTCGGCAAGCGGTGCCGGAGAGCGGTCTTCGCCGTCTCCCCACAGCATTTCGGGATTGGTATCGGCGGAAAGCACATAATATTGCGCCGGAGAAATTTCCCCCCTTTCCCGTTTCTGCCACAATGACTGGGCGTCGCCGTACGCTGCCAGATAAGAACGCTGCCGTTCGCGCTCCTGCTGTCGTTTAGCCCCTTCTTCGTTTAAGCGCCGCGTTTCCGCAATCCGCGCCTTAATGCCGTCGCTGTCGCCGGGAAAATACCTGTCCGCGGCAGCTTCCGCCGTCTCCGGAGAATTCAGCGCCAGATTGAGAATTCCGGTTTTAAGATAGCCGTCGCGGTAAAACTGCTTGTCCTCGGGCGTAAGAAACGGTGTCCGCTCAATTTCGCCGGTTCCCATCTCCAGCAGCTTTTCCGCCTGCACCGGCTCTGCCGTTTCCGCCAGAAGGTTCTGATTGTCCGCCAGCATCGACCGCAGGCTGTTACGGCCAAAATCCGCCTGTTTCATTGCCGCAATTTTTGCCGTATCGGCACGATTTGCTTCAAGTATCTTGTCGCCGTGTTCCTGCCAGAAAGCCTTGCCGGAATTTTCGCTGCCAAACTGCGCCGGCAGGCTTTTCTCCGCCGTTGTTGCAATTTCCCTCAGCTGCTCTGGCGTTTCAGCCGCCTCCATCGCCTGACGGGAAGCCCTTAGTGATGCCGCCGCTTCCATCGCCTGCCGCTGCTTTTCCGTTTCCAGGCGTTCCTCAGCCATTTTTTTGCCGACGTCAACCAAAAGCCCCGCCGTTTCCAAACCGCCGTTTCCCGCCACAAAACGTTTTCCCGGAACCGTCAAAGTCGTTTGCAGTCCTCTCTGCGCCATCACGCCCGCCAGCCCCATCGGGGCAATTTTCTGTCTGTTTGCCATTGTCTTCCTCCGCTCTGCCCTAAAAACTACCCGAAAAGCCCGCCAAGCGACGATGTCAAGCCGCCCAGCATGCTGTTCATAAACTTGTTTTTACCAGCTTTTTTGTGCTGGCGCGCCTGTTCCTCCGCCAGCCGCGCCTGATAAAGATAGTTTTCCGCCTCGCTTTCGACCCGGTAACGCTCGTTAAGGATATTCTGTTCCAAAGCTGCCGAAGTCGTTGCCAGCGCCGTCGTTGTCGTCGGGCTTTCGCCCATGCCCGCTTCGCCCGCCGCCGCGGCTGCTGATGCCACTGCCGCCCGTTTCTGGCTGCGCATCATATCCTCGTTCAACGAACCGTTCAGCCGCACCCTTGCCGCGTTTTTGCGGTAAATCGCCGCGTTGTTCAGCGCCAGCTTTGCCTGAACCTTAGCCTCGTATTCTTCCTGTTTGCCTTTCAAAAAGCCGGAAGCAAAGTTGATTCCGGCCGCAATCAATGCCGCTTGTGCCACCATTGTTTTTCTGCCCTTTCAAAAATCTGATAATCTTCACCGTTAAAAAAATTTTCCAATATCCCGGCCGGGGAAAATCCCAGCATGCCGGCCAGCCGCGCCCCTGCCGCAAAGCCGCGGCGCACCGTCATCGTAACGCGCCGTACCCCGAGCCGGACCGCCTGCCGCGGAATATACCGGCGGAAATAGCGTACCGCCTCAATCAGCTTTCGCCCCGCGTCGATTCCGACCAGCGCGAAACATTCCGCTTCCCTGCCTGTCGTAATGCCGCCGCCTTCAATCCGAAAGCCGAAAACCGCCAATACCCTGCCGCCGTTTCCGTCCCACTGCCTTCCCGCCGGTTTGCCGTCACCCGCCGCAGCGCCGCCGTTCCCGGACTCTTCGCCTGCCGCAGAGCCGTCATTCCCTTTTTCCACCAACGCGAAAGCCGGAATGCGTTCAAATTCCGCCGCCCACGTTACCGCTTCCGCCTGCTGCTCAGGCTGCACCCGGACTTTAAACGCGTCTCCCGCCCGATATTTTCGTATCATAAACTACTCCCTGCTGCTATTGCCGAACCGCTCCGTTCAATGCCAAGCTGCTCCCTTCAATACAGAACCGCACCGTTCAATGCCGAACCGCTCCCTTCAATACAGAACCGCACCGCCCCAAACCGCTCGCCGCTCTATTCGTCCACGTCCATATACGGCACAATCGCCAGAATATTCATCGGCAGCGGCGAGGAATTCTGAATCATCAGCGTCGCCGCCGCTTCCTTTTTCGTCGTCGCTCCGTTAAACAAAACTTCCTTGTTGCCTGTAAACAGTTCCTGCGCCTCGTTCATTGCCGCATCGGCCTGCCGGTAGAGGATATCCGTCAGCGTATCCTCGTCCTCGCCGATCTGCCCACCGCCGGAAAGATACAGCATCAACAGCACATGGTTGATGCGCTGTTTCTGGCCGATGCCGCTTCCGTAATCGTTCGGAATATAGATATTCTGCGGCATAAACTGGCTCGTAATCGGCAGCCCTGCCGCCACATGCCGGTACGTCGGCAGAATTTTGATTTTTCCGCCCTGCACGACCTGCGGTTCCAGAACCGTCCCGTCGGCATACACCGCCACTTTAAGCCCTTCCAGGTGTTCCAGCCCGGACATTTCCTCCTGCATGTCCAGTTCATTCTGCTCATACACCACAGCCCCGTCCAGATACAACGCTTCCTGGCGGACATATTCTTTCTCCAGCGTTTCCCTCTCGGCCAGGCTTGCCGCGCCGTAAACGCTCGACGGCCAGTACTGCGGAATACCGTTGTCCATCCATTCCACGGTTCTGTAGTTGGCATTGTTGACTGTGCGCTTGATTTCGAGCCACAGTTCGTCGCGGCAGTCTTCAAAATTCGGAATAACCGCCAGGCTTTCCGCCGCGCCGGACAAATCGTGCCGCGACAGTGCCGAAACTTCCTGTTCCGCCGAAAAAGTAAGCGCGGTCAGGCTCCCGTCGCCGACCATGCACCACAACACTTTGTCGGGAACTTCCTGATATGCCATGCCGGTAATTCTCGATTGGAACAGATGTTTCCCCAAAAGGGAAATGTCCATTTCGTCATACCCGTCGTTATAGTAATTGTACGTCAAATCGCGCAGGCTCAGCCCGTACCTGTCGACGAAAATAACGTGCGACCCGACCGAAAGCGGCATAATCGCCTTGCTCCCGACCCGCGAAATCTGCGAAATCTTTACATTGTCCGAAGCCAGCGGCGACGCCGACGACACCACGTCGACATAAAATTCCGACGCCCCCGTGCCGACAAACAAAACGTCCCGGGCATAAATCCATTTCCCCTCGTTAAATTCGGTATTGAGCACCGGCACCGTAATCGCCGTTTCCGCCGTTGCCTCGCCGCATTCCATATCGGCAAAGTTGTTATAATCGCCCGAATACGACAGGCAGACGTTCGGCCCGGTATCGGTATTGACCAGAAACGCAAACCTGTTGCGGAAAAAAGCGCCGGATTTCGGATATTTCGAAGCTTTGTGCAGCATGCCGAGTTCCCAGCATACCGTGCCGGACTTAATGGCGTCCGGCAGGCGCGTTACCGTCGTTCCCTTTACATGCTGTTTGTCGACAACCTCCGTAATCTTGACAATTCCCGACCCGTCGTGCAGATATTCCCACAAAACGCCGCCGTCGGAACGCGTCCCTTCGCTGTGCACCGGTTTGATGCTTCCGGTCTCGTCTCCAGTGATGGCTTGGTAATACTTATTGTCTGATACGCATATAGTCCCCTGAAATCCGATTTTTCCCGCCTGCCAGGGGGTCGTGTCGTCGTCAAAAATCCTCAGCCGCACCAACCTGCCCACATCCGTCTTGCTGAAAACGTCACCGGTTGCCGTAAGTTGAACCTCCCCTTCCAACTCGTCGGTCGCAATGCTGATGTCCGTCGTGTTCATGCTCAGAAACGGACCGTTTCTAATCTCCAGCTCTTCCAATACCCATGTGGTATTTGAATAGCGTTTCAGCACCATCAGCGGAAAATCCTCGTTAAAAATATACAGAATGTCCGAATGCTGGATAGTCTGAATTTTGCAGCATTGTTCCTCGTTGTCCCACAAATCGCTGTATGCGTACGGAGACGCAATCTCCAGCACCGGAAATACCTTCTCGACAATGTCGTCGGGAATTCCGCCCGTCGTGCCGCTTTCGCCGCCCATCGTCGTCTTTGACATATCGCGCACCAGTTTTCCCTGCGCGTACATGCGGATTTTCTTGTGGCTGAATTCAATCACATACGCCACCCTGTGGCTGTATTTAAACGGAAATAAAAAACTTCTTGCGTTAACCATTGTTTCTCCCCTTAATTTCTAACCTGCCGCCGACGCCGCCACGATAACACACGCTCCCGCACACCTCCTCTGCGTCGCCGTGCCGCCACTCCCTGTGCTAACCATTGTTTCTCCCCCTCAATTCCCAGACCAGTTCTTCCCCGCGATAAACGCTGAGGATGTTCCGTTCCGCTTTGCCCGTATACGCATCATAAAAGAAACCGTAATTTTCCTGCGTTTCATCTTTCTGCCAGCCGTTTTTCTCTATAAACTCGGCATCAACGCTCAAAACCAGCGTATCATCGGCATCATAATAGTTTCCCTGATTCATTTCGCCCTTTGTTTCAACCAAACGCGTATGCACGACAGCCCCGTCCTGCAGCGCTATGCTGTTCAGTTTCTGGTTGTCGGTATATTCAAACAGGCTTTCGTCCAAATTCCCCGTCGGAGCCATATCTTCCCGGGCAAACACAACCGGCAGAAAACCGTTGCTGAATTTAATGTAAAAGCACCGTTCCTCCCTGTCGCTGCGCCCGACCGCCGTACAGGCTGCCAGCCCGACGACGTCGCCCCAGTCGCCATAGTCGTATTCTTTTTCCTTGACCAGCTCGATTGTAACCGTTTTGGTCATATCGGCAATAATCGTCCCCTCCTGCGTGATATAGTTTTCTTTTGCCACCCTGTAAAAAACTTCGCCGTTTTTGTTAATGCGCAGGCTCCGCCGTTCATAACCGTTGAGTTCGACCACGGCATCCGCCGGCACCGTTTCCACCGTCAGCTCGCACATAATGCCTTTTGCTACCAGCCTGACCGCAAGTTCCTCGTCCGCGTCCGCCGTCAGCGTATCGACAACCGTAACGTATCCCTCGCAGCTCACCCGGTACGAAACCTCGTCGCCGCGCGCCAGATAAACTTCCCGGCGTTTGACGCCGTTGATATAAACTTCTGCTTCTT
>ULPR01046301.1_pt1 | contig 23684 bp, 22 predicted proteins | sample 1953681 | NCBI WGS metagenome assembly ULPR01 (sample SAMEA4835634, study PRJEB28245) | human gut metagenome | biome: gut microbiome; material: fecal sample | place: Denmark | collected 2008 | reverse complement strand
GTGGAAAACTCCTACGTCGCCGCCGGTGGCCGTCAGGTGCGGCCGTCGGGATTTATGGACATAAGCAGACGAAAGGCAAAGAACATCATTCCGAGGGACAATCAGGAATATGTGTTGCGCGTGGCTTTCAACGTGCTCGGGTCGTACACCTATACCGACCGTTATATCAAGAGCATCACCGAAAAATTTAACTCGACGTTTCCCGTCGGTTTCCGCTGTCTGAACAAGACCAGCGGCGCATACGAGGACGACGGAACGCAATACTGGCTGATAGGGCTTGTGGCCGTAATCGTGTTCTTCATACTTGCCATCCTTTTCGAGAGTCTGCGTCAGTCGCTTGCCGTCACACTGCTCATTCCGGTTTCGTTCATCGGACTTTTCATCACATATCATGTCACAGGCGTGCCCTTCGGTACGGGCGGCTTTGCGGCCATGGTGCTGCTGGCCGGTCTCACGGTGAATGCCGGTATATATATTGTCTGTCAGTATAACATCATCGTCCGTCAGCATGGCTTTTCCAACCGTCAATGTGATATTCCCGTCCGCCGGCATGAAACGCGGAAGCAACAGGGAGTGCGTTGGTTTGTTACCGCTTTCAACCACAAGATTGTCCCGATAATGCTGACAGTGCTTTCCACGGTCATCGGCATGATACCGTTTCTGCTGGACGGCCCGGAAGAACAGCCATTCTGGTTCTCTCTTGCCGTAGGAACGATAGGCGGTTTGTCGCTAAGCGTAATTCCACTCGTTCTATTCCTGCCTTTAGTAATGCTGCTTAGCGGTAATAAGAAACGTCACTCTTAATTGAACAAATCTTTATAAATGGCAAGGCAATAATCCTCTAATCGCAACTCCATACTCATGTCTACAGTTTTCTCTTTCGTGTTTCAAATCACCCATGAAATCAAAAAAAGCAAGCCAAATGGTCCGGATGTCGAATAAATTGTGTAATTTTGTCAGCTAAATGAAGACATCTGAACTGCAGACAATCAAGCAACGGTATAATATCGTGGGCAACTGCGATGCGCTGAACCATGTCCTCGACGTCGCCATGCAGGTGGCGCCGACCGACCTCAGTGTGCTCATCGTGGGCGAGAGCGGTGTGGGAAAAGAGATTATCCCGCGTGTCATTCATGACAATTCGCCGCGCCGGCGGGAGAAATATTTTGCCATCAACTGCGGTTCCATTCCCGAAGGCACCATCGACAGCGAACTGTTCGGACACGTGAAGGGATCTTTTACGGGCGCCATCAACGACAGTCCCGGATATTTCGGCGTGGCAAACAAGGGAACGCTCTTCCTTGATGAGGTGGGCGAACTGCCATTGGCAACACAGGCTCGGCTGCTGCGCGTACTCGAAACGGGCGAATATATCCCCGTGGGAGCAACTGAGGTGAAACGGACTGACGTGCGGATTGTGGCTGCTACAAATGTCAATATACGCAAGGCCATCAGCGAAGGCCGCTTCCGCGAAGACCTCTACTACCGCCTCAACTCAATACCGATACAGATGCCGCCGTTGCGTGACAGGGGCGAGGACATCGTGCTGCTCTTCCGCCTGTTCGCCATGCAGATGGCCGAGAAATACAGAATGGAGAAAGTCGTGCTGACGGATGAGGCGAAGAGGATGCTGATGAAATATAAATGGCCGGGAAACGTACGGCAGTTGAAGAACATCACAGAACAGATTTCCATCCTGAGCACTGAACGGCAGATAACTCCGGAGGTCTTGACACGATTCATTCCGCAAGACCAGGAAAGCACACAACTGGCCACGATAAGCAAGAGCGAAGACCACAGCTTCGAGAACGAACGCGAGATTCTCTATAAGATTTTGTTCGAGTTGCGCGGCAATGTGAACGAACTGCGACGCAACTTCAACATGCTGAAGAAACAGATTGAAGACGCCCAGGGAGGAAGCACGACTCTGGTCGGAAAAGGCGACGGCGGAAGCCAGATGCCGACAACACCGGCAACAGTGACTCCGCAGCAGATCTACATCTCATCCACACAGCAGAAACAACAGGCTGAGGACGCTATCGCCGAAGAATATGTCGAGCCGGAACGCGAGCCGGAGAGCCTGAACCTGAACGATTTGAGCCGGCAGATGCTGGAAAAAGCATTGGAAAGAAACGGTGGAAACAGAAAAAAAGCGGCACAGGAGCTGGGAATCTCTGACCGAACGCTCTACCGAAGAATAAAGCAATACGGGCTGGAATGACTTACGACAGCAGAAAGACATTGTCGATACAGCAATTCTGATGTTCTGAAGAAACACGATACAGCCATTTACACATTATTATATATAACGAAGAAAGCAGAAACAAATGAAACAAATAAAGAAAACAGGATTTCATATAAGGAACATACGGCACAAGACAGAATCAGGAACGGTTCTGCGCGGATTCCGTCTGTCGTTATGTCTGCCTGTCCTGTTGTTGCTGCTTTCATGTTCCGTATCCTATAAGTTCAACGGAGCAAGCATAGACTACAGTACGACCAAGACTATACAAATTGCCGATTTCCCCATACGCTCCAGCTATGTCTGGGGACCGATGGCAAGCATATTCAACAACAAATTGAAGGACATATACGCCAATCATACCCGCCTGATACAGGTCAAACGCAACGGTGACCTCAAAGTGGAGGGCGAAATAACGCGCTATGAGCAGCGCAACAAAGCCGTTTCAAGCGAAGGCTATTCGGCACAGACGGAACTGTCAATGACAGTCAACGTGAGATTTACGAACAACGCCAAACATACGGAAGACTTCGAACGGCAGTTCACGGCTTCCGCAACATACGAGACGACACAGTCTCTAAATTCAGTTCAGGAAGAGCTGGTCACCCAGATGGTGGAAGAGATAACTGACCAGATATTCAACGCAACCGTAGCCAACTGGTAATTGACGACCTATGGACATAGCAGAGCTTATCAATCACCCCGAACAACTCGACAGAGACACTCTGTATGAGCTTCGCTCCATGCTGGCACTATATCCGTATTTCCAGACGGCACGATTGCTGATGCTGCAAAATCTATATCTGCTCCACGACCCGACATTCGACGAAGAGCTACGTCGTGCAGCTATCTATATAAGTGACCGCAAAGTGATTTTCCGAATGGTTGAAGCTGCCCACTACCGACTGACCTCCAAACGGACAACCGGCAAAGAGGAAACAACATCGGCACGCACAGACGGAAACAGAACCATATCACTGATAGACTCCTTCCTTGACTCCATCCCGAAGGAAGAGGAAAAGGACGGAAAGAAAAAACGTAAGCCGACACCAGCAGATGCGGCAGTTGACTATGTCGCCTACCTATTGGAAACAGAAAGCGATGAGGGACCAGATGCTGAAGCCACTGCCCCACAGCTGAAAGGACATAGTCTCATCGACAGCTTCATCGAGAACGACAAAGGAAAGATTGTGCTAAGCGAGAACCCGCTATTCGTTCCGCAAATCGACGAAACGGAAAAAGAAGACGGAAAAAGCGGCGACGAAAGCTATTTCACAGAGACATTGGCCCGGATTTACATAAAACAGGGACGATATTCAAAGGCTTTGGAAATTATTCGGCGATTAAGTTTGAATTATCCAAAAAAAAATGCTTACTTTGCAGACCAAATACGTTTCCTTGAGAAATTGATAATAAATAATAATAAAAAAATAAAGTAAAAATGTACACATTATTAGTAATTCTCATCTTGCTGGTATCAGCACTCATGATTGGCATCGTACTGATACAGGAGTCAAAGGGAGGCGGACTTGCATCCAACTTCGCTTCCTACAACCAGATTGGCGGTGTCCGCAAGACAACCGACGTTATCGAAAAGGCGACATGGACACTGGCCGCCCTCATGGTTATCATCAGCATCGGTTGCGCCTACTGCGTTCCGCAATCATCACAGGACAGCTCTGTAATGGAAAACATCGAGAATCCGACAACCAATCCTAACAACCTGCCCGGATTCGGTGCGAGCCAGACCAAGGAAGCTGCTCCTGCAGCCGGCAACAATGCTCCTGCAGCCCAGGCTCCGGCCTCTGAAGCCCCCGCAACAGCTCCCGCGGCTCCCGCAAAATAAGAAAAAGGCAAAAAAGTACGTGATTTATTTGGTCAATTAAAATAAATCACGTACCTTTGCACTCGCTTTAGAAAAGCAACCAAAAACAACACGGTGGATGTAGTTCAGTTGGTTAGAGCGTCAGATTGTGGTTCTGAATGTCGTGGGTTCGAGCCCCACCCTCCACCCGAAAAGAAGCGGAGAAATCTCAAAAGAGAGTCTCCGCTTCTTTTTTGATACACAAAAAGACTAATAAAGAAACCGCAGAGATGATTGACATCCTGCGGTTTCTTTATTTCCTCCGGCTATACCACATTCCTCATACAGCCGATAAAACAAGTGGAGCTGGAGGGAGTCGAACCCTCGTCCAAACAGGGAAACCATACGCTTTCTACATGCTTATTCCGGCCTTCATTTTCGTGCTGCGGCAAGACCCGGACCACCAACCGCAACCTTATCCCCTAAAACTTCATCACGCAGACGGGGCGCAGCGTGACTATTCCCGATTTAACTGCACCGCTTGACCAAAGAGCTTCGGAACAACAGCCTTTGAGCGATGTCTCGTCCCTCTACCTTGTAGTGGGATAAAGCCAGTAATCTACTGTACTTCGATTAGGCAGCGAGAGCATAGTTGTTTTCGCCAGATAAATTTTTGACCGACGTGATTATGGAGTCCACAGTCATCACTCCGCATGCTTACGTACCATTTCATCCCGCTGTCAAATCCAGTCAACCCCGGTATTACTATGGTCCTCAGACGTTTTCCTCTGAAAACTTCGGCAAAGATAGACATTTTCCGCCAATCGGCAATATTTATTTTAATAAATTGCGTACCTTTGCAATAAATTTGCAAAAATAAAGTTTATTATTTAAGACAGAAGAGCCAATTTAAAGAAAAAGATACTCAGAAAGATTATGAAAAGATACATACTATCGGTCTTCATGCTGTCTATGATGGCAGTTGCCGCTGTCGCCCAATCGTCAATGACAGATCAGGCGGTAGCTGAATTTGTAATAGAGGAACATGCAAAAGGGACGTCACAGTCGCAGATAGTCACACAACTGATGCAGCGAGGCGTCACTATTGAGCAAATACGCCGTGTGAAGAATAAGTATGAGAAAGAAGGAAGCAGCCAGGCCCTCGGAGCCAAGAATCTGACAACGACTCCCGGCAGTCAAGCCCGTACACGAGTAAACAACGGGAAGAAGAAAGATGACGCCAACATCCAGCCCTACCAGACTAAGGACAACAGGCGTCTCACCAACACAAAGGACGCCAACAGTGAAAAAGAACAGAAAGGGATACTGATGGAGAAGGAGCTGAGCGCGTTCCTTCCTGACTCTGCCGAAATATACGACCAGATGTATCTTGAGGAAATGCTCAAGCGCGACCAAAACAAGCGCAAGGTCTTCGGACGGGACATCTTCAACAACAAGAACCTTACTTTTGAACCGGAAATGAACGTTGCCACGCCTCAGAACTATCGTCTGGGAGCGGGAGACGCCGTGTTCATCGACGTTTGGGGCGCCTCCAGCAATACCTATGAAAGCACGGTCTCGCCTGACGGAACGATACAGATTGAGGGCTTCGGCCCCGTCTCTGTGGGCGGAATGACAGTCGAACAAGCCAACGCCGCACTGAGGAAACAGCTCGGGGCGCGTTACCAAAGCTCCCAGATAAGACTAACCGTCGGACAGACAAAGACCATCAGCGTCAACGTCATGGGAGAAGTGCAAGTGCCGGGAACATACACACTGTCTGCTTTTGCCACGGTTTTCCACGCACTCTATATGGCTGGCGGCATCAACGACATAGGTACGCTTCGGAGCATAAAGGTCTACCGCAACAACCGTCTTGTAACCGTTGTAGACATCTATGACTACATCCTGAACGGCAAGCTGACAGGAAATGTCAGACTGACCGATAACGACGTCATCGTGGTCGGACCGTACGACTGCCTTGTGAACATCACCGGCAAAGTCAAGCGTCCGATGTTCTACGAGATGAAGAAAAATGAGAGCGTCGGCACATTGCTCAAATATGCAGGAGGATTTGCCGGCGACGCCTACCGGAAATCAATCAGACTGATACGCAAGGCCGGCACGCAATATTCGGTATATAACGTAGGCGAATTTGACATGAACTCATTCCGTCTTGAAGATGAAGACTCGCTGAGCGTAGACTCCGTTCTTCCGCGCTTCTCGAACATGGTTGAAATCAAGGGAGCCGTATTCCGACCCGGAATGTATCAGGTGGGTGGAGAAATCACCACGGTCCGCTCACTGATAGAAAACGCCGAAGGTGTGACTGAGGACGCATTTACAGCCCGCGGCGTCATGCACCGAATGAAACCCGACCGCACACTCGAAGTGCTGTCCGTCGACATTGCCGGAATTATGGAAGGACGCACACCGGACATTCCCCTGAGAAACGAAGATGTCTTGTATATCCCCAGCAAGAAGGAACTGCTGGAGGAACAGACGCTGACCATCCACGGAGAAGTGATGTATCCCGGTGAATACAAGTATGCGGACAATGAGACGATAGAAGACCTCATCCTGCAGGCCGGAGGCCTCAACAACGCCGCTTCAATAATGAAGGTGGACGTGGCGCGCAGGATTGTAGATCCCAAGGCGACAGAATCATCAGACACCATAGCGCGCACATTCTCATTCGCCATCAAAGACGGATTCGTAATCGACGGCCGGCAGGGATTCGTCCTGAAACCATACGACGAGGTTTACGTCCGCACGAGCCCGGGATATTCAAAGCAGCAGAATGTGAAGGTGGAGGGCGAAGTGCTCTTCAGCGGCACATACACGCTTGAGAAAAAGAGCCAGCGCCTGAGCGACATCATTCGTCAGGCCGGCGGCGTGACAAAGATGGCATATGTTCAGGGCGCCCGTCTTGAGCGCACCATCACACAGGATGAGCGCCTGAAAATGAATGATGTCCGTAAGATGCTCCTCACGCAGAGCGGGGAGAAGGACACGCTTGACGCCAAAAAGCTCGACTTCGGCGATACTTATTATGTCGCAATCGAGCTGGACAAGGCCCTTGCCAATCCGGGAAGCAACTATGACGTCATTCTGCGTGAAGGCGACCGCATCATCGTTCCCGAATTCTCAAGTACCGTCAAGGTCAGCGGTGACGTAATGTCGCCTAGCACCGTTGCCTACCGCGAGGGTAAGAGCGTCGGCTACTATATCGATCAGGCCGGCGGTTGGGGCAACCGTGCCAAAAAGAGCCACACGTTCATCGTCTACATGAACGGTTCGAAAGCACGCGTCGGCTACAAGACCAAGCCCATGCCCGGATGCGAAATCATCGTGCCCACAAAACCGGCATCAAAGAAGATGACCACGGCTGAAATGGTTGCCATCGGTTCCAGCACCGCCTCCATCGCTACTATGCTCATCACAATCGCCAATCTGCTGAAATAAAGAAAAAGAAGAACAATTATGGTTGACAATAAAGATAATGCAGAAGTCATTGACCTGCGTGTAATAATAAAAAAGGTTCTCGCGAAAAAGAAGCTTTTCTATAAGACGCTACCCACGACATTTGTTCTGTCCTGCGCCTTAATTCTGTGCGTACCAAGATATTATGTCACAGACACAAGCATGGCTCCCGAAGTTGGAGGAACCGGAATGGAAGGAACATTGGGTTCCATCGCCTCGTCATTCGGATTTGACCTGTCAAACATGCAGACCAGCGACGCGATTTCTCCCCTGCTCTATCCCGACCTGATGGACGACAACGGATTCGTTGCCGGCCTATTCGATGTCAAGGTCAAGAGTCTAGACGGAAAAATCTCCACCACATACTATGATTATATCAACAAACACCAGAAGACAGCATGGTGGAACATACCTATCTCATGGGTAAAAGAGCTGTTCAGTAACAAAGACACCTTGAAAAGAAACAACGGTCAGACACTCAATCCCTATATCCTTTCCAAGAAGCAGGACGACATCGTAAACGCCATAAGAAACAATATTAATGTATCTGTGGATAAGAAAACTGCTGTAATCACTATTTCTGTGAAAGCACAGGATGCTCTCATCTGCAAAACAATGGCAGACTCTGTCAGAGAACATCTGCAGAACTTCATCACGACCTATAGGACCAACAAGTCGCGCATTGACATGCTTTACTATAAAAAACTGGTAGTAGAAGCTAAAAGTGACTACGAGGACGCCCGTAGGCTCTACGGTAAATCCGCAGATGCCAATACCAACGTCACTCTGGAAAGTTACAGGCTGAAAATAAACGATTTGGAAAATGACATGCAACTCAAATATAATACATACAGTACACTCAACACTCAACTACAGGCTGCAAAGGCCAAAGTTCAGGAACGCACACCCGCATTCACAACCATTAAAGGCGCTTTTGTTCCAATAAAGCCAGCTGGACCGAAACGAATGCTGTTCGTACTCGGAATGTGCATCTTTGCAACCATCTTGACATGTTTATATATCATTAAAGATGATATCATAACATCCGTAAAGTCGAAGCAATAATGGATTCTAAAAAAATAATAATAGCGAACATCATTGCCCAATATACCAAGTCGATAGTCAATATCTGCCTATCGCTCTATTCCACTCGACTCGTCCTCAATGCACTTGACATCAGCGACTACGGAATATACTCTCTTGTCGCAGGTGTCGTGGGAATATTCGGATACCTCGCCAACTCACTTGTCGTCACCACCCAACGTTACATCTCATTCTATCACGGCGCCGGTGACATAGCCCAAGTTAAGAAGTTTTTTGCCAACAGCATATTCATACATTTCGTCATCTGCATATTGTTCGCAGCCATACTATTCACCATCGGTAATTACGTAATCTGTCATTTCCTGAACATCGCGGCAGAACGAAAGGAAGCAGCCTTAATTGTCTATTTTGTGACAACACTCATGCTCATAATGACCATTGCCACCACGCCATTCAAAGCTCTGCTTGTCGCACACGAGAACATCATCTATATATCCATTATAGAAATATGCGACGGAGTGTTGAAACTCTGCCTGGCCTTGACACTTATATCTGTAGACACGGACAAGTTGGTGTTCTACTCCCTGATGATGTTGTGCATCCTAACCATCAATTTCCTTGCCTTTTCCCTCTACTGCTTCTTTAAATACGAAGAAAGCAGAATTTCGTTCCGCAAGGATACAATTGACAGACAATGCGTCCGACAGATTACCGGATTTGCCGGATGGACGACATTCGGAATGTTGGCGGGACTGTCACAGACCCAGGGCACAGCAATCATTCTGAACAAGTCGTTCGACACAATGATAAACGCATCGTTCGGCATCGCCAGCCAAGTGAATGGCGCCATCCGTTTCGTATCAACATCGATACTGAACGCAATGAACCCACAGATTATGAAAGCAGAGGGAGCCGACGACAGGTCCGGCATGCTGAAACTGGCCGGCAAGGAAAGCAAGTTTTCCGCAGCACTGATGATTGTGATTTCCATGCCCCTCATATTTGAAATGCCGGAAATACTTTCGTTTTGGCTCAAAGAGGTTCCGAACCATTCCGCCATGTTCTGCCGTGCCCTAATGATAGCTTTCATAGTCGACCAGCTCACCCTCGGACTTCACGCCGCCAATCAGGCGACAGGCGTCATCAAGACCTACACCATCTGCACAACAATACCCAAGATTCTCCTGATTCCCATCATGTGGGGCGTAATCTCGATGGGATTCACGCTGGCAACATCCATGGCGTTTTACGTTGGAATAGAACTACTTGTAGCGATGTTCAGAATACCATACATGAAGTATTCTGCGGGACTAGATGTCAGGAGCTATATCGGTGAGGTGCTGATGCCGTTGCTGCCACTGATAATGTTTGCGGGACTGACCTGTTGGCTGACAACCAGCTTCCTTAACCTCCAGTTCCGCTTCGTCATCACGGGAATCGTGTCCGTTTCTGTGAGCATGGGATGTATATGGAAATACGCCCTCACCGCTTCCGAGCGTTCATACATCAAAACAGTTTTGCTAAAACGAAAGAACATATGAAGATTGACATTGAAAAATACATGACCTTCGACATGTCAAAACTGTTCATCATCGAAAAGAGACGGATAGCCTACGTCCTGTTCCTGCTCGCGATTTTCATAGTATTTTTCGGATCTTTGAACGCATGGTTCACCATGCCACTCACCAACTATTACCCAGTCCTGGCTTCCTTTTTCGCCATGACAAGCTATGGAATATCACGCACCCTGCAGACACCGATATTCAAGGAAGGCTATTGGCTGCAACCCGTGGCGGCCTTTATCTTGATTTCCTTCTACTTGGCTATAAACAACACGCTCAACATCAACGCATACATAAAGGCCCTTTTTTCGGCGATGATGTTATATTTCATTTTCCGTTGTGACAAGAAACTGATAGAAAGACTCATGAAAGACATAGCCCGCATCCTCGGAGGAATCCTCTTGGTCTCTTTCCCTTTTTTCTTTCTCTACATCACCGGATTCCCGCTGCCACACGTTGAAATGGACTTCAACGACGGCTTCTACTTTTTCTCCAACTACTTTCTCTTTCTAATTGATGACCGTTTTCTGTTCACTCTCATTCCTCGTTTCCAGTCCGTATTTCTGGAACCGGCTTATCTCGGCAGCACTTGTGCCTTATTGTTGATGACACAACGCGGCAAGTGGAAAAGATGGTATAACGTCAGCCTTCTCGTCGGATTACTGCTGTCTTTCTCTCTTGCCGGTTACGTCTACCTCACAGTCATCATATTCCTGAATTTGTGGACTGAACGAAAGAAGATTATCGCAAAGGCCATGGCTGTCATTTTGCTCATCTCGATTATCATAGGTGGCTCCTTTATCTATAATGAAGGCGACAACATGCTCCACAACCTCATCGTACTCCGTATGGAAGTTGATGACGGAGATATTGTCGGCAACGACCGTGTGACAGAGAATTTTGATACAGAATACAACGATTTCCTACAGTCGGCCGACATCATGTTTGGCCGCGAGTACGACTACTCCAATTTCGGAGACTCCGGTTATAAAGTCTTCTTTTACGACTACGGACTGATTGGAGTCTTTCTGCTATTAACATTCTATATTGTTGCGTTTGCGAGATACAGGGATTTCCGGTCCTGGCTGTCCGCATTCACAATCCTATTCCTTATTTTCGTCGTCGACGCCTTTGTGCTATGGTTCGGCCGCTTCCTGCCGCTATATGCCACAGCCATGCATTCCCTGCTTACCACTACGGAACAAAAAGAAAAAAGAAATGAAAAAGAACATCCTTATTGACATGCTACCTTTCCAACATCCCAGCGGTGTCGGCGGAGCCCTGAGTTTCACCAAGACCGTCTACGACAGACTTTTCAGCAGACTCACGCCGGGAAACGCTGTCTTTGGTGTATATGATTCGACAAAAGGCACGGCACGTCAATACAATCTATTAGAATATGTCAAAAGCCATCAGATAAACCTGCTGGACATCTCCAAAAACAAGATAAGCGGGATGATTCGCACCAACAGCATTGACACTTTCTTCATCGCTTTCGGACAATTCTACGAAGGATATGACCTGACCGGAATCGACTGCAAGACTATCATCTTCATCCACGACATTTTCGACATTGAGAGATGCGACAACTACATTGACCTAACCATCACCGACTATTTCACCGAAAACTGGATAAAGAGACTCAAGCGTGTCGCCAACCTGCTGTCGGGCAGATACAGACGCATGGCTGACAAGCGCTACAAGGACATCATACCACTCTACGCTTCAGAACGGACCATCGCCTACACCGTGTCCGAATATTCGGCCAACGCCCTGAAATACTATTTTCCGGAAATCAAGAAGGACATCAGGGTATGTTATTCTCCGACAAGGGCCAAGGGAGGAGCCAAGGAGATTGAGAACGCCAAGCTGAAGAAACTCGTTGACTCCGGCCGGCCATACCTGTTCATGATAGCCGCCAACCGCGTTTACAAAAATCCCGCCATACTGTCAAAAGTATATAAGAGACTTCGTGAAGAGGGCACCGACATCAGCCTCGTAACCCTCAAATACGGCAGGACACTTGATTCCGGACACATCGACATCGAGTTTCTTTCCGATTCCGACATGGACAAAGCCTACCAACACGCGCTGGCGCTGGTGTTCCCGTCATTCTTCGAGGGGTTCGGCTATCCTCCCGTCGAGGCTTTTGTCCATGGCACACCGGCCATAGTGTCAAACGTGACGAGCATACCCGAAATAGTAGGAGACGCCGCCATCAGTTTCTCACCATTCTATCCGGCGGATTTATACCGGGCCATCCATCTACTCCTGAAGAATCCGGACCTCAAGAAAAAAGAAATTGAGGAAAGACACCTGTACATCGCCAGAAGACAGAATGAAGATCTTGAATTACTGATAAAGGAAATCACAGAATAAAAACAAATATATCAATGAAACCACGTATAATAGCATTATATCTTCCGCAGTTCCACCCCATACCCGAAAACGACGAATGGTGGGGACCAGGATTCACCGAATGGACGAACGTCGTAAAAGCAAAGCCTTTGTTCAAAGGCCACTATCAGCCAAAAATACCAGCCGACTTGGGATTTTATGACTTGCGTCTTCCCGAAATACGCGAGCAGCAGGCCGCACTTGCCCGCGAAGCAGGTATCGAGGGATTCTGCTATTATCACTATTGGTTTGGCAACGGCAAACAGCTGCTCGAGCGTCCATTTAACGAGGTGCTTATGTCCGGCAAGCCTGACTTCCCGTTCTGTCTCTGTTGGGCCAACCATGATTGGACGAACAAGACATGGCAAAAAAGCAACACACAACGCATGGGCAGCATGATAATGCAAATGCAGTATTCACGCGAGGACCACATAAACCACTTTTTCTCCGTTCTTCCTGCATTCAAAGACAAGCGGTATATCACCGTCGACGGCAAACCACTGTTCGGTGTCTGGGCACCGAGAGACATTCCACAGGCAAAAGAATTCATTGACCTGTGGCAAAAGCTTGCCGTCGAGAACGGTCTACCAGGAATCTACTTTGTCGGCTACACTGCCAATTCGAGCAAGGCACTACCAGGTCAGAAGGCAAACCTATACAACACACACATGGCGTCCGAATACTACAAATCCGTACTAAATCTTGGATTTGATGCCGTTATATCTTCCGGACTGACACGTGCCCAAGCCGTCGTGCAAGGCAGAATGCGTCTGGCATGGAACATCCTGACATACAAAACCTTCATTCCGTCCCATGCAAGACTCGACTATGAAAAAGTGATGACCCACTATTACGTAGATGAAGACGCATGGGAAAACGTCTACCCCACTCTCCTGCCCCAATGGGATCGCACCCCGCGCGCAGGCAGCAAGACCGAATATCTAATCAACAGCACGCCCGAAAAGTTTCAAAAGACCATCGAGACCGCCCTCAGCATCATACGAGGCAAACAACCAGAGCACCAGCTTCTGTTCCTCAAGGCATGGAACGAATGGGGGGAAGGCAACTACGTCGAACCGGACTCTATCTTCGGCCACGGATGGCTCGATGCCATAAAGAATGCCGTCACATCGGTAAGTGAACACTAAATCAAAAGACACATGGCTCTCAATCTGTATAATATAAGGAAATGGTATCGCATGTTGTCCGGCAAGAGCGTGATGCATGTGAACCAAGGCCTTGGCAAAACATTCTCCGCGACCGACATAAAAGGCTATTACAACGACCTGACCGAAAAAGTCACGATGCTCCCTGAGCTGCTCGACAACGAGCTTCTACCGCTATACGTCACACCTTCCGGCAAAAAAGTGACTTTTCCTGTCGATGTATTCCAATACGGACTCGGTGCCTACGATCTTTTCATCATGACGAAAGAGAATCGCTATCGTGAAAAAGTCAGACAGTGTTGCCAGTGGAGCACACGCCATCAGGAAGACTCTGGTGCTTGGTCAAACTTCTTCTTCAAATATCCAGAAAATCCCTACGGAGCGATGGCACAAGGCGAAGCAGCGTCACTCCTTCTGCGAGGATACAAGGAATTCGGCGACAAATCATATCTCATGGCCGCCAAAAAAGCCATCGATTTCATGCTTCTGCCACTCGACAGCAGCGGCACTACACTATATGAGACCGACGGTGACATACTGCTTTGCGAATATACCCATCTGCCGATAGTGCTCAACGGGTGGATTTTCGCATTATGGGGACTTTATGATTACACGTTTTTCACCGATGATTACAAATACAAAGACATACTCCGTCGCACAGAGACAGCGTTAGAGAAACGGCTTGACATGTTCAACAGCCATCATTGGAGCATGTACGACATGAGCGGAAAAATGACAAGTCCGTTCTACCACCGTCTTCACATAGCACAGATGCAGGCCATGTATCAGCTTACGGGAAAGGAAGTATACGACCATTATGCGCAGCTTTGGACGGCACGTATTAACAATCCGGTATGGAAAGGCATGGCTTTCGCGCGCAAAGTATGGCAAAAGATAAACGAAAAAGAGGTTTGGGCCTGACAAACGACAGACAATGCACAAAATATCAGTAATAGGACATTTCGGATTCAAAGGTGAATATCTTGACGGTCAGACCATCAAGACAAAGATTGTCGCAGGAGAACTACGCAGACGATTCGGCGAGGAAGAGGTATCTTTCCACGACACCCACGGAGGATGGCACTTTCTCCTGCGCATGCCTTTCGTCATATTCGGCATGATGTGCGACAGCCGCCACATCATCATGTTGCCAGCCCACAAAGGTCTGTGCATGATTACGCCCGTCATCATCCTACTCAATATATTCTTCCGACACCGTCTCCACTATGTCGTCATAGGCGGATGGTTGCCAGACATGGTCGCCGGCAACCGTTTTCTGCGCATGCTCCTGAAGAAATACGACAACATCTTCGTCGAGACACGCTCAATGCTCGAACGCATGACGGACATGGGGTTCACGAATGTCACAGTGATGCCCAACTGCAAGAAGCTATACGTGACCGACCTGTCGGAAATTCCGCCGTACAGCGAACCGCCATACAAATTGTGCACATTCTCAAGGGTTATCAAGGAGAAAGGTATTGAGGACGCCATCGACGCCGTAAAACAATGCAACGGCTCGCTAGGTTTCACGGCTTTCACGCTTGACATTTACGGTCAGATAGGCAAAGAATATGAGCAAAGATTCAGAGATATAATGAAGGGTCAGCCTGACTATATTAAATATGGAGGGTGCATCGGATTTTCAGAAAGCACTGATGTACTGAAAAACTATTTCGCCCTCCTCTTCCCGACTTACTACGCCGGAGAATGTTTCGCAGGAACTATCATCGACGCCTTTGCCGCCGGATTGCCGGTCATTGCATCCGACTGGCATGACAACAAGAACATCATCACCAACCGACGCACCGGTATCATCTATCCCGTAGGCTCTACGGAGGCACTCGTAAAGATTCTAAGTGAGGCCGCCGCCACACCGGCCACTATCAACGCCATGCGCCCCGCGTGTATCAACGAGGCCGAGATGTATCAGCCGGAAGTGGTCATAGACACATTGGAAATGGAATTGGTCTGACATAACGGGGGCGTTCTTGAGGTCGCAAAAGTAGTGCAGACAAAGTTAAAAACAGCCTATTGTGCAAAGTAAAATAGACTGTTTTTATTTTGTCAGAGTCGCCTCCGTTGCATTTAACGCCAACCGAAACGGGATGTGAGAAGTCTGTCGGTGACAAATCGATTCATTTGCCAACTTTCTGATAGACCCTGACCCAATCAAATTCCGTCTCGTATGTTTCACCCGTATCTGGCTTCATGCCTCTTGCACTGCCATCACCGACACTTTGATTCAATATAAGGAAGAAAGGGCGGTTGAATGTCCATTGTCCATCAGAGAGCATCTGGTTATCCGTCGATTTTTCATAGACGGCGGTCGTCTTGCCGTCGATTGTAAAGACAATCCGCTCAGGCGACCACTCCATACCGTACACATGCCATCGTCCAACCGACATCTTTGTCCTGAAGATATTCTTCGGTCCTTTCTTGTTCAGTTTTACTGTCAGATGGTTGTGTACCGCATGCTGGGCTTCACCGAGACTTCCGCACGACTCGAAAATATCAATCTCGCCATAAGGTTTGTTCACATTACGATCTTCGGGTTTCATCCATACGGCAGGAAAATTGCCCGATTTGTTGTTTGTACGTAGCCTCACCTCTACCTTACCGTAAAGGAAAGAGTATTTTCCCGCCGTCTCAATGGCTCCAGTCAACATGCGTGCCGTGTCACTGGGTTCGGTCCTATTGGGTATCGCACGGCAGACGAGCCTGCCCTTTCTTACGAACACCACATCCCGAGAATCACTGATCCATCTGTTCCAAACGGCCCAATAGCGCACGGCCCGACTCCACTTCCGGCTGTCGGGTTGGCTGCCGTCCGGTTGATTAAATTCGTCGGAGAACACCAACCTGTATTTTCCATCATCACTTTTGGCACTTATCTTCAACGAGTCAGACGACAAGAATACAAGACACGAAACAAACAAAAGAAACTTTTTCATCGTTTTGAGAAACACTTTAATTGTATTATGGGACATCCGGGGCGAACCATCTTTCGCCGACAATCCACCTTGTGTATTTGGAGCGCAGGAACAGCCAATAGCACACCGTACATTCAAACACAACGAACAACGCCATTATCCACAGACCTATATCTGAGGGTTGAAAAAAATGCTTGTTCACTTTCATGAAGAACGGATGCAGAAACATTATCACAAGCGAGGCATTACCGACATAACGTAAGATACGATTGAGGCCGCCGACATTGTCAAGACGCTCGGAGATGACAAGGATTGCCATAAGGAAGACATACGGGATGATGATGTCCTGTCCCCAATGCCATTTGTGATATCGGAAGTCATAGGAATAATCGAAACATCCCGCAACCTGCAGGACTATCAACAACAATGCGACCGCCACAGCTACATATCCGCCACGGATAGATGTGAGAATCGTTTTCGTGTATTTGCCCACACAGAGGAAAGCGACAGAAACGAAAGCCATGTCAGCATTCCACGGCACACGTCCCCATATCTCAATAGGAAACAGGTGGACGGCGATTTGCATCAATGTGTACAGCCCGGCAACGACACCAATAATAAAGCCGCTGCCCTTATTGTTTCTACGGGCAGCCGTCTGTATCACAATAAAAAGGAGAAACGCGACGAACAACTGGGTAATGAAATAATAAGGATACGTGCATGGAGTCGCATTATAGTCTGCACCGACCAACGTTCCCACAATCTGCATCCAGAAAGATGTGTCCGTTCCTACTGTCCCCAACAATATTGAAAAGAAAAAATACGGGACGAGCAGTCTTCGTGTCTTTTTTATCAACTCGTTTTTCAATGAGACATTGTCACGAATGAACAGACCGGAAATCATGATAAAGGCTGGCATATGAAACCAAAATATGTACGTATGCACATCTCCGGTAAAATAGTGACCTACGACAACAAGATAGATAAGAATCGCTTTTGCAATGTCTATCTTGTGAGTTCTCTCTTTTGCCCCTTTCATTGCTTTTTCTCTTTGTCCCATTTTTAATTGTCAATCTTGCCTGGCAGCGACAGTGATATCTCTTGGCAATACTATCAAGAAACCCTACGCAGCGTTTCCTACACAAAATTATGGATATTTTTTTGTTTATCCTAACGAAATCGGGAAAAATTTGACAACTTTCACGTAAGAACATGAAAAACAGGCACACGCCACTTTCCACAGCCGGTATAAAACAACGACAAATTCATAGATATGCCAATTATTAATAACAAATACTTTTTATATACATTTTTTTTATTACCTTTGCACAAAATAAGCGACGTCCGGCGATTCACATATACAACATATATTATCACGTCCGGTTCACACCGTCCCTTACGATAAATCATAAAGAACGAGATGGAACAAGAGTTAGTTTCAGTCATTATGCCGACCCATAATGCCAGCAAGTTTGTTGCCGGCAGTATTGAGAGTATTCTGAACCAAACTTATTCCAATCTGGAACTCCTCATTACCGACGACGGTTCCACAGACAAGCATACCATTGATATAATAAACAGTTTCAGTCAGAAAGATTCCAGAGTGAAAGTCATTCTGCTCGAAGGCAATCACGGTCCGGGATACACCCGCAACAAATCCATCGAGAGAGCCAAAGGACGATACATCGCTTTCTGCGACAGCGACGACAGATGGTTTCCTGAGAAACTTGAAAAGCAGATAGGCTTCATGAAATCCAAAGGATGTGCGCTCAGCTGCACGTCATATATAATATGTGATGACGAGGACAACGAGACCGGAGTCAATATGGCATTGGAAAGGATTTCATTCAACATGATGAAACGCGACAACAAGATTGGTTGCCTGACCGCCATATACGACACCCAGTTGCTTGGAGGAAAATTCTACATGCCCACGATACGCAAACGTCAGGACTGGGCGCTTTTCCTTACCATCATCAAGAAATGCCACATCGCCTACGGCATCACCACGCCATTGGCCTACTATCGCCACCGAAACAATTCGGTGTCAAACAAGAAACTGTCACTGATCAAATACAACATCAAGGTCTACGAACAGATTCTCGGCTTCAGCAGATTCAAGGCCGTCATGTATTTCTTTATCTTCTTCCTGCCCACATATTACGCTAAGATAAGGAAGCGGAAACGCGACAGTGCCGCTTACATCAGCAAATATAAAAAGACAAATAATCCATCCGCTTGACACGATACGCAGCGCGATGGATTATTTGTCTTTTATACGTTTTATATCAATGATTCCGTCTTCGATTTCTCAGAACTTCTTTCCGAACACGATGCTCACAAACGTCTTGAAAAGAATCTTGGCGTCCGTCAGCAGCGAGTAGTGCTCCAGATAATAGAGGTCGTACTCCAAGCGGCGGAGCATCTTCTCCATCGTGTCGGTATAGCCATTGTAGAGCGTGGCGTATGATGTCACGCCCGGGCGAATCTGATAGAGCAGCTCGTAACGGCTGTCGTGCTTCATGATCTGGTCTATGAAGAACTTGCGTTCCGGACGGGGGCCTATGAACGACATGTCACCTTTGAAGACATTCCACAGCTGCGGGAGCTCATCAAGATGGTGTTCGCGAAGGAAGCGGCCGATATGGGTCAGCCGGTCATCATTCTCAGAGTCAAACAGAGCCGGACCGTTCTTTTCCGCGTCCATCCTCATGCTCCTGAACTTATATATATAAAATGGTCTGCCATGAAACCCGATCCTCTCTTGTGCAAAAATGGCGGATCCCCCGTCTTCCTTCCTGACAGCAAAATAACAATAGACGAAAAGCGGCGAAAAAGCGACAAGACACACAGATGCCACTGCCACATCAAACACACGCTTTATCATACTCTCCACTTTATTCATATAGTTCGTACCTGTAATATATATATACAAATAATTCAATTTATATATATAACTGACAAAGCCGGATTATATTGTATCAATCCGCAATTTATTCTCCCGAATATATCCTCCGCTGTTCCTACATCTTCCTGAAATGGAGGCGCAGGACGTCTGTTGAGAGCTGCATCCGTGACGACGACAGCTGCTCGACACGGAAGTTTTCCTCAAGCGCATTGATTCCGAAAACATTCAGCGGCTCAGCCGTTTCCATCTTTATATCTCCCACCATGCGGTCGTTGACGTACATGTCATAAAGCCGCATCCGGTCTCCCTCGTGGCTGAAATGTGACAGATAGCCGAAGTATCCGCCATTGGAGGTGTTTCCGCGGTCCACTATGCTGATAAGATGGCGCTGCACAGCCCAGAACCTCAGTTCTTCCGAGAGGTCACAGACGCCTCCGGTCGCCAGAGTGTCCACGCGCTCCAGATGCCAGAAGCCGTCAAGGTCGCCGTTGTCCGACGTCTCCAGCGTACATGAGACGCTGCTGCCGGCCATCACGCCCATTGCCGCAACGGCACCGGCCAGCGAACATATTTTCTTTTTCAACGAATGCCGCTTCTCCGTTGACGGGAAAAAATTCGATTTCAACGGTGACATATCCGACTTCAACGAAAACCGGTTCCTTTCCGGTAAATGTATCTTAATCTTCATAACGAGAACAGTCCTGATTTTGATATTGTCAACTGAAAGCCGTAGTTATCTCCGAGAATACGGCCAAAATCCATTGCGTAGGCACCCCTGACGCTCCATCCGCTCATCCTGCCCGCTTCTGGGAAGACATATTTCGCCTCAACCATGAAGCTGCTGTTGTTCTTTTTCTTCGTGAAAGGCCGGTCGTAAGTTCCCAGTCCCTCCTGCCACGTCCCAAGAAAACGGTAGCTCAGATTTTCCGTGATGTCGCCGTCAACACCAAGATGAAAAGCCATGAAACGGCTGTCGGCCACACGTATCTCCCCGTCTTCGTTGTAGACAGGCGAACTGTAGAGAGGGTTTCCTATCACCTGCCCCCAGTGCTGCCAGCCAGTGAATATGCTGTGATTGTAGAAGTTGTCGTTGCCGCCGATATGCTCGCTGATGGACTTCGTGTGATCATGATAGACCGGACCGCTCTGATATTTGGTATAGAGATACTCAAACACGATGTTTCTCAGCCAGCGCCCCGTATACATATTGATCTCCACGCCGAGCATCATGTCCTTGAAATCATACAGCATATACTTGCGTTTCTTCCTCACGTTCCATTCCTCCCCCGTTCCATAGCCGTCATAGTCGAGCTGGAACATGGACGAATGGTCCTCAAAAAACTTATCTGCATAGACGCTCATGCCCCAGGTGTTTCCCTTATAGTTCAGTCGTATGAGCCAACTTCCGAGCTGGTTGCCCTCAAAGTTCTGATATGTCGTCTCCGTGGCGTCAGCGCCGCCGGGCAGGAACGCCTGCCACATAGCTTTCAGTCCGGAAGCGTTATTGACCACTTCCATCTCTCCGTTGCCGGCCGGGCGGTATGCCGTTCCGCCGAACGTTGACGCCATTTCCAGTCCCAGCTCCACCGAGAACGGACAGAACCGATAGTCGTTGCCTATCTTCAGATAGCCGGCCTTGCTGTGAAACAGAACCCCGTCGGCATATTTGCTCTTCCGTCCCGTGAACTCATGCTGCCAGTTGTCATCCGTCATTCGACCGTAGGCGATGTGGCCCTTCAGGCTCAGCCAGCCTTTGGTCAACGGAACCTCCCAATAGTCGGGAAGAGCAAGGCGCACCTGCGGTATCGGGCGGGCATTGATGCCGAACGTCTGGCTGCCGCTGGACAGCCGGTTGTTCTTCAGCTCCATGGGCCATTCCTTACTGCCCACGGTCAGCACACCATGGAGCCACCGGCCCTCGGCGTATGCCTGCTGCACGACGGCATGGCTCGTGAAGCTGTAAGCCGCAGCCACGTCCACACCATAGCCGACGCCCCAGCGTCTCAGGGTGTCTGTCCCGAGCGGCCTCCCGACCGACGCACGCAGATAGCCGTTCGTCTTTTCCAGCGAACTGAGGCCGTATCTGTTGGCGTTAAGCCACAGCGGGGTCTTGTCCGACGACAGCGTCGCCTGCATCTCCACGCCATAGTGCAAGTTCTCAAAAAGTCCTTTGCGCCCGTCTTCCTGCGGGAATGCCTGCACACCGGCCAACACAAAAGATATTATGACAAGAGTTCTCTTCATCCTCTACATTTATTATTCGTATTTATGATATGCTCTCAGAAGACGGGCGTATCACGGCGCTTCCACTGTCGGGGCAGAACCAGAACGCTGTAGCGGATTCGCTATCCGCATCATATAAATACCAGCATATTCCACCTCCAAAACATAATAATAAGATGATGCGAATTACAAATCCGCACGGCAAACTTACGCGGATTGCAAATCCGCTACAGCGTTCAGATTATCTTCCGAACAGCCATGATTGCAAATCCGCTACATCATGATATATTCGTGACCGTTTCGCCACTACATGACCACTGCATGCCTGTGCGTGACACGTCCATCTTCTGTTGCAAAGGTACGTAAAAAAACGGGAAAAGCCGTCTTAATACGTTGAAAAAACATAAGATAGGGATTTTCCCCGCGCCGTTTAGGGAAAATCCTTTGCCGGTGACGTTTTTTTGCTGTTACTTTGCAGCAGAAGAAAGACAGCATGCCGCCTGAGCCGCATACGGTCTGAAAGAGAAAAATAACAGATGTTGAACCATTATAAAAACCATTGAGATTATGAAACGGATAATTATGACAATAGTGGCAATACTGACGATAGCAGTATCAGCCGACGCCATGAGCTATGAGCAGGCACGTCGCGAAGCCCTCTTCCTCACGGACAAGATGGCCTATGAGCTCAACCTCGACGACAGGCAGTATGACGCCGCCTACGAGATAAACCTTGACTATCTCTTGGGAGTCACAAGCCGCGACGACGTCTACGGCACATACTGGTCACGACGCAATCTCGACCTGAGCTATATCCTTTTGGACTGGCAATGGAATGCTTTCTGCGCAGCCACATACTTCTACCGTCCGCTCTACTGGCACTCAGGCTACTGGCACTTCGGTATCTACGCACGCTATCCGCGTCGCAACTACTTCTACTTCAGCCGGCCAACCGTCTACATCTCCTATCGTGGCGGACACAGTTGGAGGAGCAACGGAGGACGCAGCTACTATGAAAGCCGCCGCCACGACTTCCGTCCGCATCCGGATCGTCATCATGGTCTGCGAGACCGTTGGGACAGCGGTGACATCCGGCGCAACAGCGGCAACGGCTTCAACAGCTCGACCCGCGTGACCGTCAACAACAACGACCGTCATAACACCTCCGCACGCCCCAACACGGGCAGCAGCAAGACCAGTGGCTCGTTCAGCGGAAGCCGCTCGTCAGAGACGACCACACGTCAGTCCGTCAGTCCGTCAACAGGTTCGGGAAGCAGGACAGGAGGCTCGTTCGGAACACCCTCACGTCCGTCCGCCAGCCCGTCAACAGGTTCGGGAAGCAGGACAGGAGGCTCATTCGGAACGTCGCGTACAACAGGCCACAACGTGACCACAGGCACATCGTCCGTCCGCACTGCTACCAACGCCGGTACACGCTTCTCAACGGCATCACAGGTCGAAAGGTCTTCGGCCGTCAAAAGCTCTTCCAGCATCCGCAACACCAACATACGGCCGGCCACACCGTCCGTCCGCACCAGCGGAACGTCAGTCAGAAGCAGCAGTTCTTCCGTGCGCAGCAGCGGCATGTCATCCATGCGTAACAGCGGAACGTCAGTCAGAAGCAGCAGCATGTCTCCGCGCCCGTCGTCATCCCACCATTCCTCTTCCGGCAACGGAGCAAGGACATCGGGTAGCTTCGGCGGACATAGATGACCACAAACTTTTCAAGGAAGTTCGAGCACCCTGACCTCGGCGTTGTCCATGCGCGGAATGCGGTTCATCGGAAGATTGTGGAAGACAGCCTGAACAGCTTTATTTATTATACCGTGACCCACGGCCAGCACACGCTGGCCGTGGTGTTTTGTTTTTATATAGTCAAGAAACGCGGCAGCCCGCTCCATCATCTGCTCCAGCGTCTCAAT
>ULPR01044227.1_pt1 | contig 23825 bp, 20 predicted proteins | sample 1953681 | NCBI WGS metagenome assembly ULPR01 (sample SAMEA4835634, study PRJEB28245) | human gut metagenome | biome: gut microbiome; material: fecal sample | place: Denmark | collected 2008 | reverse complement strand
CCAAGAGCATCTCGATCGGCGCGGCCAGCATTGTGGCAAAAGTGACCAGGGACCGGCTGATGGTGGAGTACGACAAGATCATGCCAGGGTACGGATTCGCAGCGAATAAGGGCTACGGCTCGGCGGAACATATTGCGGCGCTGAAAAAATACGGACCAACGCCGATCCATCGCCGGAGCTTTATTGGAAATTTTGTAGAGGTATAGACGGGAAGAGGGAACATACATGCAGATATCGGATCTGGTAGGACAGTACAGCCGGAATGTGGCCAACGGAACGGAAGAATTGCATGGGGCGCAGAGCGTTCAGAAACTGGTGTCGACGATCGGGGATCTCTCCGCGGGAAGTATTTTCGAGGGGACGATCAACAGTGTGCGCGGCGGAAAAGTGACGCTGGCGCTGGGCAACGGACAGACCATCACCGCACGGCTGGACGGAAAAATGGATTTACAGCAGGGCTCGAGCATGTTTTTCCAGGTGCGCGCCAATGACGGGCAGACGATTGCGATCCGCCCGTACACCGAGCTTGGAAATGTCAGCAATCCGATTCTGCTCAACGCGCTTTCGGCGGCGCAGGTGCCTGCGACGGACCGGACGCTTGTGATGGTGGATACGATGATGCAGGAGCAGATGTCGATCGGCAGACAGAGCATTCTCGATATGGCGAAGCTGGTTGGCGCGAATCCGGATGCCAATGTGCAGACCATCGTGCAGATGACGAAGCTCGGACTCCCGGTGACGGAGGAGATGGCGGCGCAGTTTGAAAATTATCTGTCCGACCGGCAGGCACTCGTGGGAGAGATGGATCTGGCAGCGGGACATATGATGGAACTGCTTTCGGACGAGGCGCTCTCGCCGGAGACGGCGTTTTCTCTCTATGGGAAAATGCTCGATATTTTTATGCCCGGGGCGGAAGCGGCAGATGCCGGAGTGACCGCGGCAGCGGAACAGGAATCTTCCGCAGCAGAGGCAGGCGCCGGAGCAATGGCGGAAGCAGTGGGACAGGAAAATGCAGCCACGGTGGCAGAAGCAGAGGCGGGCGCGCCCACGGCGGCGGAACAGGGAACCGCAGCGGCATCGGCAGTAGCGGAGGAGGCAGGTGCTGCTTCGACTGCGGAGACAGCGGGACAGGGCGCAGCGGCAGAAGCAGAGACAGGGGTCGGAGTGACCGCGGAACTGACATATGGAAGGACGGCAGAGACTCCGGGGACAGTCGGGGAACTGTTGTCGAAGGAGCAGATCGAGCATCTGGGAAAAATGCTTCGGAACATTCCGGCTCTGATTGGCAACGAGGAGATTTTTGCCGGTGGAGAGCAGGAGGAAGTCTTTGTGGATACGCTCTCGGAAGAAGGTCCGGAGGTGGCGAAACTGATGGCGCAGGAGGAAGCGGCGCAGGAGCAGCCGGTCTTGAATGAAAAATTGACGGCAGAACAGTTTTTACAGAAGCTCGGCAGAGCGCTCGCACAGAATGGCGGGTTCGGCTTTGCGGGAATGCAGAAGCTTTTTGCCGGAAAGGAATTTCAGACCATTTTCCGCAGTGTGATCGAGAAGCAGTGGCTTCTGCAGCCGGAGGAATTAAAGCAGGAGCATAAGGTGAGCGGGCTGTATGAGCGCTTAGAGCAGCAGCTTTCCCAGATGGAGGAGGCGGTTCGGGCGACCGGAAGCACGCAGAATACGTTTTTGCAGACGGCATCGCAGGTTCACGGCAATCTGGAGTTCATGAATCAGATGAACCAGATTTATCACTATGTGCAGCTGCCGTTAAAGATGTCCGGACAAAATGCGAACGGGGAACTCTATGTCTATGCGAACCGGAAGAATCTGCGCGATCCGGATGCGGAACTGACGGCATTTTTACATCTGGACATGGAGCAGCTCGGCTCTACGGACGTCTCAGTGCGGATGCAGAACCGCAGCGTACGCACCAATTTTTATCTGGAGGATGATGCCTCCTATGATCTGGTGGAAAAGCACCTGGAAGTGCTGAACAAGCGTCTTAAGAGCAAGGGCTACCAGTCTTCCATCACGGTCACACATGAGAAAAAAGACATCAGTTTCAAGGAGAATATCGTAAAGAAAGGAAAGGCGACGGTGGGAAGCCTGCACCGCTATTCTTTTGATGTAAGAGCATAGGAAAGCAGGATTCTTTGAAGGGAGGATGTGGCGATGGCGGAGAACAAGCATATTGCAGGAAAAGAAAAGACGGCGGTCGCCGTTGCCTACAATCCGGGCGAGGTGGCGCCGAAGATCCTCGCAGTCGGAAAAGGCGAGGTGGCGGAGCGCATCATTGAGACGGCAAAAGAAAACGATGTTCCGTTTTATCAGGATAACAAGCTGGCGGAGACCTTATCCAGACTTCAGATCGGGGATACGATTCCGCCGGAACTCTACGAGGTGGTCGCGGAGATCCTTGTCTTTGTGGACGATATGGACCGCATGAAGGGAAAACTCAAAGAATCCGGCTTACTGTAGGCAGATGACAGATGCCGTGATGGTAACAGAAGGCACGGGAAGAACCCGGACGGCGGAACGTGGTGATGGATCGGACGAAAGGCAGGGAGAGAGGATACCGGATGAACAGGCGGCAGACGGGAACAGCGTATGAGAGACGGGCGGGGGAGTATCTGAAGGAACAGGGATACGAGCTGATTGGATACAATTTCAGATGCCGGCAGGGAGAGATCGACATCATCGCCCGCGATGGCAGATACCTGGTGTTTGTGGAAGTGAAATACCGCAGAGACGGGCAGACGGGCGATCCGCTGGAGGCGGTGGACCGGGCGAAGCAGCGCCGCATCAGCAGAACGGCGCAATATTACTGCCTGACGCACGGATACGGGGAGACGACGCCCTGCCGCTTTGATGTGGCGGCGGGGCTTGGAACAGACGGGGAAGTGCGGCTTGTGAGAAATGCATTTGAATTTCAGGGATGACGGGAGGATGAGACTTGACAGCGTTTGTGAGAAAAGCAGCAGAGGATGCGGTTTTGCGGGAGGACTGGCATGAAAATGAGGACGGCAGCAGGCTGCTGCTGTTAAAATATCCCCTTTTGGAGCGCACGGGGATCGTGGAGCATTGTTTTACAACACGGCTCGGAGGCGTCAGTGCGGATATTTTTTCCACGATGAATTTAAGCTTTACCAGAGGCGATGAGGAGGCGGCGGTGCGTGAAAATTACCGGCGCCTGGCGAGGGCACTCGGGGCAGAGGTGGGGCAGTTTGTCTGCTCGGATCAGACACATACCGTCAATGTGCGCCGCGTCACGGCAGCGGACGCCGGAAAAGGACTGACCAGAGAGCGGGACTACCGGGATGTGGACGGACTGATTACGGATGAGCCGGGACTTGTCCTGTCGACGTTCTACGCGGACTGTGTGCCGTTATATGTGGTGGATCCCGTTCACCGCGCCATCGGAATGAGCCATTCGGGCTGGAGAGGCACGGCGGCGCGCATGGGAGCGGTCACTCTGTCTGCCATGCAGGAGGCATACGGCACCAGACCAGAGGATGTGGTCTGCGCGGTCGGTCCGTCCATTTGCAAGGACTGCTATGAGGTGAGCGCAGATGTGGCAGATATTTTCGCGGAGGAATTTCCGGGGCATGAGCAGGAGATTCTGGCAGAGAGTGAGAAGAACAGCGTCGGGATGGCTCACGCAGACAAAAAATACCAGCTGGATCTCTGGAAGGCGAACGAGATCATTTTTCAGGAGGCGGGCGTGCGAAAAGAGCATCTGGCAGTGACGGACATCTGTACCTGCTGCAATCCAAAGCTGTTGTTTTCCCACCGCGCAAGTCATGGAAAGCGCGGAAATCTGGGCGGATTTCTGTACCTGAAATAAGGATGTATAAGATCGTCCTCCAGGTATGGTCTGTAGATAGAATCAAATAGAAAGCGGAAAAGGAGAAAAAAGATGAAGACAAAAAAATACGTGGAATATATGGTCGAGGAGACAAAGAAGATTCTGGCAATCGACAGCCCGAGCGGATATACCGCAGATGTGGCGGATTATGTGATGAAAGCGTACCAGAAGCTCGGTTATGAGCCGAAGCTGACCACAAAGGGCGGCGTGCTGGTAGCGCTTGGCGGCAAGGACAAAAAGAATGCCGTGATGCTCGAGGCACACATTGACACGCTCGGCGCCATGGTAGCGGAGATCAAGTCCAACGGCAGACTGCGGGTAACACCGGTCGGCGGAATGAACGCCAACAATGCCGAGGCGGAGAACTGCAGAATCCATACCCGCTTCGGGGAAAAGGTCTACGAGGGAACCTTACAGCTTGCCAATGCATCGATCCATGTCAACGGCGATTACAATGACAAGAAGCGTACATTTGACGAGACGGAGATCGTGCTGGACGAGAAGGTACATTCCAGAGAGGACGTGGAGGCACTCGGCATCATGACGGGAGACATCGTCTGCTTTGATCCGCGCACGACCGTCACAGAGAGCGGCTACATCAAGAGCCGTTTCCTGGATGATAAGCTTAGCGTCGGCATCCTGCTTGGCTATGCGAGATATTTAAAAGAAGAGAATGTCACACCGGAGCGCATGATCTACCAGCACATCACCGTCTTTGAGGAAGTCGGACACGGCGGAGCCGCTTCGATTCCGGAGGGTGTGACTGAGGTTATTTCCGTTGACATGGGCTGCGTTGGATACGGTCTTGCCTGCGAGGAGACACAGGTGTCCATCTGCGCGAAGGACAGCCACGGACCGTATCACTACGACGTCGTGACGGGACTGATTGCGGCGGCAAAGCGCGAGGAACTTGACTTTGCGGTGGACGTCTACCCGCATTACGGATCGGATGCGGATGTGGCGCTGACGGCGGGCTATGACGTGCGCCACGGACTGATCGGCGCGGGCGTGTACGCGTCGCACGGCTACGAGAGAAGCCATGTGGACGGCGTGAAGAACACCTTCAAACTCCTGTGTGCATATCTGGGCTGATGCCGAAGTTAAATAAAAGTTAATAATTTCATAGGATTATCTTTATTGTATGAGGGAACCTTCCATGCTATAGTAGCTGTATTAAGACAAATAGTACAGTTGGTACAGATGGGAGGTTATGATTTGATTCAGTTAAATTACCGGGACTCCAAACCGATTTATGAACAGATCAAGGATGGCTTTCGGAAGCTGATTATCACAAATTCTCTTTCGGCAAACGAGAAGCTGCCGTCTGTCCGCGAACTGGCGTCCGGACTGGCGATCAATCCCAATACGATTCAGAAAGCGTATCGCGATCTGGAGAGCGAGGAATATACATACACGGTTGCCGGGAAGGGAACGTTTGTGGCGGAGCACAGGGAAATCCTGAATACGAGACAGCATGAACTGCTGGAAGAGTTCGATGAAGTGGTGGAGGAGCTCTGTTTCCTGTCAGTGAGCAGGAGCGATCTGATCACACGGATCGAACATGCGGCAGAGGGAGGAGAGAAGGTATGATTCAGGTAAACGGATTAAAAAAGGCATTTGACGGATTTGTGGCGCTAAACGGTGTGGACATGCACGTGGAAAAGGGAGCCATCTACGGTCTGGTCGGACCGAACGGAGCAGGAAAGTCCACACTCATCCGCCACCTGACGGGGGTGTACCGTCCGGATCAGGGAGAGGTGCAGATCGACGGGGAAAATGTATATGAGAATAAGGCGGTCAAATCAAAAATCGCGTACATACCAGACGAACTGTTTTATTTCATGCCGGCAGACACGATGGAGATGAAGCGTTTTTATGAGGGGATCTATCCGTCTTTTGATGGAAAGCTGTTTTACCGGATGCAGGAGTTTTTCCCGAATATTGATGTGAAGCGCAATATCAGACGGCTGTCGAAAGGAATGCAGAAACAGGTGGCATTCTGGCTTGCCATCTGCTGCAAGCCGGATATTCTGATTCTGGACGAACCGGTGGACGGACTCGACCCTGTGATGCGGCGTCAGATCTGGAGCATCATATTGTCGGAGGTCGCAGAGAAAGAGATGACCGTGCTTGTATCGTCCCACAATCTGCGTGAACTTGAGGATGTGTGTGACCATGTCGGTATCATGCATCATGGAAAAATCATGATCGAGCGTTCGCTGAGTGATCTGCAGGGAAGTGTGTCGAAAATCCAGGTGGCGTGTCAGAGCGGAATGCCGAAGCTTCCGGAACATTTTCAGGTGCTTCACATGGCAAATACAGGGCGTGTGTATACCATGATCGTAAAGGGAGATCCAAAGGAAGCAGAGGCGGCACTGTCATATTGCAATCCGACGATTGTGGATGTACTGCCGCTGACACTGGAAGAAATATTTATCTACGAGATGGGAGGGGCAGATTATGAAGTCAAAGACATCCTGTTTTAACCGCACGATATTTAAGAAGAACTTCACGCATTTCTGGCCGCTGTGGCTGCTTTACCAGATATATCTCCTTGTGGTGATTCCCGTATGGGTGTGGCAGAAGGCTGCCAGTCCGTACTACTATTATGGAACGGGGAACGAGGACACAACCTACCGCATGTATCAGCTGGTGGAGCTGGCAGTACACCGGATGATCCCTCCTCTGCCGGTCTTTTTCTTCGCAGTGGCAGCGGCGCTGGCAGTGTTTTCCTATCTGTATTCGGCAAAAAGCGCCAATATGATGCATGCGTTGCCGGTCAACCGGCTGGAACTTTATGTGACGAATTATCTGTCAGGACTCATTTTTCTGATCGTGCCGGAGATCATCACATTCTTTATCACAGTGCTCGTATGCCTGGCAAACCAGTTTGCCTGTATACAGTATCTGTTCGCTGCGCTGTTGGCACAGGCTGGTGTGACATTTTTTGCATACTCACTTGCGGTTTTCGTGGCGATGTTCACAGGGCAGGCGTTTGCAATGCCATGCTATTATGTGATCGTCAACTATCTGTATGTGGGATGCATGTTTATTGTTGCAAAGGTGATTGAAACCATCAGCTACGGGATTGAGAATGCATGGAATCCGGGAAAAAGCTGCATTTTATCGCCACTTTATTATCTGAACAATAATCTTCGCAGCAGTCTTATCTACACGGAGAACGGGAATGGAATTACCGGCATTAAGATCACGGGCATGCCGCTCACCGGAATCTATGCGGCGGCAGCAGTTGTGCTTGTCGTGGCGGCTTACCAGTTGTATAAAAGACGGCAGATTGAGACGGCGGGCGACTGGGTCAGCATCGGGATCATCAAGCCGGTATTCCGCTGGGGAGCAGCACTTTGCGGAGGTCTGGTCGTCGGTGTCACGGTCATATCCATGCTCACGGATCTGCCGCAGCTGCGCAAATATCCGTGTCTCCTGCTTTGCAGTGTGGCGATGGGCTTCCTCTTTTTCTTCGGGGCAGAGATGCTGCTGGAAAAGAATTTCAAGGTATTTCGCAGAAAACGCGTGCTGGAGTGGGCGGCGACTGCCGTGATCACAGTGGTGTTTGTATCCCTGTTTGAAATCGATGCATTCGGTCTGGAGCGCTATGTGCCGGAGGTGGCGGATGTGGAGACGGCGTTCGTCTATCTGGATTATCCGGTGCAGGTGAAAGGAGAAGAACTTGCGACACTGACGGAGCTGCAGCGCCAGATTATTGCAAATAAGGATGCCTATCAGGAGGTAGAACGTACCGGTTCGGGATTTTATTATACAACGTTCCTGTATTATATGCAGGATGGTTCCAAGGTGGAGCGGCGGTATGAACTTCCACTGCCTGAGGCGGATGGGGGTGCTGACAGTACACCGGCAGAGCAGATCCTTGCGTGGGAGAGCGAGCCGGAGAATCTGGAGCGTGAGATTTTTGGTATCGGAAATTCAGAGTGCCGGTTTACCTCTGGATATATGGATCTGTATACTTCTACGGGGCTTAACAATACGCACATGTTTTCCGAGAAGGAGATTGAGCAGATCTTAAAGGCCATCCGGGCGGATATCGAGGATGGAAATCTGGCGAAGTATTATCAGTATTGCGAGCAGCCGGAAGACACGTACTACAGCAACATTGAACTGGAATATTATAGTACAGGCAGGTATGTTGACAACTGGATGTATTATTATGACTATTATAACAGTTTAGAGAAGCTGGAAGGAAAAGCCGTGGACGGTCAGGAGATGACAGCGGGCGGCAATCTGTATCTGACGTTCGGACCGGACTGCGTGCATATCGTAGAGACGCTTGAGAAACTTGGCATCACAAATGACGAGTGGAAGCTGATGACGAACCAAGAGATGATGCAGTAGAGATACGGCAGGAAGAGGAACTGCCGCACGATATGCTTCGTGCGGCAGTTCCTCTTGCCTGCCTTTGCTAAACCGCTTTACAAGTCGGGACAGATATTGTAAAATCAAGCGGTCAGGATTATGATAGGGACAGGTGAAGTCTGCCTGTCAGTAAGAAGATGGATGATATTGTTTTTTATAGAAAGGAAAGGTCAGATAGATGAGTAAACCCGTAGTAGCGGTTGTAGGGCGTCCGAATGTTGGAAAATCCACACTGTTCAACGCACTTGCAGGAGAGCGAATTTCAATTGTAAAGGATACGCCGGGAGTGACAAGAGACCGTATCTATGCGGACGTCAACTGGCTGGATTATCATTTTACGATGATCGATACCGGCGGTATTGAGCCGGACAGCAGAGATGTCATTCTCTCGCAGATGAGAGAGCAGGCGGAGATTGCCATTGCGACGGCGGACGTGATTATTTTCCTCACGGATGTCAGACAGGGACTGCAGGATTCGGATTCCAAGGTGGCAGATATGCTCAGACGTTCCGGCAAGCCGGTCGTGCTTGTGGTCAACAAAGTGGACAGCTTTGAGAAGTTCATGCCGGATGTGTATGAGTTCTACAATCTCGGCATCGGCGATCCGTTCCCGATCTCGGCGGCATCCATGCTGGGACTTGGAGATATGCTGGATGAAGTGGTCAAGCACTTCCCGGACTATGCGAAGGACGAGGAGGAGGACGAGCGCCCGAAGGTTGCGATCATCGGTAAGCCGAATGTCGGCAAGTCCTCCCTCATTAACAAGCTGGCACAGGAGGACCGTGTGATTGTCTCCGACATTGCGGGAACAACACGCGATGCGATTGATACCGACATTACCTACGACGGAAAAGAATATGTCTTTATTGATACCGCAGGTCTTAGACGGAAGAATAAGATTAAGGAAGAGATCGAGCGCTACAGCATCATCCGTGCGGTGACAGCGGTGGAGCGGGCGGATGTCTGCATCATCGTGATCGATGCGACGGAGGGCGTCACGGAGCAGGATGCCAAGATTGCCGGAATCGCACACGAGCGCGGAAAAGGAATTATCATCGCGGTCAACAAGTGGGATGCGATCGAGAAGGATGACAAGACGATCTACCGTCACACGGAGAAGATCCGTCAGATTTTAAGCTTTATGCCGTATGCCGAGATTATTTTTATCTCCGCAAAATCGGGACAGCGCTTAAATAAGATTTTTGAGCTGATTGATGTGGTTATTGCGAACAATAGCATGCGTGTGGCGACCGGTGTCTTAAACGAGATCGTGACAGAGGCAGTTGCCATGCAGCAGCCGCCGTCAGACAAGGGAAAACGTCTGCGCATCTACTACACGACGCAGGTTGCGGTAAAGCCGCCGACCTTCGTGATTTTCGTCAACGATAAGGAATTGATGCATTTTTCCTACACCAGGTATCTGGAGAACCGTATCCGTGAGACGTTCGGTTTCCGCGGAACGGCACTGAAATTCATTATTCGGGAGAGAAAGGAAGAGCAGTGATGATAGGAGCAAGGGTTATTGCATTGGGAATCGGGTATCTGTTTGGACTGTTTCAGACGGGGTATCTCTACGGAAAAAGCCAGGGGATTGATATCCGCAATGAGGGAAGCGGCAACGCGGGGACGACAAATTCACTGCGCGTGCTTGGAATCAAGGCGGGACTGATCACGTTTGCGGGAGATCTGTGCAAGGCAATTCTGGCGGTTCTTCTGGTGAAGGTTCTGTTCCGGAACGCTTACCCGGACGCAGTCAGGATTCTGGAACTGTATGCCGGCTTCGGAGCTGTGCTCGGACATAATTTTCCGTTTTACCTCAAGTTCAAGGGTGGAAAGGGAATCGCCTGCACGTCGGGCATGATTCTCGCTGTGTGCCCGATGGCGGCACCGGTCTGTCTGGTCTTATTCATCGGTTCCATCGCGATCACAAGATATGTGTCCCTTGGATCGATTCTGGTGGTGACGAGTTATCTGGTGCAGGTATTGATCTTCGGACATATGGGATATCTGCATATCGATGCCGCATATCTCCCGGAGTTCTATGTGGTGAGCGTCTGCTTTACAGTGATGGCGCTGTGGCGTCACAGAAGCAACATCGGACGTCTGATGCACGGCACGGAGAATAAGTTCACACTCAAGAAGAACAAACAGGAGGGAAAATAAAAGATATGGCAAAAGTAGCGGTAATCGGAGCGGGAAGCTGGGGGACGGCGCTCGCGAAGGTGTTGCACACCAACGGCAATCAGGTGACGGTGTGGTCGATTGTGGAAGCGGAGATTGCGATGCTGTGCGAACGGCATGAGCATGTGGATAAGCTTCCGGGGGTGAAGCTTCCGGAGGATATGGAATTTACCACAGATCTTAAGGCGGCAGTGGAAGATAAGGAATATCTGATTCTGGCGGTACCGTCTGTATTCACCAGAAGCACGGCAAAAAGCATGGCGCCTTTTGTGAAGGCGGGACAGATCATTGTCTGTGTGGCAAAGGGCATTGAAGAAAATACGCTGATGACGCTCTCCGATATTGTAGAAGAGGAAGTACCTGCGGCGGAGGTTGCCGTGATGTGCGGACCGAGCCACGCCGAGGAGGTTGGCGTCGGACTGCCGACGACCGTTGTTGCCGGAGCAAAGAAGCGCAAGGTGGCAGAGGGCGTGCAGGATATTTTCATGAATGAGGTGTTTCGCGTGTACACAAGCCCGGATGTGCTCGGCATGGAACTGGGAGGTTCCCTGAAGAACGTCATTGCACTGGCAGCCGGTATGGCGGACGGACTCGGCTACGGGGACAACACCAAAGCGGCGTTAATCACGCGCGGAATCACGGAAATGTCGCGTCTTGCCATCAAGATGGGGGCAAAGGCGGAGACGCTGAGCGGTCTGACCGGAATCGGCGATCTGATCGTGACCTGTGAGAGCAGACACAGCAGAAACCGCAAAGCCGGAATGCTGATCGGACAGGGCTATACCATGAAGCAGGCGATGGATGAGGTCAAGATGGTGGTCGAGGGCGTGTATTCCGCCAAGGCGGCGATCGCGCTTGCAAAAAAATACGGGGTCGATATGCCGATCATCGAGGAAGTCAACCGTGTGCTTTTTGAGGATAAGCCTGCAAAAGAAGCAGTGCGGGAACTGATGATGCGCGACCGGCGGGCAGAGCATAGCGCCCTGGAGTGGGAAGCATAGAAAGAAAAAGACAGACATAACAGGAGGAACATACATGCCACAGATCAGGATTAAATATTTTACGGATGCGATTGAACGTCTGACCTATATTGACGGAAAGTCGGACTGGATCGATCTTCGGGCGTCTGAGGAAGTGACACTGAAAGCGGGGGAGTTCTGTCTGATTCCACTCGGCGTTGCCATGGAGCTTCCGGAGGGCTATGAGGCGCATGTGGTACCGAGAAGCTCCACTTTCAAAAATTACGGAATCATCCAGACGAACAGCTGCGGCATTATCGATGGCACCTACTGCGGGGATGACGATATGTGGCGGATGCCGGTTTATGCGGTGCGCGACACGGTGATTCACGTCAATGACCGCATCTGCCAGTTCCGCATTTTTGAAAATCAGCCGAAGATCACGTTTGACGAGGTGGAGAGCCTCGGCAACAAAAACCGGGGCGGATTCGGAAGCACCGGAAAACAGTAATGCGTTCGTCAAAGTGCTTACTTTTTGATGGAAAACCTGTCGGTTTGACGAAAGAATAGAAAAAACAACCAAAACACTGTGACATTCTACAAGAAAAGCAAAAATTCTTTGTGTAGGCGGTCTATGGTATTTTGGCTGTTTTTTTTGTATAGTAAGAGTAGTTAAAAACGAACAAATTTTAGGAGGTATCGTACCAATGGCAAGTTTATCATTGAAAAACGTTTGCAAAGTATATCCGAACGGCTTTGAAGCTGTTAAGGATTTCAACCTTGAAGTAGAGGATCAGGAGTTCATTATCTTCGTAGGACCTTCCGGATGTGGTAAGTCTACTACACTTCGTATGATCGCAGGTCTTGAGGAGATCTCCTCCGGTGAGTTCTACATCGACGGAAAGCTTATGAACGACGTAGAGCCGAAGGATCGTGATATCGCAATGGTATTCCAGAACTACGCTCTGTATCCGCATATGACCGTATTCGACAACATGGCATTCGGTCTTAAGTTAAGAAAAGTTCCGAAGGATGAGATCAAGAGAAAAGTTGAGGAGGCTGCAAAGATCCTTGACCTTGAGAAGTTATTAGACCGTAAGCCGAAGGCTCTCTCCGGTGGACAGAGACAGCGTGTTGCCATGGGACGTGCCATCGTACGTAACCCGAAGGTATTCCTGATGGATGAGCCGCTCTCCAACCTGGATGCAAAGCTTCGTGTACAGATGCGTTCCGAGATCGCTTCCTTACATAACAGATTAAAAGCAACCATCATCTACGTAACACATGATCAGACCGAGGCTATGACACTTGGTACCAGAATCGTCGTATTAAAGGACGGCGTTATCATGCAGGTAGATTCCCCGCAGAAGTTATACAACGAGCCGAATAACTTATTCGTAGCAGGATTCATCGGATCTCCGCAGATGAACTTCGTAGATGCTGTATGCAAGGTTGAGGGTGAGAAGGTAACCCTTTCCTTTGAGAACACAACTGTTATTCTTCCTCCTGCAAAAGCTAAGAAGTTAGCTGACGGCGGATACAATGGCAAGACAGTTGTTATGGGTATCAGACCGGAGGATATCGGTGATTCCGAGATCGAGATCGAGGCTCATAAGGATGCAGCATTCGAGACAGACGTGACAGGATATGAGTTATTAGGTTCTGAGGTACTGTTATACTTCAAAGTTGCAGGCGCAAGCATGACTGCAAAGGTTGATTCCAGAACAACTGCACGTATGGGCGACCACATCAAGATGGCAATTGATCCGGAGAAGATTCACGTATTCGACAAAGAAACAGAATTGACAATTACCAACTAATCCGTTAGAATTGAATAGGACTTAAAAGTAAAACTGGGTGCACATGTTGTACCCAGTTTTTATTAACGTATGGAACACATAAGGCATGTCAATGTACAGTAATATTTGACAGGAAAGGCGAGACACATGATTTCGAATCACAAGATACAGGCAGCATTAGATGAGATAAAAGAGATTTCCAAGATTGATCTGGCACTATATACGGATAAGGGAAAGCAGGTGGCAGCGACGTTTGAAACGGAAGGGGATATGGAGTACGCTGTGAATTCTTTTGCGGGTTCCATGGCGGAGAGCCAGATGCTGTCCGGATGTCATTTCTTTAAGGTGTATGTGGACGGGGAACTGGAATATGTCCTTTTGACCAAATCTTCTGCGGAGGATGCGTACATGGTCGGAAAACTGGCAGTCTGCCAGATTCGGACGCTTGTGTCTGCTTATATGGAGCAGTTTGACCGGAACAATTTTATGCAGAATATCCTGCTCGGCAATATGCTCGTGGTCGATATGTATAACAAGGCGCAGAAGCTTCACATCGAGCAGGCGGAGCGCGTGGTATTTGTGATCGAGCTGGAAGGGAAAAAGGATGGTACGGCGATCGAATTGGTCAAGAATCTGTTCGCGGCGAAGACCAGGGATTTCGTCACAGAGGTGGACGAGCAGAGCATTGTGCTCATCAAAGATACCAGAGAGATGGGAGAGGACGAGGATCTGGCGTCCCTGGCGTCAATGATCGTGGACAATATGCACGCGGAGGCGATGGTACGCGTCCGGGTCGGCTACGGCAACCGTGTGAACAACCTGCAGGATATTGCCAAATCCTACCAGGAGGCAAGGATGGCGCTTGAGGTGGGAAAAATCTTCTACGCGGAAAAAGAGACGATCGCATACCGTTATCTGGGTATTGGCAGACTGATCTATCAGCTCCCGATGTCTCTGTGCGAGATGTTTATTCATGAGGTATTCGGGGATGAAATTCCGGATGTGTTCAACGAGGAGACGACGACAACGATCCAGAAATTCTTTGAGAACAATCTGAATATTTCCGAGACGGCAAGACAGCTTTACGTGCACAGGAATACATTGGTGTACCGTCTGGAGCGCCTGGAGAAGGTGATCGGGCTTGATATCCGCAAGTTTGATGATGCGATGACATTTAAGATTGCAATGATGGTCATTTCCCACATGCAGTATGTCAAAAATAGTGATAATGCACTGAATTAGTTGATGAAAACAACACTATATGTTAAAATTAAACAAAAGACAGCATAAGGGAGTGGAAGAGTTATGGCTGGCTATGTTTACACGAATGAGAACTGTATTGGGTGCAACCGGTGCATTTCGGTCTGTCCCGTTCTGACAGCGAATCAGGCTGTCGTGGTGGACGGGAAGCCGCGCATTGAGGTCAACCATGCACAGTGCATCAACTGTGGTGCATGCTTTGATGCCTGCGAACATCAGGCGAGGGAATATGCCGATGATACGGAGCAGTTTTTTGCGGATCTGCAGAGAGGCGAATCCATTTCACTGCTTCTGGCGCCGGCATTTCTTGCGAATTATCCCAGAGAGTATGAGCAGATTTTAGGCGGCTTAAGACAGATGGGGGCAAAGCGGATCATCAGTGTCAGCTTTGGCGCCGACATTACGACCTGGGCGTATATCAATTATATTACGAAGAATCAGTTTACGGGCGGGATCTCGCAGCCGTGTCCTGCGGTGGTCAACTACATCGAGATGTATGCACCGGAACTGCTTCCGAAGCTGATGCCGGTACACAGCCCGATGATGTGTGCGGCAATCTACGCGAAGAAGTATTTACATATCACGGACAAGCTTGCGTTCATCAGTCCGTGCATTGCGAAGAAGAACGAGATTTCCGATCCGGATACAGACGGCTATGTTTCTTATAATGTGACATTCGATCATCTGATGGATTACTGCAGGAAGCACCGGATCAGTGGACCGGGGGTCAGCGATGAGATCGAATACGGTCTCGGCTCGATCTATCCGATGCCGGGAGGACTGAAGGAGAATGTCTACTGGTTCTGCGGAGAGGATGTATTTATCCGGCAGATTGAGGGAGAGCGCCATGTCTATGAATTCCTGGATGCCTATCGCAAGCGTGTCGCAGAGCACAAGGAACTGCCGTTTATGGTCGATGCGCTGAACTGTGCGATGGGATGCATCTACGGTACGGGCGTTGAGCCGGAGAAGACTGCCGGGGATGATGTGCTCTACGAGCTGCATAAGATCCGGGAGAAGAGCAAGAAGGTCAAGGGACCGTGGGCGAGATCGGCGACGCCGAAGCAGCGGCTGGCACAGCTGAACCGTCAGTTTGCGCAGCTTGAACCGGCGGATTTTACGCGCCGGTATACCGACCGGTCGAAGGGGAATGAGATCCGCGTGCCGGAGGGACAGGAGTTAGAAGCAGTATACAGCCGTCTGAACAAGCAGACGGCGATGGATCGTGCGATCGACTGCAGCGCCTGCGGTTATAAGACCTGCCGGGATATGGCGACAGCGATCTACAACGGGTGCAACAGTGAGAATTCCTGTATTCATTTTATCAAGAACGAGGCGGAGGAAAGAGGGCGTGCGGCACAGGCGGCTGCGGAGGAAAGCCAGCAGGCGAATGTGGAGATCCAGCGCAGAAGCGATCTGATTGCAGGAATTATCGAGGGACTGAATTCCGATTTTCAGGAACTGGATTCCGCCATCGGGCAGATGGCTGCCGGGAATAGCAGCAATGCGAGCGAGAGCACGGCGATTACGGATGCGATGACCGGCGTGACCGGATTCTGCCAGGAGATGCGGCAGTCGTTTGAGGCGATCACGGAGCTTTTGGATAAGCTTGAGAACAACAACAACGACATCACGAAGATTGCCAACCAGACCAATCTGCTCTCACTGAACGCTTCCATCGAGGCTGCCCGTGCCGGTGCGGCAGGCAGAGGATTTGCGGTGGTGGCGGAGGAGATCAAGAATCTCTCGGAGAACAGCAGAGCAACCGCAAACGACAGCAACGATAACAAGAATGAGATCAGTCAGGCGATCGGAAAGCTGTTGGAGGAGTCGGATCATCTGACAGAGATTATCCGGGAAGTGGATGAGCGGATGACCAATCTGGCGGCAAGCACCGAGGAGATCGCCGCATCCACAGATTCGGTGAAGGAGATTTCCTCTGATCTGAAGGATAAGGCAGCCGAGCTGATGAACATGTAAGATACAACAGAAAAGCAAATGATAATACGCGGACAAAGAAAGCAATCGGATTCTTTTCCGCGTATTTCGTCTGTTTGCACAAAAATAGAAAATTTTTACAAAACATACGTTCTGTTGCTTGCACGGGTTTTCCCAGTATGTTATATTATCCAGAGGAATGTCAAGGAAAGGAAGAAGAACATGGCAAAGAAAGAGACTTATGACGAGAGTAGTATTTCCGTTCTGGAAGGACTCGAAGCCGTAAGGAAGAGACCCGGAATGTACATCGGAAGCGTGTCCAGAAAGGGTCTGAATCATCTTATTTACGAGATTGTGGACAACGCAGTGGACGAGCATCTGGCGGGTGCCTGCGATACCATATATGTCACATTGGAGGCGGATGGCTCCTGTACAGTGGAAGATAACGGACGAGGCGTGCCGGTCGGCATGCACGCGAAGGGCGTGTCGGCAGCGCGAATTGTGTACACGACGCTGCATGCGGGCGGCAAGTTTGACGATTCCGCATACAAGACCAGCGGCGGACTGCACGGAGTGGGTTCCTCGGTCGTGAATGCACTGTCCACCTATATGGACGTCGAGATCAGCAGAGACGGCTACATTCATCACGACCGCTATGAGCGCGGTGTGCCGGTGGTGGAGCTTGAGAACGGACTGCTTCCGAAGATCGGCAGGACGAAGAAGACTGGAACGAAGGTCAATTTCCTGCCGGACCCGGAGATTTTCGAGAAGACGCGTTTCAAGGAGGACGAGGTCAAGAGCCGTATGCATGAGACGGCATATTTAAACCCGGAGCTTACGATCATCTATGAGGACCGGAGAGGGGAGGAGACCGAGCATATCGTCTACCACGAGCCGGAAGGCATCAAGGGGTTTGTGAAGGATCTCAACAAGAGCACGGAGGTTCTGCATGATGTCGTGTATTTTAAGGGAGAGACTGAGGGCATTACCGTCGAGGCGGCGTTCCAGTACACGAACGAATTTCATGAGAATATTCTGGGCTTCTGTAATAATATTTTCAACGCGGAGGGCGGAACACACATCACCGGTTTTAAGACGGTGTTTACGACTGTTATTAATGCCTATGCGAGAGAGCTTGGCATCTTAAAGGATAAGGACGCCAATTTTACCGGTGCGGACGTGCGCAACGGCATGACGGCAGTCGTCTCCATCAAGCACCCGGATCCGCGCTTCGAGGGACAGACGAAGACGAAGCTGGATAACCAGGACGCGTCGCGGGCGACGGCGAAGGTGACCGGCGACGAGATCCAGCTTTATTTTGACAAGAACCTGGAAGTGCTTAAGACCGTCATTTCCTGTGCGGAAAAGGCGGCGAAGATCCGCAAGACCGAAGAGAAGGCGAAGACGAATCTTCTGACAAAGCAGAAGTTCTCCTTTGACTCCAACGGCAAGCTTGCGAACTGCGAGAGCAGGGACGCATCGATCTGCGAGATTTTTATCGTCGAGGGAGATTCTGCGGGAGGTTCCGCGAAGACAGCGAGAGACCGCAGCTTTCAGGCGATTCTGCCGATCCGCGGTAAGATCTTAAACGTGGAGAAGGCGAGCATCGATAAGATTTTAGCCAACGCGGAGATTAAGACGATGATCAATGCGTTCGGCTGCGGATTTTCCGAGGGCTACGGCAATGATTTCGATATTACGAAGCTCCGCTATGACAAGATTATCATCATGGCGGATGCCGACGTCGATGGAGCGCATATTTCCACGCTGCTTTTGACGTTATTCTACCGGTTCATGCCGGAACTGATCTATGAGGGACATGTCTATGTGGCAATGCCGCCGCTTTACAAGGCGATTCCAAGCCGCGGCGAGGAAGAGTACCTCTACGATGATGAGGCGCTGGAGCGCTATAGACGGAGCCACAAGGGCAGTTTTACGCTGCAGCGGTATAAAGGTCTCGGCGAGATGGACGCGGAGCAGCTCTGGGAGACGACGCTCGATCCGAAGAGACGGCTGTTAAAGCGGATTGAGATCGAGGACGGCCGTATGGCGTCCGACATCACGGAGCTTCTGATGGGCAATGACGTGCCGCCGCGCAAGACCTTTATCTATGAGCATGCGACGGATGCGACCGTGGACGCATGACAGATGCGATACCGTGCGGCAGGATCATGCGCGGGATGAGAGAGCCGCAGGAAGAAGCGGCAGGAAATGAGGATTACCATGAAACAGGAAGAACAGATTATCCGCACCGAGTATTCGGAGCTGATGCAGAAATCCTATATCGACTATGCAATGAGCGTGATTATCTCACGTGCACTGCCGGATATCAGGGATGGGTTAAAGCCGGTACAGAGGCGGACACTTTATGATATGTATGAACTCGGCATCCGCTATGACAAGCCGTACCGTAAGAGTGCGCGTATTGTCGGGGATACCATGGGTAAGTATCACCCGCACGGAGACAGTTCGATCTACGGTGCGTTGGTGGTGCTGGCACAGGATTTTAAAATGGGACAGACGCTGGTGGACGGACACGGCAACTTCGGCTCCATCGAGGGAGACGGAGCGGCTGCCATGCGTTACACGGAGGCGAGACTTCAGAAGCTGACGCAGGAGGCGTTCTTAGCAGACCTTGACAAGGATGTCGTGGATTTTGTGCCGAACTTTGACGAGACGGAGAAAGAGCCGGAGGTTCTGCCGGTAAAGGTGCCGAATCTTCTGATCAACGGTGCGGAGGGAATTGCGGTTGGCATGACGACGAGCATTCCGACGCACAATTTTGGCGAGGTCATTGACGGTGTGATTGCCTATATGAAGAATCCGGACATCAACACCGAGCAGATGATGCAGTATATCCCGGGACCGGATTTCCCGACCGGCGGTGTGATCGCCAACAAGGACGAGCTGACAGCCATCTACTCCACAGGCGTGGGGAAGATCAAGATCCGTGGAAAAGTGGAGGTCGAGCAGGTCAAAGGCGGAAAGGAACGCCTGGTAATTACCGAGATTCCGTATACGATGATCGGTGCAAATATCGGAAAGTTCTTAAACGATGTCTACAGCCTCGTGGAGACGAAGAAGACGAATGACATTGTGGATATCACGAACCAGTCCTCCAAGGAGGGCATCCGCATTGTCATCGAGCTGCGCAAGGGAGCGGACGCTGCCAATCTGGAGAATCTATTATATAAGAAGACCAAGCTTGAGGACACGTTCGGTGTCAATATGCTTGCGGTGGTAGACGGAAGACCGGAGACGATGGGAATTGTGCCGATCATACGTCATCATGTGAATTTCCAGTATGAGCTGGCAAAGAGAAAGTATACAACGCTGCTTGCCAAGGAGCTGGAGAAGAAGGAAGTGCAGGAGGGATTGATCCACGCCTGCGATGTGATCGATCTTATCATCGAGATCCTGCGCGGCAGTGCGAACGTCAAGATGGCGAGAGCCTGTCTGACCGAGGGAATCACCGATGGGATTACCTTTAAGTCGGCGCAGTCCCAAAAGGACGCGCAGAGCCTGCGTTTTACGGAGCGTCAGGCGGATGCCATCTTAGAGATGCGTCTGTACAAGCTGATCGGACTCGAGATCGAGGCGCTGATGAAAGAGCACGAGAAGACGCTTGCCAATATTGCGGAGTACAATGAGATCTTAAGCAACCGCGCGGCGATGGCAAAGGTCATTATCCGCGAGCTGGAGGCCTACAAAAAGGAGTATGGCAGACCGCGGCGCACCGTCATTGACAATCTCAAAGAGGCGGTTGTCGAGGAGAAGAAGATTGAGGAGATGGACGTGGTATTCCTGATGGATCGTTTTGGCTACGCGAAGACGATCGACATGGCGGCGTATGAGCGCAACCGCGAGGCGGCCGACGCGGAGAACCGCTATGTGCTGACCTGTAAGAATACGGACAAGATCTGCATTTTTACGAACAAGGGACAGATGCATCTGCTCAAGGTGCTGGATCTGCCGTTCGGCAAGTTCCGCGACAAGGGAACGCCGATTGACAATCTGAGCAATTACAACAGCAGCGAGGAGAACTTTGTCTATATCACGAACCTGGGAGCGATCCGCAGCCACAAGCTGATCTTCGGCACGAAGACGGCGATGCTTAAGATTGTGGACGGAAGCGAGTTTGACGTTGCAAAGCGCACGACCGCGGCGACGAAGCTTACCGACGGGGACGAGGTGCTTTTCGTGCATCCGGTGACCGGAAATGAGACGATCGTCATGCAGTCCGAGCGCGATTTCTTCCTTCGGATTGCGGTGGATACCATTCCGGAGAAGAAAAAGGGTGCGGTCGGCGTCCGCGGCATGCGGCTTGCGGACGGAGATGCGCTTACCGCGATTCATCTGCTCGGCGAGGGTGAGAGCGCCCAGACGGAGGTAAAAGGAAAGCCTGTGATGTTAAACCGGCTGCATGTGGCGGGCCGCGACACGAAAGGAACGAAGAAATAACGATGATAAAAGCTGTATTATTTGATCTGGACGGAACGATCATCAATTCCGAGGAGGGCATCACAAAGTGCGTGCAATACGCACTGCGCGCCTACGGGATCGATGAGCCGGACCGCACGAAGCTGCGCTGCTTTATCGGACCGCCCTTAGATCCGGTATTTCGCGAAAAGTATGGCATGACGGAAGCGGAAGCGTGGCAGTCTGTGGAAAAGTACAGAGAGCGGTTTGACGTGAAGGGAATCTTCGAGTGCAGCCTCTATGACGGCGTCAGGGAAGCGATCGCGCGCTTCAAGGAGCATGGTTATCTGCTCGCACTTGCGTCTTCAAAGCCAGAGACGGCGTGCAGAAGAATATTAGAGCACTTTGATCTGCTGGGATATTTTGATGAGGTGGTAGGTTCCACGCTGGACGGCTCGATCAGTACGAAGGCGGAAGTGCTCGAGGAACTGGGGCGCCGCATGGCGGGCAGCCATATCGGGAAAAACGAACTGTGCCTGATCGGGGACACGAAGTATGACGCTGCCGGAGCAAAGGCGTTCGGAATCCGCTGTATCGGTGTCAGCTATGGCTTCGGTACCAGGGAAGAACTGCTCGCCGCAGGTGCGGAGGCGGTCTTCGACCGCATCGAAGAGGTGGAGACATACATTGAGAATGACGCAGCGGGAGAGGGAGAGGCAGAGTGAAGACGACAGGTGCTTATAAAATCTGGAGAATCATATATCCGATCGGTATCTATTATGTGGTGTCATCGCTTGCCTACTTTTTTCTGACGCTGCTGCTCGGCGCGGGGGAGGAATCCTACATGCTGCGGCAGATGCTCTGCGCGGCTGCCACGATTCCGTTCGTCTGGATGCATTATGGGCAGGATCGCGCTGCGCGGGAGACTGTCTATGGCAGGCGCGGCATCAGACCGGACGCAAAGTTTTTCTGCACTGTGGCGGGGGCGCTGCTTGCGGGAGCATCTCTTGGCATGGCTGTCAACAACGTGATTGCCATGACGCCGCTCATTGAGGCGTCCGCGGGCTTTCAAAGCGCGAATCAGGCGTTTTTTGCCGGCGGGGTTGTGTTTGAACTGCTCGGCTCCTGCCTCGTGATTCCGCTGGCGGAGGAGCTTTTGTACCGTGGTGTCGTGGAGAGAAGACTATCCCTGCTGTGCGGCAGTGCGCCGGCGATCGTGCTCTCGGCGGTTATTTTCGGCGGGATGGACTGGAACGGGGTACAGTTTTTGTATGCGGGCATTTTAGGTCTGCTGCTCGCGTGGCTGCTGGAGAGAGCCGGCTTTTTGTATGCGCCCGTTCTGGCACATATCGGGGCGAATGTGATGGCGGTTGTGCGCAGCGAGACCGGCTGGCTGGACTTTGCCTACCAGCCCACAGCGGCAGGTGTTGCAGTGACGGTGCTGCTGTTTGCGGTGGCAGCGTTTGCGGTTCTGCTGGTGAAAAAGGGCGGAGTGCGGCAGGAAGAGGAGAAAACGTCCGCTGCCTGAAACCTTAGCAGTATCTGTAGAGGTGCAGTTATTGACTGTTATAGTTTCCTGTGGTATGTTAAATGACGTGAATGGCGGGATCCCCGGTCCATTTAGCATCGCAGGAAGGAGAGTGACAGTTTCATGGACGATAGTGCGGACAGTGACAGCGATACACAGATATGCAGGCTTTTAAAAAGAGAATACGGCTGCTCCATGCAGTGTTATGAATAGGTAAAGGTATGGCTTACCGGAGGTCTTTTTTGGACACCGGAAGGTCATACCTTTTTGTGTGTAAATGACACAACACGTAACAGGCAGCAGGAGGGCGTATCACAGGACGCCGGAAACAGAAAGGAGCAGACATGTTGCAGCCCATATTCTTATTGATGGTTTTGATTTTTTTGAATGCCGTATTTGCAAGCGCGGAGATTGCGGTAATCTCGATGAGTGATTTAAAACTCCGACAGCTCTGCGAGGCGGGAGACAGGCGCGCCGGAAAGCTGGAGGCGCTCATAAAGCAGCCGGCAAAATTCCTTGCCACGATCCAGGTGGCGATCACGCTCGCCGGATTTTTACAGAGTGCGTTTGCCGCGGAAAACTTTGCACAGCCGTTGGTGACGCTTTTGAGGGGCACCGGAATACCGGTTGCAGAGGAGGCGTTAAAATCTGCGTGCATCGTGGTGATTACATTGATTTTAGCGTATTTTAATCTGGTCTTCGGGGAACTTGTGCCGAAGCGGGTGGCGATGAAAAAGGCGGAGGAGCTGGCGCTTAAAATGGCAGGAATGCTCTCCCTGGTGGCGAAGATCTTTGCACCGCTGGTGTGGCTTCTTACCGCATCGACCAATTTCTGGTTAAGACGGTTTGGCATTGACCCGGAGGAGGAAGAGGAGACGGTGTCGGAGGAGGAAATCCGGCTGCTGCTCGCCGAGGGAAGAGAGCAGGGAACCATTCCGACCGAGGAGACAGAGATGATACAGAACGTGTTCGGGTTTGACGATATTGCGGTCGGAACGATCTGTACGCACCGCAGGGAGATGGTATCTCTGTCCACGGAGGAGGATGAAGCCGTCTGGGACCGGATTCTGGCGGAGAGCGTACATACCTATTATCCGATCTTTGCGGGGAGAAGCGAGGATGTCGTGGGAATCCTCGATGGAAAAGCGTATTTCCGCATGAAAGACCACACGCGTGACAAAGTGATGCAGTGCGCGGTGCAAAAACCGATGCTGGCAGCGGATTCCATGAAGGCAAACCGGCTTTTTGAGCAGATGAAACAGCAGCAGAATTATTTTGCGGTCGTGACAGACGCCTACGGCGGGGTTACCGGAATCGTGACGCTGTGCGACATCATGGAGTATCTGGTGGGAGATCTGGAGAATACGGCTACCGCATAGACCGGTGTGACAATTCAGATACAATTTAAGAAAAGACAGAAATAGAGCCCGGAAAAAGTTTTGCGTGCAAAATTTTTTTCGGGCTCTTATACATAGAATTGTTTGTATAAGTAT
>ULPR01020592.1_pt1 | contig 24107 bp, 20 predicted proteins | sample 1953681 | NCBI WGS metagenome assembly ULPR01 (sample SAMEA4835634, study PRJEB28245) | human gut metagenome | biome: gut microbiome; material: fecal sample | place: Denmark | collected 2008 | reverse complement strand
TTTAGGCATCCAAAAGTGTCAAGTTTTTTTAGGGTAAGTCATTTTAACCATTTCTTTATATAGTTCCCTGTAGTTCCGTTAGATTTGAACTTTATTGTTGGAATTTTTGAATAGATTTTTTGAAAAAGGCAATACAACGTATTCCATATTGAGTTTGGTTTTGTATTGCCATTTTGTTCCTTGCCACAATAAGTGCAAAATGGCGCATCTTCATCTATGAGTCTGCCACAGTATCGGCAATATACTTGTTTCTTATCCATGACTATTATCTTTTATATTAAGCGGCTGATAAAAATATACATTACAACTCTTTGCCACAATATTTGCAATAAGTGGAGCTATCATAGTCTACTTTCTTACCACAATGTCTACAATATTTGACAACATCCATACTTGGTGTTTCTTCCTTCTTGTTTTGCTCAGTATGAGGCGAACTTGTACGGGCGGACACATCATTAGTAAGTGGTTCTTTGCTTTCTTTATCCGAGCCATTCATATTAAAGTCTTCGTTCTGAGGCATAAATCGCGTATCTTCTTCTGTACCAATATTGGTTTCTGTCTCAAATCTCTCATCCATCATTTTGTGAATGGCAGCAATTCTTTGTTGTTCGGCTATTTGCGTTCTCTGCTCATTCAATCTCTTTGCCTTTATCAACGCATAACCAGACATCAAACAGAAAAGACCTGGTGCGACCAATTCGGTTGCATCAAAATAATGAAAGTTTGTTGCAGTGCAATAAAAAGCATACATTAACAAGCAATAGAAGAATCTACCTACTTTCTTCCACCATTTTCTATCTGACTTTTTGTAAAAGAAGCAATATGCAGCCAAGGCTAAACTTGGGAAAACGTTGGTTATGCCCATAATAGCACGACTCTGTTCTGAAGTAGGATAGCCCCACATAACATATTTGTCAGAAGTTCTAACAATTTGATTGGCACTGTAAGAGAAGTCTATGGTCTGCTCCGGGTATTGCACTTGCGTTAGCCAGAATATGCCCATAGCAAGACACGAGATGCCTAACAGAACATTTATTCCACCAAGGATTTTTAATATAATGTGTTTCTGTGGTGATGTTTCCACAGAGTTACAACTTGCCATCTTCATCATTGTGTAGATATAAGCTACACCGAAGACAACGATAAGCAATAGACGACTGATAAATTGATCTTGTAGCATATTCTTATGTTTTTAATTGATTGATAATAATTCCTGTGGCACTTTACAATGGTTTCTAAGTATAGTGTAGGGCATTTCTATAGAGATTTGCTCATTTGATTTGCTTTCCCGATAGACCAACACCATATTTGAATGGGATATTGCGAGCATACCGATGAATTCCAGTACATCCTTGTCTTGGACGACTTCTTGGACGAGTGCATCCATATAACCCAAATCATCCTCTCTGTCTTTTAGTCTTTTTATGTCTTTCGCACCTTCTTCATTGACCTTATATTCAAAAAGGAGATTATTTCCTTCGTACTTTATCGATTGTAACAAGCAACTCTCGTCTTTTACATCTCCAACAATACTATTTATCGCCACTGTTGTTGCTTTTGGGGAGTCACTTGCTGAGACTGGTAATTTCAGATTGGCAATTTTAATCTGCATATCAATGACCTTCTTCAAAGCTGTTGTCGGAGACAACTTGCAAGAATCAACAAATGTGCTAAGTTCTTTGCCTGTAATATTCCATGACATGGATTTCTTATTCTCCATTGAGATCTTGAAACAGATGTTCAAACCTTTAGTTTCCAAACTATGTGCAAAAGTATTTCCCAAGTTTCTTTGCCCATTCATTTCTATAAAGGAGTATTTCAGCATATCCTTGAATTCATCATAGTTATCTGAGTATACTTGCATAATTCTGTCGTCACCTTTTACACTGACAGCATAAGTTACTGTCTCATCAGCAAACGACACACTATCCAAATAGCCTATCGTTCCTATTTCACGAGGCAAGTCTGTGTTGCATTCAGCGATAATTTGAGACAATTTCATCTTGTCGCTGAATGTCAACTTTGGACGAGGCATATTTAAGGCGATAAAGATGCCTATGAGTGTACATACTATGAGTACGGCGATTATGTACTTGAATAGTTTGTCCATATCACTCAATGCTTACGGTACTACCAGACACGTCAACATTTCCAGAAATGCCCACATCGCCTGATATGTCAACAGTATTGTCAACATCTACATTTCCCGAAACATTTACTGTATTCTTGACACGAACATCTTGCGTTACAGGTATTATCCCCAAGTTTTGAAGAACCAACATCCAAATGCCAACAGCAATAATAACCAAAATGCTTTTTAAGGATAGGTTCTTGAACCAGAACTTTTTATTTGTCCTATTTGCATTGGTTACATTTCCACAATATGGGCAAAAAGCAGAATCATCAGGAATTTCTTTTCCACAGTTTTTACATTTCATATTCCCCAAAACATTCCCATTGGCTCCTTTGGGAGAAAATCAAAGGTTATTGATAGTTTGATATACAAAAATAAGAAACGTGGAGCCAGTTCTGTCGCTCGTTCCACGATTCGTAGGCCTTCGCATTGCCCTGTCAGTCGAAACGAGCAACGCCGAAAGCCCCACGTTAGTGTAAGTATATAATTCACCCTTGTGACAATGAACGGCAGAACCGTCCGAAGCCAATAAGGGCTGTATATAATACACCTCATGAGGCGTTCCCGTTGCTTTGTTTTTGACTGACAAATGAGTTTGCGAAGTTCACGAATCGTCAAAACCAAAGCGTACAGTTACGCCTTATTATATGTATATGTCTACCCAACCTCTGCCCATCGGGGCTTTCGGTATGAGTATAGACATCGCAAAGATAAGGCTTTTGCATGACAATGTATCATGTTTCAATGAGAAATTTATTGGAATGAAGCAAAATTCTTCAATCGCATATTAAAACAAGACACGAGATAACATCTTATGGAATGATGGGGAGTTTCAGAGAATATCACAGCGTAAACACACCTAACTCAAACAGTTTGTTTACGCAGAAGCCAAAAAAACAGCGACCTACGCCGAAACGTAAGTCGCTGTAATAGAAGCGTGGACCAGCCAGGGCTTGAACCTGGGACCTCCAGATTATGAGTCTGTTGCTCTAACCAACTGAGCTACAAGTCCGGGGCTCATACGTAGATACGTACTCGCTTTTGTGGGTGCAAAGATACTGCTTTGGATGGAATTTACCAAATTTTTCGGCAAAAAAGTTGAAAAGGGCATCTACTTTCCGCATTTGGTATCAACCATTAAGACGATGGTTGACAAAATGATAGCCAACGCGGGCTGTGGCAGGGGTATGCCGACGCCCGGAATCAGTGACTTTGGTTAATTTTGAACAAATTACAGTGCGCCCGAGCAAAAAAATAGGGTAACTTGCTTTGTTCTGCTCTATACTTTCAGTAATTTTGCACCACAATATTATAATAATGATGCTAACAGGGATTAAGAATATAGTCTTCGACCTGGGCGGCGTGCTCGTCGACCTCGACGGAAAGCGCTGCATCGATGCCTTCGATGCCATCGGCTGCCACGCCATCAGCGACTACGTGCGCCTCCACCGCACCGAAGACTTGTTTTACGACATAGAGATAGGCCACACCACCACCGCCGAGTTCTGCCGTGAGGTGAGACGCATCACCGCTGTGCCAGCCACCGACACGGCGATTGTCGGAGCCTGGAATGCGCTGCTCACCACCATCGCCGACGAGAAGAAGCAACGCCTGCTCAGTCTGCGCCGCGACTACCGCGTGTTCCTGCTCAGCAACACCAACGATATGCACTGGCGACTCTGCGCCGACCATCTCTTCAACTATGGCCCCTGGCGTGCCGACGACATGTTTGAGCGCATCTATCTCTCCTACCGGCTGCATCTGGCCAAGCCCGACCCCGCCATCTTCAGCCATGTGCTCGCCGACGCCGGTCTACAGGCCGACGAGACGCTCTTTATCGATGACAATGCCGACAACTGCCGCGCAGCCCAGTCCTTGGGCATACACACACTGCTGCAGTCTGCGGCCAACGACTGGATGCAACGCTTATGAAAATCATCACCCATACCGACACCATACCCCAGCCCACAGTAGCCACGATAGGCTTCTTCGACGGCGTGCATCTGGGCCACCGCCACCTCATCGACGACGTGCGCGCCATTGCCGCCGAGCGCAAGCTGGCCACAGCGGTGGTGACCTTCGATGCTCATCCGCGCCAGGTGCTGCAGCAGGACTTCATCCCCCAACTGCTCAGCACCACCGACGAGAAACTGAAGATGCTCGCAGCCACAGGTGTCGACTACTGCGTACTGCTCCACTTCGACCGCAGTCTCGCCGCGCTCTCTGCCTATGACTTTATGCGCCAGGTGCTACGCGAGCAAGTCCACGCGCGAGTACTCGTCACCGGCTACGACAACCGCTTCGGACACAACCGTGCCGAGGGGTTCGACGACTACGTAACCTACGGCCGACAGCTGGACATCGACGTGATGGCTGGCACGCCTTTCGAGCATGAGGGCATGCGGGTGAGCTCGTCGCTCATACGGCGATGCCTCTCCCAGGGCGATGTCGACAGCGCCCGACAGGCGTTGGGCTACACCTACTCGCTCCGAGCCCCCATCGTAAGCGGATATGCCGAAGGCCGACGCATGGGGTTCCGCACCGCCAACCTCGACATGACCCACATCACCAAGATGCTGCCAGCCCGTGGCGTCTATGCCACCCGCGTGCGCATCGACGATGCCGGCGCATGGCTCCCCGCCATGACCAATGTGGGATGCCGCCCCACCTTCAGCCGCACCGATACCACCATAGAGACCTACATCTTCGATTTCGACGCCAGCCTCTATGACCACAGTCTTGAGGTGGCCTTCTGTCACCGTATGCGCGACGAACGCCGCTTTGCCGACGAGGTCGCCCTCACTGCCCAGCTCGCCGACGACGAGCGCCAAGCCCGACAACTTTTAACTCACACGATATGAACAAGAAAATAGCCAAAGGATTAGTGCAGGTAGGTATCTATCTGCTCGTATTCATAGTCATCCAGATTGTGGTCATGCAGGTGGTAGGCATCTGCTCGCTTCTGGCCCAGGGCTTCAACGCCTCAGAGATTGTCACTCGTATGACCGACGGCAGCATGCTGTCCGACGGCAAGACGCTCTGTATCTTCTTTGCCATCAATGCCGTGCTCGCCTCGCTGCTCTTTGTGCGCCGAGGCTGGGCGCCCGTCTCTCGCAGCTACCTGCAGTCGCGTCCGTGGGCCGTGCTCTTCTGGGTAGTCATCCTCTCTCTGGGTACCCTCATCCCCTTCGCTTTTATCGAAGAGCTGACCGATGTACAGATGCCCGAAGCCACCCTTCGCGCCTTCTCTGCCATGCTGCGCGAACCCGTGAGCTACGCCGTCCTGGGCGTGCTCGTGCCGCTTGCCGAAGAGTTGGTCTTCCGCGGCGCCATCCTCCGCACCCTGCTCACCCTCACCCATCGCCGCTACCACTGGGTGGCTATAGCCATCTCGGCAGTGCTCTTCGCCGCCGTCCACGGCAACCTCGCCCAGATGCTCCACGTGGTACCCATGGGACTGTTGCTCGGCTGGCTCTACTATCGCACCGACAGCATCGTGCCCGGCGTCATCATGCACTCCATCAACAATTCTGCCGTATATATCGTCACCAATCTCGTGACTGCCAATCCCGAAGCGCGCCTCATCGACGTCTTCGGCACCCAGCAGCACGTATGGATGGCCGTGGGCTTCAGCCTCTGCCTCTTCATCCCTGCCCTCTTCCAGTTGGCAGTAAGGCTCAAGAAGGCATAAAGTCATCAACAGCCATTAGCCAAGCGGGGTATCGACATCCATCGATACCCCGCTTGGCATATAAGGTTACTTAATCAATGACTATTATATTAATAACTTGAATTCTGTTTTAATTTCTTGTTTAAATCTAAACATCTTTGTGGTATTGGAAAAACCGTTGTAAACCCAGTAAACTCCTTTTCTAATGGAGTTCTTTGATCATATGCCTTGGTATATTCACCAAAACGGATGAGATCTTGACGTCTCCAACCTTCCCAAACCAATTCCAGCAGACGCTCCTTTAGAATGTTGTCCAAATTAGCTTCCACATGAGGCATTCCAACTCGATCTCTTATAGCGTTCAGCTCCCTTGAACCGTCCTCACCATTGCGTACTTTCGCCTCGGCTTCCATCAACAGTGCGTCACCATATCTGAAAAGGACGATGTCGTTGTCAACCTGCCGTCCGTCCGAATAGGCGGTTCGGTCAACCTCGTATTTGCCCACACGGGCACCTGCCGTCTGTTTATATGGACTGTCACTGAGGTTCAGTTTCAGCTCAAGCGGCATGTACACCAACGGCTTCCCGTTGTCCAGATATATCTTCTTTCCATCAACAAGCACGGTGTCAGCATAGAAGTTTGTCTTGAATCTATTGTCAACATTGTCCGTTCCGTAACCGAAAGCCTTGACGGTTGAGACTGTTGCACATGTGCCGTTTTCGGAAGAACCACCATAAGCCCCACCATGTTTGTAGTGGCGTGAGCGGAAAAGATAGTGATATTCATTCAAATATAGGTTCTTGTCCAACGGAATAGTAAAAATATTCTCCTTTGAACTTTCGTTGTGAACAGCGAAGTTTGAAGCGTAATCGCCTTCTAATTCATAGCCTTCTTGCCGCAGTTGCTCGCAATACCAGATACATGTTTCCCAAGCGTTCTTCTTCTCGCCATTCACATTGAAGTAAATGCTTTTCCCATCCTGTCGCTTGCCGTCGGTCCAATTGTCATCCGTATATATTTCCGCATTCAAGGCAAGTTTTGCAAGCAGGAAGTTTACGACGGGGCGTGTCACATGTCCGTAATAGTTCCCCTCCTTGTTGGAATGCTCATCGGCGAGCTGTGGGGCAACATCCTGCAACTCGTCAACAATAAACTTGAATACCTCGCTTCTTTCGCTTTGCACCACTTGCTCCAATTTCACGTCGTATGATGCCACAATAGGAACACGGCCGAACATATCCATCGCATAATAGTAGAACAAGGCTCGTACAGCTCTTACCTCGGCCGTGAAATTTCTTGTCTGTTCTGTAGAAAGCAGACTCTTATGGCTATCAATGATAGAAAGCGACTGGTTAGATATAACTATTACCTTGAAGAGGTATTTCCATACATTATATAAGTTAATATCATTGGCAGTCCACTTGTGCTGGTACATATTCTCCCACAAACCGCCATCATACCAGTCTCCTCCACGAATCGGAATCATAGCCTCATCGGTAGTCAAAGTATTGTAGTCGTAAATACCCCGGCAAGTTCCTTGAAGCCCTTCAGACTCCTGATTACTCCCTATGTAGTTGTACAGGGAAGCTACTGCATTTTTGTATATATTATCTGCATTATTGTAGATTGCCTCCTGGTCGAGCTGGTCTTTGGGATGCTCATCCAAACAGCTGCTGAAGCAAAACATTAGCGGCACTGCTAATATGTATTTAATAATCGTCTTCATGCTCTTTTCGTTTTAAAATTGTACACTCAATCCCAATGAATAAGTACGGTATAATGGATAGTTGCGTTTGTCGTCAATACCCATCGTGCTGTTAACAACATAGCTGTTTATCATTGGGGTCAAACCTCTATAGCCTGTGATTGTTCCAAGGTTGCTAATGTTGCATGATAAACGCAAGGAACGTACAAACTTGCTTTTCAAAGGTACATTATATCCTAATGTCAAGTGTTCAAAGTTCAGATAATCGCCTTTTTCGAGCCAATAGTCTGAGACTCTCTGGTCTACGATGTTCTTCTTTGGAGCATCCTTCAAGACATTGTAGTCCGGGAAGCACGCCATACTTGTGTAAGCCAGTCCTGTTCCATTGAAAATCTTGTGCCCGAATGCACCGTTCATCTGCAACGCTACATAGATGTCCTTGTATCTGAAACTAATATTTGAACCGAGAGTCACCTTCGGTGTGGCTTGCCCGGCAATGTATCGGTCGCCGCCATCGCTCAAGTCAACCTTACCGTTGTGGTCAAGGTCCTCAATGTCATAAAAATAACTGCCGTTCTCATTCTTGACGAGTCCCTTGCAATGTGGCAGGTAGAAAACACCAAGTGGCTGTCCTACTATCTGATAGACCACATTGTTGTCGCCACCGTTCTGTCCTGCACCGTCCAGTGAACCAATGGCGGTGACGTTCGCTGCCGTCATGCTCATACCCTTGTAATCTCCGCTCAGAGAGATAAGTTTGTTACTTTGGAACGACAGATTCATATTGATGTTCAGTTCCATGTCTTTCTTGCTTATGGGCTGTACTGACAAGCCAAGCTCCAATCCGCGATTGGACATGGAACCGATGTTTGCCAGCAATGTGTTATAAGCGAATGGTGGAACGGGAACCTCGTAGGCATAGAGCATGTCGGAGGTTTTTGAATAGTAGTACTCTGCCGTGAGCATAATGCGGTTGGCAAAGAAACCGAAGTCAGCACCGATGTTGAAGGTGGTCTTTGTTTCCCACCTCAAGTCAGGATTGTTGTTTCTCACCATTCCGAGTGTCACTGTTGGCGAGCTCTTTACAGGTACTATACCCGTCTGTCTTACGGTGTTCATGGTTGTGTAGGCAGAGATACCGCCAAGGTTGCCAGCCTGTCCCAAGCCTGTACGGAGCTTGAGCATGGACAACGGCTTCACGTTGGCAAGAAAATTCTCCTTCTTCATATCCCAAGTGAATGATACGGACGGGAAAAATCCCCATGTATTGTCGTCGCCAACCATTGAAGAACCGTCACCACGTGCATTAACCGACAGCAAGTAGCGGTCAAGCAAAGAGTAGGTGACACTTCCCATCACGGAAGCCAAGGACTGATCTTCGTATGTACTTTCTGTACCGCCATAAGGTCGGGCTGCGGTAGCACCCAGATTGTTGTAACCGAAATCATTTGTCGGAATGCCCTTGGCATACATCCAAAAGGCTGTCTTTGTCAATTTTCGGTATTCGCAGCTTGCCTCTGCGGATATTCTGTGTATGCCTATCTGCTTGTTGAAACTGAGGGCCACATTGCCCAGCCATTCCTCCTTCTTGAACTCGCCACGGTACACGTTGCCCTGTGCCCATACCCATGTAGGGCAGAACATTCCGTTTTCCGTAGAACCATACAGATATGATGCGAATGTGGAAATGCGCCAGTTTGGATTGAAGTCATAGCTCAGCTTTATGTGTGCGTCAAAATTCAAATCCCTGGAGTCGTTTTTCTCGTCAAGCACTATGCCAGGAGGGTTGATGTGGGTGGCTGACTCGTTCTTCAGCCAGTTCCCGTTCTCGTCAGTTCCCGCTGGCAATGTCGGATTTTGGCAGGCTGCAGAATAGAAGAGCATCTGTGTGTCAAAAATGTCATGGTTCTTGAATGACGAGCCGAACACACCGAAGTCTCCCGTAAGTCTGTCGTTGAAGGCTTTCTGGGTTACATCAACTTTGGCAACAAAAACATTATAATCCATCTTCTTGATGATGGTGTTGTGGTCCATCACTCCGAAAGACGCACGATAGTTAGACTGTGGCGTACCTCCGCTGAATGCAAGGTAATGATTGTTCACCATACCCGTGCGTGTTATCACCTTATAATTATCGGTATTGAAACCTCCGTTGTTGCAAAATATTCCCAAAGCCTTTGCCGTGGCTACATATTCCTCCGCATCAAGCATATTAAGGTGCTTATACATCCGCTCGAAGCCAACATTACCCTCATACGAGATTTGAAATCCTCGTCCTGTGCCTTTCTTGGTCTTTACCTCTATGACACCTGAAGCTCCTCGTGAGCCGTACATGGCAGTCTCGGTAGCATTCTTCAAGATGCGGAAACTCTCAATGTCGGCAGGATAGATTGTAGAAAGTGTAAACACATCGGATGTGACACCGTCAATCAGTACCAAAGGGTCGTTACCTCCGATAATGGAGGTTGTACCACGTACTCGCACACTATTGAGCATAGCCATACGATCCAGACCGTTGGATGTCACATTGACACCAGCAGCCTGACCACTCAACACGTCGAGGGCGTTGTTGGCAGCACCCTTGTTGGAATGATTTCCAACTATCTTTATTATATTACTTTCATTGGCAATGGTATCTTTCCGTTCTATAGGAACTTGCTTTTGTGCATGAGCCAAAGAACTGCAAAAGAGCAATAGAAGAAGTAATGTGGTTTTTTGCCATTTGCCATTTTCTATTTCTATTATTTAGGTTAAGGATGATTTCCAAGAAACAAAGATAAGGCGCAACACATGAAAAAAAGTATAAAGGCTCCATTATTTATGCTTTATTAACGATAGAAACCATTAACCCAAATCGGTCATTAGGATTTCTCAGTGTCGTACGGCAAAGAGAAATCCTAATGACCGATTTGGGTTTATGTCACAGTTTCGCATTAGTGCATATGCTTTTCTCGTGGTAAAGTTAGTAAATATTTATGGATCAAGCATATGCAAAGCTGTTTTTCTAATGGCGGTCATTAGAAAATGACAAGAAAATTTTTCTAATGACCGATTTGGGATAAAGCCATCAACAACCAATAACCAAGCGGGGTATCGACATCCATCGATACCCCGCTTTGGCTTGAATGGGAGGAGTGGAAGGGGCATGGAGAGCGTTGCTCTATTTTTTCTACACCCCAAGGTGTGGGAGTATAGCTCCGTTTCCCTTGATATGAGCCCGAGAGAGACCACTGACTCTTCCTTTTTCAGTGGCAATACCTACCCGACAATTACTTTGTACACTCATCGTAAACAGCCAAACCTTTCACTGTAAGAAGATACTTCTGGCGAGGGTGACGGGGAGAGTTGGGATATTTCATTCTTACCAAACCCTCGACAATAGCAGGCTCTAAGGAATATTCAAGGAAATTGGGGCGATTCTTCAATCCAACTACATCCATCATTTCTTTGACGCTCTTCTCTTCAGAACCTATCGAAAGAATCAACCGTTTTACATTGTCTGACAATCCAGCCGCAATATCCATCATACTTGTATGGGTACTTGTACGGGTACTTGTATGGGTGTTGTCCGCATCGCTATTGCCAATCAGCATATAGCGGTTCTTCAATTCATTCTGCTCTCCCAACATCAAATTGCGGAAAAACATAACGAGGAAAGACTTATCAGGTTCTATCCCTTTTGACGGATTACGGTAATTCGCACGAACAAGGGCATTGCGAAAATACCAAGAATTGTTGGCAAACAAGTCATTGTCCACTTCAAAGCCTATAGAGCGAAGATACTTGATAACAAACACAGCTGTTGTTCGTGTATTGCCTTCACGGAATGGGTGATTCTGCCAAAGCAACGTAACAAAATCAACAATATGGGCTATGATCCCATCCGTAGAAAGACCATTATAATTAAAGTCCTTCTCCTGCTGAATGTCATATCGCAATGCCATCATTATGTCAGCGGCACGACCATAAACTACAGTATCACCTTGCAATACCCATTCTTTTTTGCTGATGTCATAAGGACGTATCTCACCAGCGTGCTTAAAGACACCTTCAAACAGATGACGATGAATATTCAAGAACTCCAAGGCTGTAAATGAAAATGACTTTTCACTAAGCAACTTAGCAATATTGCCCGCCACGCGGTCGGCCTCTTGTTTCTCTACATCATCCTTGTCATGGGTTGCCTTGTTTACATAGTACGCCTTCAACTGCTCACGCACTTCATCAATGGTAATGTCGCCTTCTATATGCTTAACAGCAGTTTCTTTCAGATAGTCTGATACTTTCAGACCATCTACATCTTGCAATCCGATAGCCGTACGCCATACCGAGACTCTTTCACGTTTATGTGGCTCTGCCACACGTTCGTAGGCTTCAAAGTCGATATATTGTTGCTTGCTTTTATCAGTCATTCTTGTCAACCTTTATATTTTCCACCCTACACACAAAAGGAACATACCTATTGCAGCCTCTCCTTTGTGCTTTCAGTATATCATACTCTCCTATTTCTGCTGGCTTATCAGAGTTGTACTCTATGAGCAGGTACTGCTGGGCATCCTTTTCTTGTCGAATCAAGAAACCTTCTGGGATATCCTGTTTACTCACAAGCCGAGTTGGTGCAGTCAACTCAAAAGGCGTAGCTTCGCTATTCTTCCAATAATGAAACATAATATAGCACACGCTCTTGAATGCCTTGATGGCTTCAGCAGCTAAATTTGTTTCTTTTATTCCTAATGCAATTTTGCAAGCAGATTCAGTTTTATGACGAGCAGAAGGAGCAATGGCATACATAAGAAGCAAGTTAAGATTTCCTTCAAATAAGTCATCTCGTTTTGTATTCCAAAGCCTTACTTCGACACTATATGGAATGAATATATTGTCAGCAACCATCATCGAAACATCCTCTTCTTGCATTTCGTAGTGTTTCGAACCAAACGATGGTTGCAAAGATGACTTTTCTGTATCATCATCTTTCACTATATCCATTGTCGTCTTTATTTCTTTAGCTCGCCAATCTTTTACTCTTTGAATTGTCAACTTTTCTATCGCACGGATGTAGGTCTCCATAAATTTGTAGTCTATGGAGCCTGAAGATGTGACGGGAAGATTTATTTTATCCTTAACTATTTTTGTTTTGGAAATAGAATCGCCCCAAGAATAAATTGGTTTTAGGCTTTTATTTAGAGATGCGACCATGAACAATTGTATCAGTTCTTTTCGCAATCTCTTGTCCTTGACATACAAAACCAAATTGTGGCTGTCATTAGAAAAGAAATCGTCAGCTTGATAAGTTACAACCATCGTTTTGCCACCTATCATTATTGCATTCCCTTCTTCTATTTGGTTTCTATCATAAGATATATATGCATAAACAGAATTGTTTCCCTCACCAGCTGTTACATATGGAATATTTCCGCTCCCTACAACGACAGAACTTTGTAGAATATTATGTGAATTCTTCACAGCAAAAACCCCATTTCTTCTTTTCTTTTTATGATCATCAGTTACATAAAAACTATTGAAGACAACATTTCCCTGTTTCATCAGTTCAATAGAAGACCGCTCTTCCTCCGTCAATTCACAATCCTCAAATCCTGCAACTTTTAGATAAGCCTCCATCTCGCGTATGCGAGATTCCTCCATCTCGCGTATGCGAGATTCCATAAAGGCAAAATCAATTTCGCCAATTGGAGTTATAGGCAAAGAAACGATAGTATTCTTATAAATATTTATACCAGGCTTATGTGAATATGAAAAACGTAGCATCTGTTTTTTCAGCAGAACAACAAAATACAGACCAATTTCTTCTGTTAAGAAATCAGCTCTTGCAGTTATCACTTGACTAGCGCCAAACTCATAAGGTTGGTATGAAACAGCAGGCAACGTAACCCCAAGTACCAATACATTTCCATGTATAGGAGGCTCATCGTTATCAATTAACCATTGTTTATCTACATTTCTGGAAACCATATTGTTGCTTATTGATTGGACTACATATGGGATTCCACTATTGACTGTCGGAATTAATCCTTGTGATTTAGCTTGTTTTATGCCTTTTATATCAAACAAGTCTCCCAACTTAAAATCTTTATACGCCCACGCCTTCAGCTTTGAAAGTCGTGGGCTTACTGTTTTCCCAGGCCATTCTCTCCTTTAAGCACCTGTCCAACTTTCCACGAAAGATATTCTCTAACCACATTTTGAAAGTCTTCCTCTGTTGGCACAGTATCTATCTTTTGGTGTTGTCCGTAGGTCCAATCATTACCCGAGAGAGTGATATAATCCTCCGTATAGCAATCCTTGAAGTAGTGCAAGTTCTTATCGTTTGCACCTTTGCCATAAAGCACAAGTCTGCATACTTCGTCATAACGTTCCTTGGCATGGTCGGTATCACGAAGGTTCACACTCTGCCCTGATTTTTTACGATTCATGCGTGTATAGCCATCGTTGCTGAAATCGACGAAGCGCACCAAGTCATTTTCCGCATTATGCGGACGATTTACCTCAAACACATAAATGGCAGTTTGTACGCTTGCTTTTCCACAGAATATGTCTGCCATTTTTATGGATGCACGCAACGTGTTGTTTTTGAGAATATTTGCAGTAAAGGGCAAACCATTTCCATTACCAGCATTCTCTTGTATAAGAACGGCTGCCCGACCTCCATGTGTCATTTTACAAAAAGCCTTCTCAACAAACACAAATCCCTTACCATCAGCAGAATAGGGAGGATTCAGCAGAAACACATTTGCGGGGAAAGGCGTGTCTTTTAGGTCGCCCTGTTTATAATTCCCATCATATTCCAAAGAATTACCTTGAATGATGTTTGCGCTACCGTCTTTCATTAGAATCATATTCAAAACAGCAAGCATATATACATCTGGCAACTTCTCTATACCAAGAAGCTGTTCCATCTTGATGTGGCTAATTTTCTCTTCCAGTTTGTGCGGACTGCTGATCTTTTGCTTCGCATCATCTATCATGTGGTGCATTGCTGAGATAAGGAAACCTGCAGAACCCGTGGCAAAATCCCATACATAAGAATTCATATTGACTTCACATAACCTTGCCATCAATTCAGTAACATAGCGAGGTGTAAGCACAACATCGTTTTCACCGCCGTCGGGTACAGCTACCCACTCGTTCATTACATTAAACAAACGGCCCGTGAAATCAATATTGTGCAATTCTCCCGTGACATATGGCAGGATGTCATGTTTTACATCTGCATAAATAGAATGTAACTTACTTAATCCCCCCTCGTCAGGGTTCTGCAACCCTGATTGCAAAAATACCACTTTGAGAATGTCAGTAATCATCTCTATTTTTTCCTTTGGCAGTTTTTTGTGCGACAGATACAGCCTTATCTTACTCATTATAATCTGTCCGTCGTTATCCTCTTTATCTGTTTTTCCTGTCAAATCTTCAATACGGAGAGGCTGAACACCTTCTGCACCAAGTCCTGCCATGATAAGACCTGCTACCAACTGAACACGATTGTTAACCACTATCTGCTTTTCATCATGCAGGTTCTGATTCAATGCTTTTAGTTTGCGTTCTATTTCATCTTCAAGTGCCAGTTTGCGCTCTTCAAGTTCTTCTGGGCTTAAAACAAGTGCATCAATTTTCTCGACAAAAGTCTTTGCATTGTCTTTCAGTAAAAAAGAAATATCCTCATAACTCCCCACGTGCTTTGGCACAAAGAGATTGTCTTTAGAAACATACCAAACATCAACTTCGTGAATTTCCGTTTTTGCTTCATCATACCCATTTACGCCTATTGCCAAAGCCTCTTTATAGCTATCTGTAAAACTGAGTATGGCATTGGCATAATGAACAGCACCATTAACAGCATACTTCGAAATATTCTGATAATTAGGCTCTAAATTTTTCTTTGCATTGTCAACTTCGCCTTTGTCGTTAACCTTAATAAGACACCCTTTCTTGCCTTTCACTTCAATCATCACAGGAATTCTGCGGCAGTTTTCTACAGTGAGCAGATACTTAATATCTGGATAATTTTTTCCAGAACCGCCCTGTTTGCTTGGAGCCTTTTCAAGAGCCGACTCTATCTCGGAATTGATAAAGTCGGTTTTCGTGTAATATTTCTGTCCTGCGAATTGTTTCTTGCACCAATCCTCAATCCGCTCTTCTATACTTTTTATTGTCTTAGCCATTTTGCTTTTTCTATTTATACAATTTTACTTCTCATACCCCTCATAATAATAACTCTGCTCAATTCCCTTGAATATCACCTCGCGGCTCTCCGTGTCTGAAGTTAGGTTCTGCGAGAGGAGATAACGCAGTTCGAGGTCATTGATGGGTGAGCGTTCCATGGCCGAGAGGTATTGCGATTTGTCCACATGCTGCCAATTGACCACCTTGCCGAGGGAGCGTTTGAGCATCATGTCGAGCCAGATGCGGGTGGTGCGACCATTGCCCTCCAGGAAAGGATGGCACACGTTCATTTCAACATACTTCTCAACGATATGCTCAAAGGAGTCTTCGGGCATCTTCTCCACGGCTGCGAGGGCAGCTTCGAGATAGAGCGAATTGGCAAAGCGAAAGCCACCCTTGGCTATATTCTTGTCACGAATAACGCCAGCAAAAGGGTATAGGCCATCAAACAGATAAAAGTGTATCTGCTGAAGTCCAGCCACCATACCGACAGGTATTTTGTCTATATCGCCCGACTCAAAGAGGCGGTATGCATTCGCCAATGAGCGTTCGTCTATTTCTTTTGTTGTCATAATCAATGAATACTTGTTTATTGGTTTGACGAGACATTGAGAAGTCTCCCGTTTCAATCGCACTCCTGCTTTTCTTTGTCCGCACGATGAGCAACTTCGCATCCATGCCAAGCACTTCGACCAGTTCTGCAAGCGCTTCAAGGCTCCGTTACGAGCTATTACCACCCGATTGCAGTGGCCTGGTCTATAATTGATTCGTCGGCGACCACATGGCTGTCCATTTGGTTGCGACACCTGCTATCTTGATGCGACTGCTGTCTTTCTTATCTATTTCCTCAGACTCTATATATTGACTACAAAAATAGGAATAATCATTGATAATCACGAATGATTATGGAAATACTTGCTTAGATTATTGAGTTTTACATCTATTCTTCGACAGAATAGTGGTTATGCAAGTCTACATAATCAATAACACTGCGGTAGTCTACTGTTTCTCTCCGTTTACAACTGCATTGGTCATATCTGAGCCACCGCAGATGACACACGGCGCAGGGCGTGGTACGAAGTCCGAGAGTATGACTCCGTTTCTCTTGAGATGCGTCTGGGAGAGGGGCTTTTAGGAGCCACTCTCCCAGCAATAATTCTAAATCGGAGGCAACCGGCACAAAGCTGATAGGCAGGGAGATGCCACGGGAAGACCCTATCCCAATCTTTCTAAAGCGGGAGCAAGTCTATACCTATACATTATATTATATAGAGGTCACTCACACTTCCCTTGCCCACACCCAGAGGCAGACCGCTAACTGCCGCCGGCACCCCAGCCTTCCGTGGGAGCAACATTGGCAGGACGGGAGTCACTGTCGGGGCCCAGCTTCAGGAAGAACTGATGGTTGAGGCTGCACATGTGCTTGTAGCCCTTGGCATCGTCAAAGCCAAAGAAGCCCTGCAGGAAGTAGACGGGCGTACAGCCACCGGCATCAAAGGTTCCGCTGCTGACTTCACGCATGGCAACGCCATCGGAACGCCTCAGCGTAGCACGGTTTTCCACTCTGAGTCCCGACACGCTGTAGGGAAGCAGCCTGCTCACCACAAACTGCGTATTGCCTTTATCGTCCTTGGAGAGCTTTACCTCGACCATCACATGGGCGTCATAGCCGTCGATGTCAGAATAGAGGATGTAGCGCACCACCTCATCGCCCTCGTCATTCTTGGCCTGCATCAGAGGCTCCACACCCACCGGCAGAGGCTGCACTTTGAAATGACAGGTGTCGGTCAGCGTTATGCCTTTCTTCCTCCACTCTTCAGGACCAGAGCCACCAGTGGTGTTCTTGAGCTGCGCTTCGCTGAGCAGCACCTCCGTACGCTTCACATACCAGCGTATGTCGTCCTGAGTCAGCCCACGCGCCTTGAAGTGGTCATAGCTCACGGCATAATGCTGCGACAGGCGTGCCAGCGAGTCATACTGCTGCTGGGTCACCTTGTTCTTCAACCACTCGGGCGGCAAGTCGCCCTTCTTCGTATACGGATTATACACCAACACTTTGGGCGTCTGCCCAAACGCCAGGCATGCCACCATCAGGAGGATGCCGGTCATCAAACACTTTCTCATAGGCAAATACATTGGATGTTACACATTGGGATAACTCTCTCTTGATAGATTACAGCCCAAAGATAGGGAAAATGGAAGATACGGAGCAAGTCTTTTCCGTTAAAAATCAATACCGTTAATCGTTTTTAACCATCGCCCCCTCCGCCCGCCATCAACAGCAAGGGCCATCCGCTGGTGTGGATGGCCCTTGTCGTTATTTATAGTGTCACACTGTTACACACCGCCATGCTTGCGGCTCAGTTGATACTGGCAGAAACCGTAGGTGAAAACCACTACAAAGCTGATGAGAGGCAGTACAAACGAGGCGTTGACGGCAGGAAGCCCCATCACCACGCCCTGGTCTATGATCATACCCTGGAGCGGAGGCATGATGGCTCCGCCCACGATGGCCATCACCAGGAAGGCGGCACCCAGACTGGCGTCTTCGGCATTGACATTCTCCAGGGCTATACCATAGATGGTGGGGAACATGAGCGACATGAATACGCTGATGCCTACCAGCGAGTAGAGGCCCACGATGTCCTGGATGAAGATGGTGCAGAGCGTGCAGAGGGCGGCGCCGGTGGCAAAGATAGCCAGCAGCAGTCGGGTGTTGACATAGCGCATCAGGAAGGTGCTGATAAATCGTCCGCTGAGGAAGAGCACCATCGCCACGATGTTGTAGGTCTGCGCCGTAGCCTTGTTGATGCCCAGACGGTCGGCATACTGGATGATGAAGGTCCACACCATAATCTGCGCAGCCACATAAAACATCTGTGTGACCACGCCGGCCATGTAGGGCTTGTTGTCCAGCAGCCGGCGCATGGTGTCGCCCACGCGGGCATGCTCACCGGTGCTCTCCGTGCGTGGCATCCGCGTGAGGGCGAAGACCACCAGCATGATGAGCACCACCAGTCCGATAGCCACATAGGGGTCGCGTATCACCACCAGGTCGTGCAGACGTATGCCAGACTTCTCTGCCTCGGTGAGGGTCGGGAAGATGATGGCACCGGCGGCGTCGCGACGGTCAGACCACAGGTGGGGCAGCACGATAAACGACGCCACGCCCATGCCCATGAGCGATCCGAGGGGGTTGAACGCCTGCGCCAGATTCAGACGGCGTGTCGACGTCTCCTTGCTGCCCAGCGAGAGCACAAAGGGATTGGCCGTGGTCTCCAGAAACGCCAGTCCGAAGGTAAGCACATAGAGCGAGATGCAGAAGAAGGAGAACTCCTGATACGCCGCAGCCGGTATAAACAGGAATGCGCCCAACGCGTAGAGCGCCAGACCCAGCATGATGCCGCTCTTGTAGCTGTAGCGGCGTATGAAGAGCGCCGCAGGCACCGCCATGGTGGCATAGCCGCCATAGAAGGCAAACTGCACAAGCGACGCCTCGCTGGCCTTGAGCTCCATCACCGTCTGGAAGGCTGCCACCATGGGGTTGGTGATATCATTGGCAAATCCCCAGAGGGCAAAGAGGGTGGTCAGGAGCACGAAGGGCAAGAGATACTTCTTCTCCACTAATCGAGGTTTGTTCATTGCTTCAATTTCTATTACACGATTAAAACGACAGAGAGAGGGGAGCCGCCACCGGCACCATGGCCGTTACAGACCAGATGCCCCACGGCGTCTCTCCTCTCTCTATGATTGTCTACTTATTGTTCATTGACCCATTATTTGTACACAGGACCGAAGTTCTGGCAGGCGCGATAGTCGGCACCCTCCTTGTCCATACCGAAGGCATTCCATGCCGATGGGCGGAACACCTGGTCGTCGGCCACGTTGTGCATACATACGGGGATGCGCAGGATAGAGGCGAGGGTGATGATGTCGGCACCGATGTGGCCATAGGCGATGGCACCGTGGTTGGCACCCCAGTTGTTCATCACTGAGTACACATCCTTGAAGGCGTCGCGCGAAGCGTCGAGGCGTGGCACAAACCATGTGGTAGGCCAGGTCTTGTCGGTGCGCTTGTTGAGGATGTCATGGATTTCGGGGTCAAGGTCTACGCTCCAACCCTCGGCGAGCTGGATGACGGGACCCAAGCCCTTGACTCTGTTCACGCGTATCATGGTCATAGGCATACCACCACGGGTGAGGAAGTTGCTTGAATAGCCACCGCCACGGAAGTAGTCGCGGCAGGCAGGATACCATGTCGTGGCCTTGAGGCAAGCCTCAACATCTTCCTGGGTCATCTCCCAGTGATGCTTCATGGTGGGGTTGCCCTCGGCGTCGGTCATCGCACCAGTGGCGTCGAGCGTCGTGGCACCCGAGTTGATGAGGTGGATGAAACCGCCGGCAGCCAGACCGGTGGCTTCCTTGCCGGTGACGCGCTTCACAGCCTCGGGGCTCCAGTAGGTACGGATGTCAGAGAACATCACGCCCTTATTGGTAAGCAGATGACCGAAGAGCATAGCCACGCCGTTGAGCGAGTCGTTCTCGGTGGCCAGCACGTTGGCCTCGCGTGTGCCGTTCCAGTCAAACGAGGTACACATCAGCGACTCGGGGAAGTCAAAGTTGGGGATATAGTCGGTCCACTGGCGCTGGCCCTGCACACCGGCAGCGATGGCGTTGTGGCCCAGACTCTCCTCCTTGAAGCCCAGCTCCTCGAGACGAGGGTTGCCGTGCATCAGGTCGTTGATGATAAGCATATTCTTTACTGTGAACTCCCAGTCCTTGTCTTTCTGCTCGCGGGTCTTGGCCTTGCCTATCTCCTCGTTGTAGTCGTGGCCCTCATTGGCCTTGCAGTACTTCTCGGTCCAAGCCATGGCCTTCTTGTACTCCTCAGGGTCATAGATACCCTCGTCCACACGGCGCAGGATTTCGACCAGGTCCACATACTCGGTACGCATGCCGAGATAGTCCTGGAAGAAGTCGGCGTCGACGATACTTCCGGCAATACCCATACAGGTGTTACCCATGCTCAGATAGCTCTTGCCGCGCATCGTAGCCACAGCCTGTGCGGCGCGGGCAAAGCGCAGTATCTTTTCTGCCACGTCGGCAGGGATAGTGTTGTCGTCGAGGTCCTGCACATCATGGCCGTAGATGCCGAAAGCAGGCAGACCCTTCTGGGCATGGGCAGCCAGAACGGCAGCCAGATACACGGCGCCGGGGCGCTCGGTACCGTTGAAGCCCCAGACAGCCTTGGGATAATGGGGGTTCATATCCATGGTCTCCGAACCATAGCACCAGCATGAGGTGACGGTGATGGTACTGCCCACGCCCTCGCGCTCAAACTTCTCGGCACAAGCGGCGCTCTCAGCCACACGACCTATGGTGCTGTCGGCGATGACACACTCTACTGGCGAACCGTCGCCATTCTTAAGATTAGTCGAAATGAGATTAGCCACAGCCTGAGCCAGGGCCATAGTCTTGTCTTCAAGACTCTCGCGAACGCCACCCTGACGGCCGTCGATGGTGGGGCGGATTCCAATTTTAGGATACTTCATGGTTTTTATGTATTATAATGTTAAACGATTTACCGGTCTTTAGCAGAGAGACCATCGACGCTACCACCCTCGGTGACACGGCAATGGCTACTCTTGTGTAGATGGAAACAAAAGTAGCCATTTTTTTTGTCTTTCATACCCTTTTTAATGTTAAAAGAATAAAATACCGACGCCGAGGGTATCGGGAGGGCAAGCATCCGCAGATAACAGCTAATCATGCTAAGACTATAAGCTCCCGGCGTGATGTCGGGGGGCTTTGTAGTTTTCCATAGACGCGGCTTTTGTGAGGTGACGAGCAAAAGCCGCCCCGCGTGGTTGCAGGACGGCTCGGTGGTCGCTGTGACATTCCGGCTTGGAAGCCATTTGGATTTTCAGTCAAACCAATCGGGGTTGCTCTCGCTAAGTATTGCGACAAGTTCGTTGTCGGGCAGCTTCAAATCACTTTCGGAGGTATAGTAGAAGATTTCTTCATCGACACGCTCCGCTTCCTTGTCGGCGAAGCCGTTGCATTTGTCGGTGATTGGATAAGGCATAAGTACGTCAAGCAATTCCAGTCCACCGATAATAAGGCTCTCGCCCTCGTTGCTTGTAACGATACGGCAGGTATAGTCCATGCCCTTGTAGTTGATTTCAGTCGTTGTCATATATCTTTCGGTTTTATGCACCCTGCTCTCCATGAGGATTGCAGGGTGCTGTTTATAATTCAGTCTATATCAATCCCGATAAAATGTTCATCATCAATCAGGGCATAGTAATATCCGTTGGCACAGCCACGATACTCTTTACTGAAGCCTGCGGCAATATCTCCGGCTTTATAGTAGTTATAGTTATCGTCCTTTTGCTTGACCTCAATCCATAGGGAACCGTCATAACCACGGAAAGTGAATGTCCCGGAATTAAAGTTGCGCCGTTCTTTGAGAGCCTTTCTGAACTGTCCCACCGCCCAATGGTTATATCTGGAGATAGCGTCAAGGGATATTATCTCTCCGTCGATGCGAGTGCCGGTGGTAAGGCGGTTCTCGTAGCAGTCCTTTGTCGGGTCAGCTTCAAGACACTTGCGAACAAATGCAGACGGAAAAGTTGCACGCGAGGCATAGCGTTGGAATTTGGCTACTATATTCGTTGTCGGTTTTGTCACTTTGGAGATTGACAGCCAACATTTGATTTCGTTTGGCTGTATCGGATAGCCTCTCCTGCGAGAGCGTTTAGCAAACTCACATACCTTACTTTCAGTGGAGAGGAACAAACGTCGGCGTTGAGTGCCAAAGGGCGTGGTGATGTCGAAAACACCATGATTGCGATATAATATCGCTGACACATCTTCGTATTTCATATCCGTATGATTTGGATATCGTTTGACTTTCGTGAGATAATGGTTACAATGTCATCACATGGCAGTCAGTAACCTCGGCAGGTAGTCCGAAAGCAGGGAAATGGGAGAAATATGGGTTGCACTCTCCCTCTGCTTCGGAAGCGGTGGTGACGGTCTGCACTTTGTTGTCGGTATACCATTTGTCAATCATCGCAATTTCATCGTCTGTCAACCCTGTCGGGTCTTCGTTGATTAGATAGCATAACGCCCATGTCGGGATAGGCTCTATAAAGAACTCCAGACTGTATGTTTTTAGTTATGATACCCTAATATTGCTCCGATGTATAGTCTATCGCCCTTTTTCAGTCGGGCGATAATATCCATTAGGTCAGCGGAGCGTTCAGCCGTGCCTGCACCGTCATAGAACTCGGTCACGAAAAGAGCGTCAACGCCAAGCGGATTGATAATGGCTTTTTTCAGTTGCCCTATTGGTCCGTTCCATTTCATCACGTTTGCAGGGGTAAGTTCGGCAGATATAGCCTTGATGTTGTCGAAATGGGATTTTCGCCACATTGCGAAGCCACCATTGTAGGTAAGGGTGCTTTCTTCGATGGGCGTAAACATACCTTTCGGCAGTATATGTTCAAGAAGAAAGCGGATGTCGAACTTGCGTCCGTCCTCGGAGTTTTCGTACAAATAGGATATAGAGGCGTTTTCTCCTGCCACTATACGGTCACTGTTCAGATAGTCGTTCTCGACTATCGGCTCGGTGCTGATTTGATAAATAGTGCTGTGCATAGTCCTTTAATGTTTGAGCGTTTGAGTTAATTTTTCTCCCTTTTGTTTGAAGCTCTTTGAGCTTCTCCGGCAGGGCTGGCCGTTTTTCGTGCAGTTCCACAACTGCGGCCATAAGGGAGGATAAGGCAAGTGTGTAGTCAGCGTCAAGCGAGGGATACCCATTTTTTCGGAATTGAGGGAGAAAAAATGTGGAGGCTCACGAGTGCGGACGCCGACCACAAGCGCAGCGTCACTTGACGTTCCTCCCGGACGCAGTAACTTCGCACGCCAAAACGCCTGTCCCTGCCGAGGCTCAAAATCTTCAAGGGAAAGAACCTGCTATCGTTGACGTTTGCCGTTTCAAAGTGCCAACCTTGAAGCGGCCGAAGTCATCGTTTGCAGACAGGTGTACCAGAGAGAGGCGACAACGCGAGAGTTGAGTGAAGGCTTGCCCTCACTTTGCTCTGGCGTTGTCGCCGTTTCCGGCTAAAGCCGGACATCATATCCAAAATCAGAACTGCCCGAAGCTGAATCGGTGTGCAGCACGGAATCAGTCGGGCAACCGGTAAACAGCACAAGGCGATGTGCCGTGTCTGTGGATCCGCGGGCCACTGACACGGCTTATCGCCTGAATCATCACATCATCTGGGAGCAAGCGGTGGTGATAAGGTTGTGTGAGGCAATACGCCCCGCGTACTGCCTCACGCTCCTGTCGCCACGGCGTCTTATATTAATTCCCTGACCGCTCCATTATTTTGATGACATTGATTTTTGGAAC
>ULPR01057089.1_pt1 | contig 24851 bp, 25 predicted proteins | sample 1953681 | NCBI WGS metagenome assembly ULPR01 (sample SAMEA4835634, study PRJEB28245) | human gut metagenome | biome: gut microbiome; material: fecal sample | place: Denmark | collected 2008 | reverse complement strand
CGGGTGCTGAAAAATTAGGGATCAGTTATCCGGGAGTTCCGATGGAAAAGACGAGTAAGCTCATAGAGAGAACACTCAAACTGCGGGTGAATCACAGCAAGAGCGGTCTCTTTCGTCCTTCGAAGTCCAAATGTCTCGGATATACGTTCGTGGGAACATCGGGGGCGCCGCGTGTCGCTAAGGCGAGCTTTGCATGACTGCGTCGAGGTCGCGGAAGATCCCTCTTGGGAACGATTAAGGTCTTGACGCTGATCCTGCGCGGATGGAGAACCTATTACGCGCAGGATGATCGAAAAGAGATCTTCAAACGTATCGACATTCACATTCGCCGGCATCTGCGCAAACTGATCTGGCGGGCATGGAAGCGTCCCAAAACTCGGGAACGAAAGCTGAGACGCAGGGGACAGCCAAGCGAACAAGCATGGAAATTGTCCGTAAATGGACGCGGCCCATGGTGGAACGCCAATGCTGTGCACATGCTCAAGGCATTTCCCAACAGTGTCTTTCGACGAATGGGGCTTTACAGTCTCTTGTCAAAGGCCTGCCTACTGAATCCACAATCTGACTTTAGAAAACGCCGGATGCCGAACGGCACGTCCGGTAGTGTGGGAGGGAGCGAGGTGCAAACCCGCCCTCTTCCCGATAACAATCTGCTCAGAAAAGCTGCTTAGAAGGCGCTGATTGCCTTATAGAGCATGTAAGTTGCAAGCAGGAAAAGCACACTGGCGAAGATGCGCTTTAAAGGCTTCGTATCAATCGAGTGTGCGACCTTTGCGCCGAGCGGTGCAAAAAAGATGCTCGTTGCGGCGACACAGACAAGGGCCGGCAGATGAATATAACCGATGGTGTAGGGCCAGCCGGGCAGTCCTGTCAAATGCCAGCCGCTGATGATATAGCCAATGGTGCCGGCAAACGCGATGGGGAAGCCAAAGGCTGCGGATGTTCCGACGGCGTTATGCATCTTGACGTTGCACCAAATCATGAAAGGCACGGAAATAAAACCGCCGCCAGCCCCCACCAGCGCGGAAATCACGCCGATAACCGTACCGGCACCAAACATGCCTGCAGGTCCGGGCAGATGGCGCGAAGGCGTGGGTTTGGCATTGAGGAACATTTTTGCGGCAGAAGTGTAGACAAACACGGCAAAAATGAGCGCAACCCAGAAGGTCGGCAGCGCGCCGGAAACTTGGGCACCCACGACAGCGCCAACGAGAATGCCTGGCGCCATCGAAAACACAACATTCCAGAGAACCGCGCCGCGCTTGGCGTGTGCACGCACGGAGGAGAGCGACGTGAAAAGGATCGTGCCCATTGAGGTGGCGATGGCTACGTGCACGATGTGCTCAATCGGAATGCCTGCATAGCCGAGAAGCAGCGTGAGGAAAGGCGTTAGCACCATGCCGCCGCCGATGCCGAGCAGTCCGGCAAGGAATCCGGTGCAGCATCCGAGCGCCGCTAGAGCGAGGATGATTTGAATCTCCATTGTGTGAATCTCCGAGGTGATCTAGGTTTTTTGTTTATGACTGAGGTTTGGCAAGATGCTCGACAATGAATAGGAAATCTTTCTTTTCAACCGGAGTAATAGACAAACGGTTGCCTCGTCGAAGAATGAGCATGTCGGCAAGTTCTGGCTGAGCTCTCAAAATGCTGACAGGAATGACTGGAAATTTGACGAGTGCTTCAACATCCACCGCCACCCAACGCGGTGCATCCTTTGTGGATTTGGGATCGAAATAGTCACTTTTTTCGTCGAACTGGCAGGTATCAGGATATGGTTTCGAGGCGATGCGCGCGATGCCGACGATGCCGGGGTTGGGGCAGCTTGAATGGTAAAAGAGCACGGCGTCTCCAACCTTCATTTGGTCTCGCATAAAGTTGCGCGCCTGATAATTGCGTACGCCGAACCATGAGACGGCGTGATTGGCTGCTGCGAAGGCGTCGTCAATCGAACACTCCGACGGTTCCGTCTTCATCAGCCAAAATCCGGATGCTTCGGCGCATACGGCAGCTGTTTTGGGGTCTATGGCCATCACGCGGTCCAATCCTGAAAGTAGGAAAGGGCAGTCTCTCAGCGAAAGACTGCCCTTGAAAATCAAGAACCTGCAGCGGGGCGGGGCTACGTATCCTGAACCGGGAGTTCAGGGCGGTCGGCTCCGGAGCGGAACGGGCTGGACACCGCGTGACCGGCACTCAATCGGCTCTCGAGTAGGCCAACCTATTGCAGGATGCATTGGTTCTAGGTACCTTGGAGCCCGGATGCTTGCCGCTGCAGGACTTAAGTTCATTCTACCTGGAATCACACTTCGCGCAAGTGATCAAAAACCACTGCCGCATAAAACTTGATCCAAGAGAAATATGAAGCCCCGCATTTGCGGGGCTTCCTGCTGATCACCTTAGAAGAGCGATCCCATCTTTGCGTCTCGGAAGAGTGCCTCTTCGCAGAGACTGCAAAGCGAATGAATTTCTGCAAAGAGCGCTGAATCAGCTTCATTTGGGGTTGATGCCGCTGTCGGTACAGCTGCCGCAGGGGTTTGCTGCTGAACCGGCTGCGGCGGAGTCTGCGGAGACGCAGCAGCGGTTTTCTTAGCGTCATGCTCGCGCTTCTTGGCGTCATAAGCCAACTCGAGCGCAGTAAGAACTGCAATCTGATCAATTGCAATAACGCGGCCGGCGGCACGTACGGCGAGCATTTGTTCATTGACCTGGCGCGCACAGTCTTCAAGCATCTTTTCCTCGCCGGTGGTAACGGCAAGGCGGTAGTTGCGATCAAAAATTGTGACGTTGACTTCGGACATGGTGGTCTCCGCGAAGGAAAACGGTCAGGACGCAGAACCAGCGTCACGAAATTGCGACAGCATCTCGTCGACTTTCTTCTTCATTTCATGAAGCTGCTGGCGAGCGCGTTTGAGTTCAGCGTCGCGAACTTCAAGCTGGTGGGCGAGTTGTTGACGCTGATCGCGTTCGTTCTGCAGGCGGTTGATGAGCTGCGTCACGAGACTGCGAAGTCTCTCGACTTCCTGCTGGATGGTAGGCATGCGTTACTCGGCAGAGGATGGGGACGGTTCGGTCGAAGTTTTGGGGGCGGCCGCCGGAATATCGGTCTTAGGCAGACGAGGTTCAAACGTATCAATCGTCCCCAGAATCAATTGGTCGGCCTGCTGTTCATCCGGGAGCGGATCAGATGTCCAGTGATCTACCCGACGGTCTTCATTAAAGAAAACAGTGAGAGAACGAACTTGCTCTTCACCATTGCCGCGCCGCAGATAGTAGGTATAGTCCCAGCGGTTTTCGTGGAACGGATCCTTAATGAGCGGTACGCCGAGCAGAAACTGTACTTGAGCGTCAGTCATGCCCTTCTCAAGCTGCAGCGCCATCTCGCTCGTTACGAGGTTCCCTTGATGTACGTCGGCACGGTAGGGCTTCAAAATGTAGGGCACGTAGGACGTGGCGGTGTCCATCACGTTCGATACGGTAGAGCACCCGCTCAGGCCGATTGCGCATGCAGCCGCCGTCGTAAATGAAAGGATGTGTCGTTTGAGCATAAACCGAATAGAATTGGAATTTCAGTGCAAGATCTCGTCGCGAGCTCTTCAACTGCGTATCATAAAGACTCTATTGAACAAAGACAGGATGGTTAGGTCGTGAAGGAAAACCAACAGCAGCAGTCGGCCGATCTGAAGACCATGGGCCTTAAGGTTACAGTGCCGCGCCTCAAGATTCTAGATTTGTTTCAGAAGCTTTCAGAGTCTCACGAAGCTGGTAAGCGCCATCTGTCAGCTGAAGAAGTGTACAAGCTTCTTCTAGAGGAAAACAGCGACATTGGCCTGGCGACGGTTTATCGTGTGCTCACTCAGTTTGAAAATGCAGGCATTCTTGTGCGCCGTCATTTCGACGAAGGGCGAGCGACCTACGAGCTTCAGGAAGGTCGGCACCATGACCACCTCGTTTGCGTGCGCTGCGGCAATGTTGAAGAATTCGTTGACCCGGAAATTGAGCGCGCTCAGCGGCAGGTTGCAGCACGAAAGGGTTACGAGCTCACCGATCATTCACTTGTGCTGTACGGCATCTGCGGCGATTGCCGCAAGAAGGAACAGAAAAACGACGAGATCTGATGAATTTGGATCGTTGACGCTGTTCTCCAAAGGGCTTTCGAGCGGCATGGCTTGAAAGTCCTTTGTTTTTTTCGTGATGATCGTGCTGGCTGAATTCAAAAAACAAAGGGCTTGAACTATGCAGTTCAAGCCCTTTGTAAAAATCTGGTACGCGGTACTGGGATTGAACCAGTGACCCCTGCCGTGTGAAGGCAGTGCTCTACCCCTGAGCTAACCGCGCGCTGAGAGAAAAGGAATTGTACTGAGAAAACGATGCTTTGCAAGTGATGCGTCGAGCGGATACCGCCTTTACGCGATCTTACGATAGTTTTTCAGGTCGTTCGCCTCTAGCGGCCTCAACGCCGAGATTGGCTAGTGCATCGGCTTTCTCGTTGCCTGGATCGCCGGCGTGTCCTTTTACCCAACGCCAGTCAATCTGATGCTGACTGACCAATCGATCAAGTTCCTGCCAAAGTTCGCCGTTTTTGACGGGCTTTTTGTCAGCGGTGCGCCAGCCGTTTTTTTTCCACCCGTGAATCCACCGTGTAATGCCGTCTTTAACGTAGCTGCTGTCAAGATGAATGATGATGGGACAAGGCCGTTTGACCGCCGAGAGTGCACGAATGACAGCTGTCAGCTCCATTTGGTTGTTGGTCGTAAGCGCGCTGCCGCCATAGAGCTCCAGGGTGTACTTACCCCAGACGAGCCAGGCTCCCCAACCCCCTACGCCGGGATTTTTTTTGCAGGCCCCATCAGTCCAAATTTCAAGAACAGTAGGTGTAGGTGCGTGAGTCATGGTGCTTTATGGTTTTCCGCAATCGGTGCGGACGGTGTGATGGTGGTTTGGGAGAAAGTTGACGAGACACGGCCGGCGGCCGGCACGCCTGAGGTCGGTACTTTAGCTGGAATATTGGCAAATTCGCTGCAGTTGACGATTCTCGCTCCGGGACGCCGCTTAACAGCGGAGAGCAAAAGAATATTTGAGCATTGCGGCAGCCATCTGTCGCCGGCTTTGTCAAGCCACTCCCAAGCATGAAGCCGGCGTGCGCTGCGAAATCCCGGACGATAGAGTCCGAAGCGTCCGCGGTCAATTTCCAGTCCGAGAAGCGCAAACCAGTCCTTGAGGCGTCGAAGCGGAATTGGCGCCATGTCGGTAGGCAAATAGGGCTTGGCGCCGAGCCGGACGGTCTGCTGCCGCATCCACCAAAAGCCTGCGCCGTTGAAGGCGGTAAGAATAAGCCGGCCTTCAGGTTCGAGCACTCGAACGGCTTCGTGAAGTGCCTGCTGAGGGTTAGGGGAAAGTTCCAGCACGTGCGGAAGCGTCACTAGATCCATCGATTCATCAGCGATAGGCAAGAGCTCCGGCGCAGCGACGATGCAGCCGAGATCTCCGCTTAAGACGTCGGCGGAAACGGAAACCGTACTCTGCAGCTCGATCAGCCACTTCGACTGCATACGATTTTCGGCAAGGGTGTTGAGTTCGGGCATGCCGATCTGCAGCGCACAGCTGCCGAAGACATCAACCGTCAATTCATCGTAGGCTTCAGCTTCCCATTCAAGGAGCAGTCGGCCTGGCGATGTGCGCAGGAACCCGTCAAACGTAAGACGTGCAGGCAGAGCTCCCGCGCCCTTGTCAGGGCGCTCGGAGCGCCCAAAAAAGCGCTGGAACATAGGTGCAGTTAACAACTCGTTGCGGAAACTTGCCCGCTGCAGAAGATTGAAGCAGGCAGAAATGCCCGGATGACGGAAGTCCGAGGCATTACAAGCATTAAGATTAACGGATTATGCAGGCCTTACGCCCGTTAACTGTTCCGGAAGTTCTCCGCTCATGAACCCGTCGTCTTTTCGATCTGCCCTTACTCAATTGTCTGTCGCGCTTTTCATAGCAACTGCGGCGGTTCATCCGACTTATTCCTTTGCGGAGGATGTTCCTCAGGATGCCCAAACGAATGCATCTGCTGGAGGGACTGTGGTCGAGACTGCGTTAACGGAAGCGGCTTTGGAGCGTGAGTCCGCAGTGCCCGCCAGCGTTTGGGATCGAATTCGCGGAGGTTTTGGTATTCCGGAACTGAATTCGCCTTTGGTGGATCGGTGGACGACGTATTACGCCAAGGATCCGGAGTATGTGCAGCGCATGGCGATGCGTGCGAGTCAATATCTCTACAACATCGTCGAAGAGGTGGAGTCTCGCGGACTGCCAATGGAGCTCGCACTTTTGCCTTTTGTAGAAAGTGCCTTCCAGCCGGAAGCTCTTTCTCGCGCAAAAGCGTCTGGCCTTTGGCAGTTCATGCCGGCAACGGGTGCGGATTATGCGCTTGAACAAAACCTCTGGCGCGATGACCGAAACGATGTATTGGAAAGCACTCGTGCAGCACTCGACTACTTTGAATATCTGCACGGGATGTTTAATGACTGGCAGTTGGCGCTCGCTGCCTACAATTGGGGTGAAGGAAGTGTTCGGCGAGCTGTTGAGCGTGCTAAACGAAGCCACAAGGCAACAGACTACGCACATTTGAAAATGCCTCGAGAGACGGCCAACTACGTTCCGAAACTGGAGGCTATCAAGCGCATCGTGAAGGATCCCGGCCGCTATGGCATTGAACTGCCCGACGTTGGCAACGAGCCCTTCTTTGTGCGGATTACAAAGCCTCGCGATATTGACCTTAAAACGGCGGCGGAATTGGCCGGCATGTCTGAAGCGGAGTTCCGGCAGCTCAACCCGAGCTTTAAGCTTCCGGTCATTGTGGCATCGCACAACAATGTGATGCTTCTGCCGGCAGATCGTCTTGACTTTTTCGTCGACAATCTCGCAAGCTGGATGGATTCTGGACAGCCGCTTTCACGGTGGACAACCTATCGACTGCAGGCGGGGGATACGCTGGCCTCTGTGGCTGAACGATCTGGTATGACGGAATCGTTCTTGCGTGAAGTGAACGGTATCCCTGCCGGCCGCAAAGTGCTTCCGAACTCCACGCTGCTTGTTCTCGCGGATGCAGATGAGCAGACAGACATCGCTGCTGAGGAAGCCGATGCAAAGCTGCGTCTTTCGCCGCTTACGACTTGGCGCCGTGTCACCTATCGCGTGCGTTCGGGCGACACACTGTCGAGCATTGCGCGCCGTTGGCACATTACGGTGAAATCAATCGTACAGGGCAACCGACTTCGCTCAGATCGTCTGCATTCCGGGCAGCGTTTGGTGCTCACGGTGCCCAATGTTGCGCGAGAACCGATTCGTACTGCAGCGAAAACTTCGGCACCATCCTCTTCTGGACACGTTATTTATGCGGTAAAGCGCGGTGATTCGCTGGCGTCTATTGCCAAACGCTACGGCGTTTCGACGGCATCCCTTAAAACGACGAATCGATTGAGCTCCAATACCATCAGAGCCGGACAACGACTGCGCATTCCAAAGTCGGGTGAACCTATCGAGGAAGAAACGACAACCTATGTCGTTCAACAAGGGGACACCCTTACTTCGATTGCCAATCGGTACGGCGTGAGTGTTGTGAAGCTAAAGCGCTTAAATCGGCTTACCTCCAATGCTCTGAAGGCGGGCGATCGGTTAGAGATTCCGGAGAGCGATGCGCCTAAAGCACCGCCCGCACCGGCAACGGCCACGAGCCCGAGAACCACAGTGCATAGCGTGGTCTCTGGAGATACGCTTACGTCGATTGCTGAGCGCTACGGTACAACCGTGGCAAAGCTGAGAAGTGCCAATGGATTGAGAAGTTCAAGACTCTCAATTGGTCAGCGTCTGGTGATTCCTGCATCAGCTTCCAAAGTAGCAAGTGCCAGTGAACCCCGCAGATACCGCGTTCGTTCTGGAGATACGCTCACTTCCATTGCTGCGGCCCACAACGTGTCTATTGCTGACCTGATGAGTTTTAACGGGCTTACGACAAGTCGCCTGAACGTTGGGCAGTCACTGCGCATTCCTTAATTCACTCTGCTGGTCGTTCGTCCGTTTGGATGTGCGTATTTAAGAGGAAATTATCCGAGCGGTAGACTGCCCGCTTAAAATGGCGGGCAGCATTACGAGTGCTGACGCCGTCTGCACTCCAATTTCATATTGATGGGGGAGACCCCGCTGCCAATCATAACGACAGCGTTTTTCCCATCCCTATTAAAAGAGGACCAACATGGGATTCCTGACCGGCAAAAAGCTCCTGATCACGGGTGTTATCTCCAACCGTTCCATCGCCTACGGCATCGCCGAAGCTTGTCATCGTGAAGGTGCTGAACTGGCTTTTACGTATTCCGATGAACGCTTCGCAGAACGCCTGAAGGGATTTGCCGCGCAGTTTGGCAGCGATATCGTGCTTCCGATGGACGTTACCAAAGACGATCAGATTGCTGCCGTTGTTGAGACGCTCACGGAAAAGTGGGGTGGGCTCGATGGATTCGTTCATTCCATCGGCTACGCTCCTCGTGAGTCAATTGCCGGCGATTTCCTTGAAGGTTTCTCTCGCGACGCTTTTCACACTGCGCTTGATATTTCAACGTATTCCTACCCGGCCCTTGCCAAGGCCTTCCTGCCGATGATGAAGGGACGCAATGCGTCTTGCCTTACGCTGACTTATCTGGGCGGAGAGCGTGCTGTTCCAAACTACAACACGATGGGTTTGGCTAAGGCAGCGCTTGATGCGTCAACGCGCTATCTGGCTCAGTCACTCGGCCGTGAAGGCATTCGCGCCAATGCCATTTCCGCCGGTCCGATCAAGACGCTCGCTGCATCCGGCATTAAGGGCTTTAGCAAGCTTTTGCGTGTGATGGAAAAGAATGCGCCGCTCGGTCGTACGGTGACAATTCAGGAAGTGGGCAATACTGCTGCTTTCCTGCTCTCTGATCTGGCGAGCGGCATTACCGGCAACATCTGCTACGTTGATGCGGGCTTCCACGCCGTGGCCGTAGCTGACGTTGAAGAAGACTAATCAGCCTTTAAACTAAAGACAGGGCTCCGTCTGGCGACATCAGGCCACGGAGCTTTTTCTTTGAATACACACTTAATACACTGTATGAGGGCACAACGTGATCGAAGATAACGAGAAAAACGCTTAGCGAATTTCTGTTGTGCTCCTGACGCGCAATGAAGTGCATAACATTGAAGCGTGTCTTAAAAGCTGCAGTTTCGCCGACGAGTGGATCGTCGTGGACGACGGCAGCTCTGACGGTACAGTGGAAACGGCCCGACGACTTGGGGCGAAGGTCTTCTCTCGAAGTCTCGGCGGGGACTGGGCGTCGCAGAAAAATTTTGGTATTGAGCAGGCTGCAGGTCCATGGATTTTTTTGATTGATGCAGATGAGCGCGTAACCCTGGATCTGGCCAAACAGCTGCAGGATGCGGCGTCCGGATCGAGATGTGCATACTTCGTGCAGAGGCACAACGCTTTTCGGCATATTCATGCTACACATGGGATTCTCCGACCCGATTGGGTTTGCCGCATGGTGCCTAAGACGTCAGTCAAGGTATACGGACGTGTGCATGAAGAAATTCGTGTGAATTGTGAGAAAAAACGCCTCGGCGGTACAGGTCTTACGCACTACCCCTACCGGAGTTGGAAGCTTTATTTCAATAAGTTCAATACGTACACAGAACTTTCGGCAGAAAAGTATCTTGAAGAGGGCCGGAACGTTTCCTTCGTGAAGGACATCATGCTTCGCCCAATATGGGCTTTCCTCAAGGTCTATTTCATCAATGGCGGTGTGCTTGACGGTCGTGCGGGTTTCATCTTCAGTATCAATCACGCTTTCTACACAATGAATAAATACGTCAAATACTATTTTCTGAAATACTATTTTGGTGAACTTTGAGCCTCTGGATATCAGCTATGAAAACCGTCGGCGTATTCGTCAAACCAACTGAAAATCTCAGTAAACCCCTTGAACATTTGGTGAGTGTGCTTCGTCGTGCGGGATGCAAGGTCCTTTTAGAGGAACGCGCGGCTCAAGCTCTCGGTAATCCTGATGGAGGCTTCCCTCGCCCTGAGTTGGGACGTCGCTGCGACGTGGCCGTGGTACTGGGTGGTGATGGAACATTGCTTGGTGTCGCTCGACAGATTGCAGATTCCCATTGTCCGTTGATTGGTGTAAATGCCGGTCGTCTAGGCTTCATCACAGACGTTGTGCTTGACGATATGGACAGGGTGCTGCCTGCCATGCTGGCCGGGGAATGTTCAGCAGACCAACGTCACCTGCTCGAAGGCGTGGTGTTTCGCAATGGGCGAGAAATCTTTCGCAATGTTGCAGTGAACGATATTGGCTTCAGCCATGGCCGTGCCGGAGGCATGGTTGACTTCATCATCTATGTTGACGGGAAGCAGATGAGTGCTCAGTCGGCAGACGGTGTTGTCTGTTCGACCGCCACGGGGTCAACCGCCTATGCACTCGCTGCTGGCGGTCCCATTTTGCATCCTTCAATGGATGCCGTTGTTTTGGTACCGGTTGCCCCGCATACGCTTTCCAATCGTCCCATCGTTTTGCCGTCCTCAAAGCGCATTGAAATTGAACTTGTAAACGCTCGTGATGCCACGGCGTATTTTGACATGCAGGAATTCTGTGACGTCGAACCGGGTGACATGCTTCGCATTCAGCGCTCGGAACGTGTGATGGAGATTCTTCATCCGCTCAGTTACGACTATTACGACTTGCTCCGCCGAAAATTGAAGTGGAACTATTCACCTACCAGTGTGAAGCACCACGAGCAGATCAGTGGCTGAAGGAAGCTCTTACGATGCTTACAACGCTCAACCTTAAAGACTTCGTCATCGTTGATCAGCTTTCGCTTGATCTCTCTACGGGCTTCACGGTTTTGACCGGTGAAACCGGTGCCGGCAAATCCATTTTGATTGATGCAATTCAATTGATTCGCGGAGCTCGAGCCGATGCTGATATGGTGCGTAAGGGCGCTGAACGAGCCAATATCATTGCTGAATTCATGCCTTCAGAAGAGGCTCTTCGGTGGCTTGAAATCAATGATTTGCAGGATTCCAGTGCGTCAACAGTGCTTGTACGCCGCAGCATCGATAAAAACGGACGCTCACGTGCCTGGATCAATGGCATTACGGTGACGCTCTCGCAGCTGAAGGAGCTTGGCGACACTTTAGTTGATATACAAGGGCAACATGCGCATCAGCTTCTTTTAAAGACGCAGAATCAATTGAAGCTGCTTGACGCTTATGCAGAAAACACAGCTCAGCTTGAGGCTGTTAAAAAAGCTTTCGCGACTTGGAACGCCAAGGCCAAACGCCTTGAAGAAGCGAGCTCTAGTGCAGAAGTTCGTACCGCCAAAATCGAGCAGCTCACCTGGCTGCTTGAGGATCTCTCCACGTTGGCGCCTAAAAAGGGAGAGTGGGAGTCGCTTAACGAAGAACATACTCGACTTTCCCACGGCGTTTCTATTATTGAAGGTCTCACTGCGTCTGTTGATTGGCTTACCCAAGGTGAAGATTCGGCGTCTGATTTGGTTTCACGTGCGCAATCTCGTGTTGATGATTTGTCTAATTACGACGAACGTCTCAAAGGTGTCAGTGAAACTCTGACTACGGCAGCTGAGCTGATCGATGATGCGGCACACGATCTTGAGCGGATTCTGGATAAGACAGAAGCGGATTCCAATCGTTTTGAGAAAGTAGATCGACGCGTATCCAAATACTTTACGATGGCGCGAAAGTATCGCACTGAACCGGAAGTGCTTTATGCCTTTGAGGCTGAAAATAAGCGTCGTTTGGAGGAGCTGCAGAACGACGAAAATCTGGATGCTTTGAGGGCTGAAGAAGCTGAGGCAAGAGCAATCTATGATGCAGCAGCGGAAAGGCTTACAAAAGTTCGTCGAGAAGCGGCAGCACGTTTCGCCAAGGTGGTTACGAATGAAATGCAAACGCTGTCCATGAAGGGCGGACGATTTGAAGTAAACCTTGTCCCCATTCCGCGCAGTGAAGTCGGCGTTGAAAAGTGCGAATTCTTAATGGCAGGCCACCCTGGCGTCGATGTTAGTCCCTTGGCTAAGGTGGCGTCCGGCGGGGAGCTGTCTCGCATTGGTCTTGCGATTTTTACATTAACCAGCCGTAATACAAGCGTCCCGACGCTTATCTTTGACGAAGTCGATAGTGGCGTAGGGGGGGCTACAGGTGAAGTGGTTGGCCGAATGATGAAGCAGCTTGGTTTGACGAGGCAGGTGCTTTGCGTGACACATTTGCCGCAAGTAGCTGCTTGCGGCGACCATCATCTCAAAGTAGAGAAGGTTTCTGACGGTATTGAGACCGTGAGCTATTTGAGAGAACTTGCTCCAGCCCAGCGTGTGGAAGAGATTGCCCGCATGTTGGGAGGACTCCTCATCACGCAGAAAACGAAGATGCTTGCAGAAGAAATGGTGCGTGCAAATAGTGGCCAGAAATCTCATATCTAATTGAAGGATGAATTTGCATGAAGATCTCTGTAATCGTTGAAACATATAACTGGCCTTCAGCACTTCGCTTGTCTCTCCAATCACTGATGAGACAGACTGCTCATAATTTTGAGATTGTGGTAGCTGATGATGGTTCTCGAAATGAAACCAGAGAGTCAATCGAAGTTTAGCCAAATCCTCTCCTGTTCAAATAATTCATTCCTGGCAGGAAGATATTGGGTTCCGGTTAGCAATATTAAGAAACCAAGCTGTTTTAAAGTCTCATGGTGACTATCTGATTTTTGTCGATGGAGACTGCATTGTTCCGAAAAACTTTGTTGCTAACCATTTTAAATTGGCTGCTAGTGGAAAAGTGGTGGCGGGACCGCGAATACTTCTCACGAAACCATATTCAATGGATCTGCAAAATAAATCTGTAGTACCATGGTTAAATTTTGATCATGCAGGAGGCGCTTTGCGTCTTTGGTTTCGAGGCTGCAGTAATCGTTGGATGCAAGCTATTAGTTTGCCAATAGGCGGATTGAGAGACCTTATTGCTCCGTTAAAAAAGTGATTTTTTATCTGTAAATGGTCTTGATGAAAATTTTGAAGGCTGGGGACAAGAGGACTCGGATATGGTTATCCGACTAATTAACAATGAAGTCCATTTTTGCACTGGACGTTATGGAGGAATTCCCGTTTTTCACCTATGGCATAGGCAAGTGACACGTGAAGGAGAACACGAAAAAAGCGCTCTTGATGGAGCGCCTTGAGAAAAAATTGTGTGGCCTATTAAGGGGATTTATTGATAATTTTTTGAAGAGCACTCATAACTTCGTCTAATGTGGGCCATCCATTTTCGTTGCCCAACACTATGGCACGAGGATTCCACGGACGTGTGCGAGCTGGGTTCGTAACGCCAATCAATGTAATCTGATTGGCTCCGACCGCTGCAGCTACATGGCTCATGCCGGAATCGTTAGCAATGACCACGCGAGCATGTTTGGCAAGCGCAGCAATCGTGCCGAGAGACGTCGGAGGACAAATTTTGGCGTCTGGGCAGGCGGCTTTCGCCAATTCCACCTCTCGGGCAGCGGGAAAGACAACTGGTTCTATGCCCATATTACGAAGCGGTCCGCAAAGCTCGTTGAAGTGTTTCCAGTGTTTCTCTTTCCCGTGGTGCAGTCCTCGAGCAATTGGAGCAAGTAGCGCATAGTTTGGTGGTATGTTGCATTGTGCCATCAAGTTTCTAGCCCCTGCTTCGTGACGTTTGAGCGGTACAAGACCAAGGCTTGGAGGGACTTTATCCCAGGCAGGCTTGATATTCCAAGCTTCGAGTGCTTCATGAGCAAGTGTGAAGAAGCGCTCAACTTCATGCATTACTGCATCAGGTTCGGGTACAACGGTATCCAACAGAATATGTCGGCAATCTGTGGGGAACCCCGCACTGCGAATACCCCCAATGCGGTAAAGAAGCGCAGAGCTTAATGAGTTCGGAAAGAGCAGACCCTTGGGATGGCCTCCCCAACGACGTGCAATATTGCGGATGCGACTTAGGTCTTCAGTGACATGGCCTTCAATAGGGTCGAAGCGCCAGCCTGTACCGGCTAGAAGATCTTCAGCCCAACGTTTGCCTGTCAATACAGGAGTGAGGCCGCTAGCCTCAAGAAGTCGTAGCCCCGGCAAGGCCATGCAGCAATCTCCGACATGATTGGGGATTCGACAGAGAACATTAAGCATGATGAAGATCTCTTCTGGGAATATTTTTAAGAGTTTCGCTGACAATAAAGGATGCGGTTGGTACGCATCACTTGTAGGTAGTAATGATGCCAGTGAAAAGATAATCCTTGTATGATGACGCATCTATCCTGAATGCTGTGCTCAACGTGAATTTCAAGCAATTTCCCATATTCGGAAATCCGCAACTAATGCGCCTTTTCCGTTATTTACCGCCATACAAAAAATATATTATTGGAGCTGCATTGGCCATGATCGCTGGCGGCGGAGCTTCTTCGCTGATTGCATTAGTACTCGGGAAGCTGACCGATATGGCTTTTTACCAGCAGGATTCGGTAGTTGTTTATCTTGCTCCTATTGCTCTCCTTGGTATTTCAGTATTACATGGCGGCAGTCAGTACCTTAGCCAATTTCTCTTGGTGCGTGTAGCGCAAGGAGTAATGCTTGAGATCCGAACGTTAATGTTCAAACGAATTCTTCATTGGGGGGATGATCTCTTTATGAAGTATCGTTGCGCAGAGGTGCAGGCGAAGTTCATTAATGAAGCCTCCACAGCTCTGACCAATGCGGCTGGCGTACTCACCATCATCATTCGTGACTCCATTCAAATTGTCTGCCTTTTAGGGGTGCTTTTTTGGCATAACTGGTTGCTTACATTAGTGACCTTCATCGTGGGGCCGGTCATTGCCTTAATTCTTAAATGGGTGAACCGACATATCAAGCGTTTGACAACGCAGACTCAACAAACATTTGGGGAGCTGATCGGCACAATTCAGGAAAGCTACAGCGGAGAGCGAGTTGTCAAAGTCTATGATGGCTATGACTATGAGAACGCGCGTTTTCGTGATGTCAATGAAAAACTGCGTTCACTTACTTTGAAAGCGCAAAAGGTTTACTCTGCAGGGACGCCGCTCACTCAGTTCACCTCGATGGCCGGGGTATCGATTGTTATTGTTTTCGCCTTGATGCAGGCCAATATGGGACTGCTAACTGTTGGGGAGTTCACAACATTTTTAGCGGCAATGCTTCTGTTACTGCCGCCCATCCGAAAACTCTCTAGCGTCAACGGTACAACGGCAGCAATGACTGCCGCTGCAGAAAGCTTATTTCGCGTGATTGATGAACTGCCGGAAAAAGATGCCGGTACAAAGACTCTAGAAAACTATAGTGGTGCCGTAGAATTCCGCGATGTGAGTTTTGCTTACCCTAACGAGGATAAGCAGACGATTAGCCATTTCTCGCTATCAGTTAAGCCTGGGGAGATGATTGCGTTAGTCGGGTCGTCTGGAGCAGGTAAATCGACCCTCATCAATTTGATCCCTCGCTTCTGGGTTCCTACAGAAGGTGAGATCTACTTTGACGGCATCGCTCAGAGTGAGCTCACTCTCAAGAGTTTGCGTAAGCAAATAGGTCTCGTCAGTCAAGACGTAACAATTTTTGATGACACAATAGCCAACAATATTGCTTATGGTTGTCGTGACAAGGTGACTCGGGATCAAATTGAAGCAGCAGCAGAGGCTGCAGCATTGACAGATTTCATCAAAACCCTACCGGAAGGGTTGGACTCTCCGGCAGGACCCAACGGCAACCATTTGTCTGGTGGGCAGCGGCAGCGTGTTTCTATTGCCAGAGCGTTTCTTAAGAACGCACCCATCTTACTTTTGGATGAGGCAACGAGTGCTTTGGACACGGAAAGTGAAAAGCACATTCAGAAGTCGCTGGACACGCTCCTTAAGGGACGTACATCATTTGTTGTTGCACATCGCTTGTCAACCATCATCAATGCTGACCGCATTATTGTGATGAAGGATGGCGGTATCGCCGAAATTGGTACGCATGAAGATTTGCTTGCCAAAGGCGGGTTGTACAACCATCTTTATACTCTTCAGTTTTCGAAAGAGAACTGAGTCTGCTTCATGTTCATCGGGATCATTTTCGGCATCATCGCCTGTGCTCTGTGGGGACTTGTCTACATCATCCCGTTGTGGCTCTCGACATATGATCCGATGCTGATAGCGCTGGCTAGATACACGATTTTTGGTCTTTTTTCGGCAGCACTTCTGGTTTTCAACGGAAAGTATCTGACTCAAGTCTCCAAAAAAGATTGGATTAGCGCTACTGCCTTAGGCGTGGTGGGAAATCTTTTTTTCTATTGGTTATTGGCGTCTGCAGTTCAATTGGCTGGCGCGCCGATTGCGGGTGCTTTTACTGCGGTTATTCCAATTAGTGTGGCCATTGTGGCAAATTCCTCAGCAAGGCGGTGTGGGGCTGGAGTGCCTTGGAGCAGTCTCTTTTTTCCGCTCAGTTTGGTGGCTGCCGGTATGGTTTGCCTCAACTGGACAGAGTTCAGCTACTTCCTTGCAAATTCCAATGAGCCCCCTGCAGGATTCTGGCTAGGGGTGTTCTATGCATTTTTGAGTTTGTTGGTTTGGACGTGGTATCCAATCAGCAATGCGAACTGGTTAATTGCGCATCCGAAAATTTCTCCAATGTTTTGGACGGCAGCTCAAGGTGCTGCAACACTGCCGACAGCAGCCGTCGGTTTGGCAGTTTATACCGCAATGACGGAGTCCTCAACTTCACTCTGGGAGCCTACACCGACACATTTTTTTATCGGCGTATTATTTTTGGGGATCGTATGCTCCTGGCTTGCCATTTGTTTTTGGAATGATATGAGTCGCAGATTGACACCCGCATTGGGCGGTCAAATGATTATTTTCGAAACAATCTTCGCAGTGATCTATGCACACATTATGCGACAGGCTTTGCCTACAACATTAATGAGTGTCGGTATGGTGCTTCTTTTGGCAGGAGTTTTTGCTTCAGTGCGAGTATTTCATCGCACCGAGATTAAAGCAATGTAGAGCCTATCGTTGTATGACAGCAAAGTGCATTCCAAATTTTTCTACAGAAATACTCTGCATGCATCGTGATAGTTAAGGTGGGTTGTAGGTAAGCGTCCCATCGCTTCATGGACGAACATGACCGTAGTAAACGCGTTGCGGAGACTTTGACAACAAAGGAGTTTCTGCGATGTTTTGCGGCAAAAAAACAGCCAGAATCGTCAATAAAAATCCCCGTCAATAAAATCGGTTTGGTTCTGACCAGCATCGTACCTCTCTGGTAGAAAAAAACAGGCAGAAAACGAAAAAGTCCATGAATATTAATCAAGCCCCCCCCCCACACACATGTATATATATGTAGGGGGAGCAGGAATGTTATCAATACAATAGATCAAGACTGTCAAACCCCTTATCCACGCGGGCGCCTCAATGAGAGCGATCGCCAGAGAAATGGGCATTGATCGTGGCGTGGTACACCAAGTGCATCAAAGTGGAGGTCGCCTCCGAGGTGTCTTTCAATCGAACTCGCAGTTTGGCGATTTCACAGTACATCCCGTTCATCGAGGATGTTTTTCGGGAAGAGCTTTCGCTCAAGGGACAAAAGCATCAGCTCACCGTCAAGCGCATCCATGTCATGCTGTGCAACAGCATGGTTACGAATAAGTTGCCCGCGAAGACGTTTTCCATTCACACGGTGGAATAGGTTGTGAAGGAAACTCGGCTGTCGTTGTAAATTAACCTGAAGGAACTCTGCCTCAACCTCTGGCACGACAAGGGTTTGGAACAGTTGGACTTTAGGGAAATGTCTATGCTGGTGCGCCACTACCATATCTTCGTCAGGATGTTTCCCAACCGACACAGGTCTTGTCGGCTGGCTCAGAACTTCGAATGTCTGGCTTACGGTGTGGCGCAGATGTTCAGCGTGATAGGTCGTGTACCAAGGTTGCTACGTTGCAGCCATATGTCGACGGCCGTTGCCAAGGTCATCTGCCCCAAGATGTTGGCGAGGGTGAGTGCAACCACGACCGCTCAATCACTCGCGTAAGTTCACTGAGGGGTTCAAGGCGTTGGAAGCTTACTACGTCATCGAGGCGGAGTTCTGCAATCCTGACTCGGGCAACGAAAGTACAATTGTTCCTATGGAGCTTGAATGTCTGGGCGGGAATAAACGAAAGGTGTGGGTGAACGTTTACCGTAGCGACAAGATGTCGCATAACCAGAACGAGCAGTTCTACGCAAAACTGGATGGTTTTGAAAATCAGAGGAAACTTGTACAGACAGACTATTCTGCCATTCAGAAGAACCCGCTAATGAAGTTCTAAAACAAGGTGGACGGAAGGCTGCCGGAACCCGGCAAGGATCAACTTGTCCCCGACGCCATCGAAACGGAGGTTCGATACTTCGGATTCTTGTGGAATGTCACGACTTTTGAGTGTGTTGCTAAAGACGTTTTGTTGGATTACCAGATGCGGGACAGCTTCGATAATAGCTTCAAAGTTGTTAAAACGTGCTCGGAAATGGATGTGGTCCGAACTCACTCAAATGCCACGACTGACGAGCGTTTCATCTGAGTTTCTGTGGCATGACGATCCTCAACAAGCTGTATCGTCGCATGCGGGAGGAGATGACTTCGATAACCACGAAAAAAGGGGAAAGTCAAAGTGCTTGTGCTGTTGGCAAAGGGAATGACCTTCAATCAGATTTAGGCCGATTCGCATTGTCTACAACGGCAACGACCATTGGTTAGTGCTGGAAATTATCCAACGGCAGCGTCAAATTGCTGTTCGCTTTGGTTTGCCCGGCGTGTTTGACGTAGGAGCCCTCCTGGCCGACGAGTAATTACCTTCAGGGGAAAATTTAGAGAAGAACAACAGCGCAAAATTAGGGCTCACAGCGTCGGCTTATGGCTGCTGTTTGACCCGGCAGAAGAAGAAATTGACCGCGTGTTGGCCGAGAAAAGCTTGCTGCACGCAACGGACAACGAGAAAGAGTAAATAAAAGCCTATCAGGGAAGAGAACTCCTCGAGCAGAGGTGGTGTGTAATGCAGCAATTGGGCCAACACGATCTTGCCCGCCTAATATCGGAGTCTGTGCAACCGTTGTTAAGCCCAAAAGGGTGTAACCACAACTTTCCCTTGATTATCGTGGTAAGCTTTTTAGGTCTGGCTTGAGGGACCTTTGGCCTCCTTAGATTTCTCCGGTGTTGCCTTTCGCAACTTCTATCGCTTTGCGCGTATCGCATTGCGGTCTACGTTCTCGGATCAAGTTTTCGGTCTGCGTTCCGCGTTAATGAAGAGAGTAGCGTCATGCGCTTTATCAGCCAGACCTTCCGGAGAATCAAAATGAATCATCGATATTGCAGGATCATTTTTGCAGGTTACTATACAGTGAAGTTTCTTAACGAACTGATTGATCTGCTCGTAAAGATCCTTACTCTCTTTAATTACTTTCTCCCAACAAACAAATGTCATTTCCTCTTTGGTCTCATCGCTATAAATCGAAGAAAGGGAAATGGATTTACATTCCAACAGATGAATGCAGAATAAATGGGGTAAATATTATAAGGTTACTCGCTACCTTTTGGCATTCCCCGTCATACTTTTATCACCTTCAAAAGGGCGGTCATTTGGCTGCTCTTAAGTTGCATTTATATAATGGAAGTGACCTACGTCAAATAAAAAATTCACGCTATTTTTCATATTTTGACATAACGAATTTTTTTTGGTAGCATCAATAAAAATAAAGTTATCAAAGCCACAAAGTGTTTTGTTGGTTATCAAATGGCTAAAGATATCGCTAATACCTCAACAGTAACTAACATTGGATCTTCCGAAAAGGTTTTGCCTTTTGGCTTTGTTCAATCACCACTTATCGGAAGTATTGTTCTCGATCAAAGCTATCTCGGGCACGAGTTGAGTAAGCTATCGAAACTTCACAATCTAAAGCTATCGGTTTTTGTTGACGATATTATCATCTCATCTGATAACAAAAAACTTATCCAATCAGCATCCGAGAGAATCCTCAAAGCCATAGAAAAGTCGAACCTACATTTAAATCAAGAAAAATCAGCCATTTGTAATGGCAGTATAAAGGTATTTAATATCATTGCGAAATATAACTGTTTATATTTAACTGAACATCGGTTGACAGTGTTCGCAGAGAAGCTTATTAATAATTCTTCTGACCATTTTGTCGTAGAAGGGATTGTAAATTACATGAAAAGGGTGTCACCGCAGCAATCGAAACGATTAATCAAGGAGATTGTTTGCGAAATTGGAACAAGTCGCGCAGGATTGATTGCGAAAATACCATAAATCAATTTTCTCAATTCACAAATAAAGTCCAGAACCATGCCTTGTAGCGTTTTAATTTTGACGAAGAATGAAGAGAGCAATATCTGTGCGTGCATTGAAAGTTGCCGGTTATTTGCTACCGAGTTTATCGTTATTGACGACATGAGTGACGATCGAACGGTAGAACTGGCAATAGCAGCAGGAGCTCATGTCTTTAAAAAACCGATGAATGGTAACTTTGGAGCTCAACAGGCATTCTCTATCACAAAAGCTAACTGCAACTGGATCTTCTTTATTGATGCCGATGAACGCTGCACGCCAGAGTTGACGAAAGAAATCCAATACCTTGTCCAAGAAAAGCCGACCAACGCTTACGTAGTGCGCCGTATTAATCATTTCAAAGGGCAGCCGTTGAAGCATGGCCCTCTGTCTCCCGACTGGGTGCTTCGATTAATGCCGCGTGAAGGTGCTTCTGTTGCAGGGCTGGTTCATCAGACTTTCAATAGTACAGCTCAAAAGAAGCGTTTGTCAGGAGAAATGCTGCACTTCACATACAATTCCTGGGAGCAATATGAGGCAAAGATGCAAAAGTACGCCACACTTGCTGCGCAGAAATACTTTAATGAAGGCCGTAGGGAGACGAGCGTACTAGTAACGTTATGCCGTTCAGGATTTGCTTTTCTAAAAATGTATCTTTTCAAAAAAGGGTTTTTAGACGGCCGCTTAGGATTTCTTTTTTGTTTGGGATATACAAGATACACTTTTAATAAGTATAGAAAACTACAATTTCTGACTGAACATCAAAATGAAAACTTATCTAATTAATTTGGACCGTTCCATAGACCGACTGGAGGCAATGAAAATACGCCTTAAAACAATTGGGGTGGACTTTGAAAGAGTATCAGGTATTGATGGAAATAAAATTTCCCCAGTAGACTATACAACAAAATCGCCCAATGCACGATATCCTCATCATTTGTCGGCAGGTGAAATCGCATGTTTTTTGAGTCATAAAAAATGTTGGGAACTTTTAATAAAGTCAAATGAAGAGTGGGCTTTAATTTTAGAGGATAACTGTACGTTTTCTGCCTCAGCCACTAGATACTTATCAAACACAAACTGGATTCCAGAAGGTTGCAATTTAATTAATTTTTGTAACAGGGATGGGATGAACATTTTCGCGGATAGAAGCATAACACTAAATGATGGAAATACTCTTTTACGCGTTAAGGCATCTCCTCCTATAGGAACATATGCATATTTTATTTCAAGAGATGCTGCTAGGGTTGCCTTACAAATGTCTTCTCAAATTTTTGAGCCTGTTGATAATTTTCTGTTTGGTTATTTTTCATCGTACGCATCAACAATTGACCATTGGCGATTACGTGGCACAATAGTCAAAAGATGCAATAACACAAAAACTATAATCCTTGGACGCTCCGATAAAAATCGTTCACTATATGCTTTACATCCTTGGCGCTTGTTTAAAAAAATCCTAAATAATTACAATAAACTAAAACTCGAAGAAATCACTCATTATCCAGAAACTACAGATAGAAGCTTTGACAAATAATGGATAGTTTTCATGAATAATTATCATTGAGCGGACGTTATGCAATTTGATCATCGAACATATTTAAGCGAACAATGGTGACTAAAGGTAACTGATGACATTTAGCAAACAGATGAGATATTAATAATATGGAATAGCCAAAATTATTGCAAATTTTAGAAGAGGAACTTTAAGAATGAACCATGTGATTTTTGCAGCTGACGAGCAGTACTCCATACCGTTGAGTGTGGCTATCTATTCGTTCTGTAAACAAAATCCTTCTTCGGCAGAAGTGCATATTCTATATTCGGCATTAAGCAAGAAAACCCTAATAAATTTAAGCGGAATTACCAAAAAATTTTCGAACAAATTAACGCTTCATTGTATTGACAACAATCGATTTGAAAAGCAAAAATCGAATATTGAATATATTACTAAGGCAACATATTACCGGTATTTAATCCCGGAGATATTAACAAATACCTCAACAGCATTGTATTTAGATGCAGATATTTTGGTTAATAGAAATCTCAAAGATGTGTTTGAAGTGTCTTTAGGTAATTTATATGCAGCAGGCATTAACGATCGTTGCATCGAAAATAGGGATAACGGAAAGTATTTATATGACGTAGGTATGGAACATTTAAAAAGCAGATATATCAATGCAGGGGTCTTATTATTGAACCTAAATAAAATTAGGGAGGATAACTTGCAAGAGGCTTTTTTTATTAATGATGAGCAGCTAAAGGATAAAATTCAGTTTCAGGATCAAGATATCTTGAACTACACTTTTAACGGTAAAATTATCCTCTTAGATAAAATGATGAACTGGATGTCTTATGAACGTGATCGACGTCGTTTATTTGCTCGATTCAGAAATCCATATATTGTTCATTTCACCGGTCCTAACAAGCCGTGGATTCGTGTGAGATCGTATTGGGATAAACAATATTTTAATACTCTGAAAGAGTGTGAAAAATTTTTGCGTATGGAATAAATGGTTTTGATATGCGAAAGAAGATTAAAGTTGGTTTGATTGTTGACGAATTTTTTGGTGGAGCAGGTACAGCCTTTGGTGGGTACGGTTTTTTGGCTAGGCGTTACATTGCTAGATATATACCGAACGAAGATATTCAGATTGATGTTTTGCTCGGAAGAGGTAAAAAGTATTTTTCAGCGCAACATTTTAGAGAAGATGATGTTGATTTGTATAAATTGCCGAAAATTGGGTTTATGGCCCGCCGTTGATTAGAAAAGATGAATTACGACATCTATTTTTCTATCGAACTTACAACAAATTATATTCTAAAATATGAGCCTAATCCAAATAAAAAACTAATTCTTTGGATTCAAGATCCTCGTCCACAATATGAATGGGACGAAATTAATACAGTCAAACTGTTTCCCGAAAAGAGCTATTACAATCAGGACATTTATGATACGGTTCATGATTGGAATGAGCAAAAGAGAGTGATCTTTATATCACAAGGATATTTTCTGAATCAGAAAGCCAGGGACTTATATCGATTACCTGAGAATATAACAATAAAATATTGTCCTAACCCCATCGATATAGACGATAACTTTGACCTGAAATCGTTACAAAAAAAGAACAAGATTATATTTTTGGGTAGAATTGAATCTGTAAAAAGAGGTTGGTTATTCTGTGAAATCGCGGAACGCATGCCTGAGTATGAATTTTATGTCCTTGGTCAGACTTTTCGCGAGAAAAAAGAGAACTCAGCCGTGATGCAAAAATATTTGAGTATTCCGAATTTACATTTTTCAGGACATGTTGATGGTATTGAGAAAGAGAAATATCTGATGGAGGCTAAAATTCTCGTTAACACGTCAATTCATGAGGCTTTGCCGATTTCATTCCTTGAGGCATTATCGTATGGTACTTTGTTAGTAAGTAACAGAAATCCTGAGAATTTAACAGAAAAATTTGGGATTTATGTAGGAGAGGTTCTTGGCGACGGTTTTGATAAGGTTGATTTGTACACTCAGGCTATTCGAACTCTTATAGAGAACGAACAATTACGAGTAAAAAAAGCTGAGGCTGCTATAAATTATGTAAAACAAGTTCATAATGTTCCTGACTTTATAAAAACTATAAGGGAAATAATTTATAACGAAGCAAACTTATAAAATCGTAGTCATTTAAAAGAATAAAATAGAATGGTCTCTATTATCATACCTATTTACAATGTCGAATTATATCTTCATGATTGCTTGGAAAGTTTAAATAGGCAAACAATTAAAGACTTTGAAGTTATTTTTGTTGATGATTGTTCATCCGATACTTCAGTTCAAATCTTAGAGCATTTTTTAAGAAACGATTGTAAATTTAAGTACACATTTATCAAACACGAGACGAATAGGGGATTGGGTGCGGCTCGCAATACTGGAGTTTCTTTTGCGAAAGGAGATTTTTATTTCTTTTTGGATTCGGATGATACCTTATGCCTCAATGCTATAGAGCATTTGCTCAAAGATATAAAAAAATTTAATGTTGATGCTGTCTTTGGCTCAATTTCTTTGATAACTCAAGAAGGTAGCAAGATTAAAGATTTTATTAATAAACCTAAATTTTTATCATTTCCTGCCAACAGGAAATATCTTTTAGGAGGAACATTTGTTTGCGCTTGGGGTAAGTTGTATACTAAAAAGTTTTTTCACTCGGTGATTCAAGCGTACCCAACCGACATGAAATATGAGGATGTAATTCCATTCATTAAAATGGTGTTATGCCTCAAAAAAGAATGGAAAATTATGGAATCTGATTCTTTAAGCGTCAATTGGAGACAGCGCACGAATAGCTTGTCTAAGGGAAAAACGTCTATCCTTGATATTAAAACAAATTTATTGTTTTGCCAAAATGTATTATCCTGCAAGGATTTTCTGTATTTTTTATCTAAAAGCATTCATTGGTATCAGAAAAGTAATGAG
>ULPR01062506.1_pt1 | contig 25316 bp, 18 predicted proteins | sample 1953681 | NCBI WGS metagenome assembly ULPR01 (sample SAMEA4835634, study PRJEB28245) | human gut metagenome | biome: gut microbiome; material: fecal sample | place: Denmark | collected 2008 | reverse complement strand
AACTCTATCCACAAAAAACATAAAAACATCTTTTCTGTACCACACAGACACAAGCAATGCCGAAAGCCTTTGTTTTCAAGGACTTTCGGTTTTTTATTTTGTCAAAAACGAGAAAAACGAAAAAGCCGCAGTTTTTCATTGGCTTTTTTCCGTCTGCTAACGGAATTTATGACTGATGTCGTCCGCCTTTCGGGCGGATTTTTTTATGTTATCCGATGCGTATTTTTATGATTGAAAAATTTAAAACGTGCAAAAGTGCGCATTTACGGTTCAATAATATTGCATATTATATAACAAAATGGGCACACTATAAGCACAAATGCTGAATTTTATTGCGCGATATTGACTGTATCTGACTGTTTTTGTATAATTAAGGCACAACAGAGATATCGGAGGTGTGAATATGCTTACAACCGACAGAAGAGCGCAGATACTTGAAATTCTGCGTCAGAACGGCTCGGTTACCGTTTCAAAGCTTGCCGAAAAATTCGAAACAAGCGAATCTACGATAAGGCGTGACCTTTTGGCTCTTTCCCAGCTCGGGAAAATAAACAAGGTTCACGGCGGTGCGACTGTTCTCGGGCAGGAATTTCTCCACAACGAGGAGGATTTCAACAAAAAATCGCTGATGAACATAAACGAAAAGGAAGCAATAGCAAAATATGCCGCTTCGCAGATAAATGATGACGATTTCGTTTTTATCGACGCAGGCACAACCACCTTTCTTATGACGAAATATATAACCTCTTCCAAAGCAACCTTTGTAACCAACGGAATCGCCCACGCAAAGGAGCTGACGGCCAATGGCTGCAAGGTTTTTGTTATCGGCGGTGAATTAAAAAGCACAACCGAGGCAATCATAGGCTTAGTAGCCGCTTCAAATCTTCAGAAATATAACTTTTCAAAAGCGTTCATCGGAACAAACGGTGTCAGCGAAAAGCAGGGCTTTACAACCCCGGACACCGAGGAGGCAATGCTGAAAGCCGTTGCCATAGAGCGAAGCTTTGTAACCTATGTGCTTTGCGACCACACAAAGTTCGGAAAAGTTTCGGCGGTATCATTTTCACCGGTTGCGGCGGCGTGTATAGTCTGCGACAAATGCGATGACGAACAGCTTAAATCAAAAACGGTAGTGAAGGAGGTAACTGCTTAATGGTTTACACCGTTACTCTGAATCCGGCTCTCGACTATGTGATGAAGCTCAAAGCTCTCAGAACCGACGACATAAACCGTACGGACGGCGAAGAAATCTATTACGGCGGAAAAGGCATCAACGTGTCGGTCATACTCACACAGCTCGGAATTCCCAACACGGCACTCGGCTTTCTCGGAGGCTTTACCGGAAGAAAGCTTGAAGAAATGCTCAAAAACGACAATATCAGCTGCGACTTTAATTATCTTAAAAACGGCGATACGAGAATAAACGTCAAAATCAAGGCCGACAAGGAAATTGATTTGAACGCCTGCGGCCCCGAAATCACAAAAGAGGATATGCAGAGCTTTTTAAGAAAGCTTGACGGCATAAAGAGCGGAGATTATCTTATCCTCGCAGGCTCTATCCCGAATACCCTCCCCGATGACATTTACGAACAAATACTTGAGAGAGTCGGCGACAGAAATATAAACTGCGTGGTTGACGCAACGGGCGATTTGCTCAAAAACGTGCTCAAATACAAACCGTTTTTAATAAAGCCGAATCATCACGAGCTCGGCGACCTGTTCTCGGTCCAAATTAAAAGCGACGATGACATTGTAAAATATTCGAAAAAGCTTCAGGAAATGGGTGCTAAAAACGTGCTTGTTTCAATGGCAAAGGACGGCGCAATGCTTACGGACGAAAACGGAAGCGTCCACAAAATAGGCAACGCAAAGGGCAAGCTCATAAACTCCGTCGGTTGCGGAGACAGTATGGTAGCAGGCTTTACGGCAGGATACATCAAGACCGCCGACTATTCCTACGCTTTAAGACTCGGCTCGGCGTGCGGAAACGCAACGGCCTTTTCAGAAAAGCTTGCAACCCGTGAAGAAATTGAACGCGTCTTTAACGCGGAGTATAAATAAGGAGGAATACTTATGAAAATCATCGACTTATTAAAAAAGGATGCGATTGCTCTTAATGTTTCTCTCACCGACAAGGAAGAGGCAATCGACAAGCTGATTTCCCTGCACGAAAAGGCAGGAAATCTTGCCGACAAGGCGGCGTACAAGGAGGCTATCCTTGCAAGAGAGGCTCAGGGCTCGACCGCAATCGGAGAAGGAATTGCCGTTCCGCACGCAAAATCGGACAGCGTAAAGACTCCCGGTCTTTCGGCGATAACGGTTCCGAACGGCGTTGATTACGGTGCTCCCGACTCCAAGCCCTCGGACATTTTGTTTATGATTGCCGCTCCCGTTGACGGAGATTTACATCTCGAAATACTCTCCCGTCTTATGGTAATGCTTATGGAACCGGAATTTTGCGCGGCTCTACGGGGCGCAAAAACAACGGACGAATTTTTAGAAATAATCGACAAAAAGGAAGCGGAGAAATACCCCGAGGAAGCGGTAAAACCCGAAGTAAAGCCGAAGGGTTACAGAATACTCGCAGTTACAGCCTGTCCGACGGGCATAGCGCATACCTATATGGCGGCAGAGGCACTTGAAAAAGCGGGCGAAAAATTAGGCTATCCGCTCAAAGCCGAAACCAACGGCTCCGGCGGTGCTAAAAACGTACTCACAAAAAAGGAAATCGAAGAATGTGACGGAATAATCATTGCCGCAGATAAAAACGTCGAAATGGCACGTTTCGACGGCAAGCCCGTTGTAAAGACCTCGGTTTCAAACGGAATAAACAAGCCCGAGGAGCTTATCAAAAGAATCGTTGACGGAAAAGCCGCGATATATCACGCCGACGAAAGTGAAAAGCAGTCTATTGATGACGACGAAAAGGAAAGCGGCTGGCACAAGCTTTATAAGCATCTCATGAATGGCGTTTCGCATATGCTCCCGTTCGTTGTCGGCGGCGGAGTTCTCATAGCTCTCGGCTTCCTGTTTGATACGCTTGCAGGCAATGCCGATGTCGGCGGAACCTTCGGCTTCACAAGTCCCGTTGCGGCAATTGTATTCTGGATAGGCAAAGCGGCATTTGCGCTTATGCTCCCCATCCTTTCGGCTTATATCGCATCGTCCGTTGCCGACAGACCTGGTCTTTTGCCAGGTATGATAGGCGGCGTATTTGCGGCAAACGGTTACACCTTCAGCTCGCTGATTGAAAACCAAAGCCTTACCGGAGACGACAAAGCGGTGTCGGGCTTTCTCGGTGCTCTGCTCGCAGGTTTCCTTGCCGGTATTATTGTAAATCTCCTCAAAAAGGCATTTTCTTGGCTTCCGAAATCAATGGACGGAATAAAGCCCGTATTTATCTATCCTCTTTTCGGCACGCTTATCATGGGCCTTCTTATGTGTCTTGTAAACCCCGTTATAGGCGTTGTCAACTCCGCTCTTTCCTCATTTCTCTCGTCGCTCGGCGATACAAGCAAAATACTCCTTTCCATAGTACTTGCGGCAATGATGGCAACGGATATGGGCGGCCCGTTCAACAAGGCGGCTTATGTTTTCGGCACGGCTGCAATAGCCGACGGCAACACATGGATTATGGCGGCTGTTATGATAGGCGGTATGGTTCCCCCGATTGCAATCGCACTTTCGACAACCTTCAACAAGAAGAAGTGGACATCGGAAGAAATCAAATCAGGCCCCGTAAACTATCTTATGGGTCTGTGCTTCATTACGGAGGGTGCTATCCCCTACGCCGCTTCCGACCCGGTCAGAGTTATCCCCTCATGCTTAGTAGGCTCTGCTGTCGCAGGTGCTCTTACATCACTGTTCAACGTTACATGCCCCGCACCTCACGGCGGAATCTTCACATTTATAGTATGCGACCATCCGCTTCTCTATATCGTAGCCCTTATTGCAGGCTCGGTTGTCGGAGCGCTGATGCTCGGTCTTCTTAAAAAGGATCGTAAAGAATCCGTATAACAAACAATCAGAAACCGTGCCGAGGGGCATCATCCTCTCGGCAGGTATCAAACATAAGGAGAATTATTATGGTACAGAAAACTTTTACAATCACTAATAAAATGGGACTTCATATGCGTCCGGCAAACACCTTTGTAACGGAAATGTCTAAATTCTCTTCGGAAGTTGACATTGTTTTCGGAGGTAAAAGGATCAACGGCAAGAGCATTATGAATATAATGGCAGGCTGCATCAAATGCGGAAGCGAAATCACCGTAGAGTGCAGCGGCGCAGACGAAAACGAAATGCTCAAAAAAGCCGAAGAGCTTATCACATCGGGCTTCGGCGAAGAATAATATTGCCGCGGCTTAATGAAAGGGTGGGTTTAATGCTTAAAGGAATCGGCGCATCTCAAGGCTTCGGAATCGGCAAGGCCGTTGTTATAAGGGACACAAACCTTGACTATTCATCCGTAAAATTTACCGATTCGGATCATCAAAAAAAGCGTCTGCACTCGGCAGTCGCCGACTTTTCCGACGAAACAAAATCACTTGTGGCGGAGCTTAAAAAGAATGCCGGAAAGAAAGAGGCGGAGATACTCGAGGGACATCTTGTTATGCTTGAGGACCCGTTTATGCTCGCACAGATGGAAGAAGCAATCGACAACGGCTCTGTTGCCGAAGCGGCGGTTGACAGCATATGCACGATGTTTATCAATATGTTCTCGGGCGTTGACGACGAGCTTACGCGCCAACGCGCCTCGGATGTAAAGGATATAAGAGACAGCCTTTTGCGCATTCTTCTGGGTGTAAAAAGTGTGGACATTTCATCCGTACCGAAGGGCTCTGTTCTCATCGCCAAGGATTTCACCCCGTCCATGACGTCACAAATAAACAGGGAAAATGTTTCCGCAATTATCACCGAGGTCGGCGGCGTTACGAGTCACAGCGCAATACTCGCCCGTGCCATGGGCATACCTGCCGTTTTGTCGGTCGTCAATGCGGTTGAAAAAATCTCGGACGGCGATATGATTATTGCAGACGGCTTCAAGGGAAAAGTATTTACCGACCCCACAGAGGAAGAGCTTGAAGAATACAGAACCAAGCAGGCGGCATATCTGAAGGAAAAAGAAAGCCTCAACGAATACTTCTCAAAAGAAACCGTTACAAAATCCGGCGTAAAAAAGCATGTGTACGGCAACATCGGCAAGGCTGAGGACGCACAGAACGTATTGCAAAACGGCGGCGAGGGCATAGGCCTCTTCAGAACGGAATTTCTGTTTATGGACAGAGCCTCTCTTCCCACGGAGCAGGAGCAGTACGAAGCATATTCAACCGTCGCAAAGATAACGGACGGCAAGGAGGTTATCATTCGCACACTCGATATAGGCGGAGATAAAGCGATAGATTACCTTAAAATCGAAAAAGAGGACAACCCGTTTCTCGGGCACCGCGCGATAAGATACTGCCTTGACAACCCTAAAATTTTCAAAATTCAGCTTCGTGCGATTCTCCGCGCAGCGGTTTTCGGAAACATAAAGGTTATGCTTCCGCTTGTAACGACACTTGACGAGGTTCGCAGAGCAAAAGCCCTTATCGAAGAATGCAAAGATGAGCTTAAAAATGAGGGTCTTAAATTCGCCGACACTCCCGTGGGCGTTATGATAGAAACTCCGTCGGCGGCAATAATTTCCGATTTGCTTGCAAAAGAGGTTGATTTCTTTTCCATCGGCACAAACGACCTGACGGGCTACACCATGGCTGTTGACAGAGGAAACGCCGCTGTTTCAAAGCTGTATGACCCGATTCAGCCTGCGGTTCTGCGCCTTATCGAAACGACGATCAAAAACGCCAAAAAGGCAGGCATCCCCGTCGGAATGTGCGGAGAAGCGGCAGCCGATACACGTCTTATTCCCTTGCTTTGCAAATGGGGGCTTGACGAATTTTCGGTAACACCCTCTTCGATTTTGCACACAAGAAAAAGTATATGCGAATGCGAATAACGCTAAATCTCCCGCATCTTATTTTATATAATCAAGCAGCTGAGCCCTCGTGAAGCACCTCAAAACAATATAATTTGATACAGAAACGGCCAAGACCCCTCGGATATGCGTCTGCATTATCCGAGGGGTTAAGTGCATTATTATATGAAAAACCGTTTATTTTAAGCAAAACCTACTCATAACGGGCTAATAATCAACATTATCTTGCTTTTTTGTATTCTATATAATATTATTGGTATGCATACTAATAATATTATAAACAGGTGATATATTTGCGTAGAAACAGCAATGAAACAAAAAGAAAAATCTTAACGGCGTGCGTTCGGTTGTTTTTGGAGGAGGGCTACAAAAGCACCTCCGTCAGTCGAATAGTCGAGGAAGCAGGCGTCGCAAGGGGCAGCTATTTAAATCTGTTTCCGACCAAGGATAAAATCTTGCTGGATTTGACCGAATCGATGTTCGGCGGTCAATTTGACGTGGCGAGGAGCATTGCGGACAAAAAGCTGCCGCCCGTATACGCCTATGCGGTGGAAACGTCTCTTCAGCTCACGCTAACGGAGCTTAACGAGAACCTGCGAGAAATCTATATTGAAGCATATTCTCAGCCCGACACGGCGGAATTTATCTATCTGCACACCACAGCGGAATTAAAGCAGATTTTCGGAGCAAATTTCCCCGATTACAGCGAAAGTGACTTTTACGAAATGGAAATCGGCACGGCAGGACTCATGCGTAACTATATGGCTCGCAAATGTGATATTCATTTCCCGTTGGAGCGCAAGCTCAGCCGCTTTTTGACGGCATCAATGAGAGTATATCGTGTACCGGAGGAAGAACAGGCAAATGTGCTTGCTTTTATCGGCTCGATTGATATTCGGGAGCTTGCCGTCACGGTTATGCATAAGCTGTTTGCCATGCTTGAAATGAAATATGACTTTAAGCTGTCTACGGACGGCGAAACGGAGGAAAGAAGATGAGAACAGGGAAAAAACTGCTCACAGGTATGCTTTTGGTGCTTTTCATTGTTTTTGTCGCAGGATGCGGCAAAACGGCAAAAACCAACGCCGCACTGCCGGAGGTGCGCAATAGCGGCACGGCGATCCAATGGAAATACCCCGCCGAAGAAGAATGGCGCGACCTTGTGGCGCTTACCGAGCTGCGTGGCGCTGCCGGGGAAAACGGCAATGACGGAGCAGACGGAAAGAACGGTGTCGACGGAAGAAATGGTACAAACGGAAAAGACGGCAAAAACGGCATAGACGGGAAAGACGGAGCCGACGGCAAGAACGGCATTAACGCCAAAAACATAGAGGTGCAGCGAACCGAAACCCACATACAGTGGCGTTACGAGGGCGGCGAGTGGCAGAACCTTGTTGCAATTGCCGATATAGAGGGCCCCGCCGGACAGAACGGAACGGACGGTGCAAACGGAAAAACTCCGGAATTTCGCGTAAGCGAAAATATCCTGCAATGGCGTTATGTCGGCGACGAAATATGGCTGAACCTTTACGACCTTTCGGTTTTGAAAGGTCTTGACGGCAAGGACGGAGCCGACGGTAAGGACGGAATAAACGGACAAAACGGCTCTGACGGCAAGGACGGAAAAACACCTTTTATCGGCGAAAACGGCAACTGGTGGTTCGGAGAAATCGACACAGCCGTAAAAGCCGCAGGTGTTGACGGAGAAAAGGGAGATAAAGGAGACACCGGCGAAAAAGGCGACAAAGGAGATAAAGGTGATAAAGGCGACAAGGGTGATGCAGGTCAGAACGGCAGCTGTTCGGGATATTTTTATGCAGAAACAAGAATTCCGAGAGTATTTCTCAATAACGGCAACGCAGCTTTAAGCGTCTATGAAAAGGTAAACAGCGGAGACCTGATATCCACTTATCTTGATAAGATTACGCTCAAAAAAGGTCATGTTTACAGCGTCACCATAAGCGGCTCTCTCCAGGTGGTATCAAACGAGTCCAACAACAGCGGTAATTACTCCATCCAGATGACAGACGGCTATGACGACGACCTTTGCCGTGAGGTTACACGCATAAAACGTGACGGCACAAAAATAGCGCAGACAAACGACCAACATTCCTTTAATTTCACCAGAATTTACGACGCCTCGGACGAGGATATAACGCTGTACTTCATGTTTGAACAGTCGGCATACAATACCCGTCTCGAGAGCTTCAAAGGCACAATCACAATAACCGCTCTTGATTAAGTTTACATAACGGAGGTAGCAAGAAATGAAAAAACGACTACTAAGTATCCTGCTCACCCTATGTATGCTGTTCTGCCTTGTGCCGACAGGCGTATTTGCCGAGGGCGAGACAGCAACGGGCTCTGCTGCGATACAGCTTGGCACAGACGCACTAAGTAAAAATGTAAACACAGCGACCGCACCGACCGTGTATTTCGGGCAAGACCATGAAAATAATCCCGGTGCATGGCGCGTCATCGACTATGACGGAAACAGTGCAGCCGGCATAGCCGGGAATATGACCCTGCTTGCGGCAAATAACATGGGGTTGTCAAAGTTCGGTGCGAGCAACGCTTATGCGGACAGCGCGTTGAAAGAGGCAATAGACGCGCTTGCGGATAAGCTGACGGCGAAAGAAACCGATGCTGTTGAAAAACGGACCCTTGCAAGCGGAAACTACGATGAGGAAAATACCGACGGTGTAGCGGGTTCTGCGGTAAGCAATGCTGTTTTTTGGCCGCTTTCCTCAAAAGAGGCTAATGCGGTAAACAACGATTTGCGTGTCGTGGATCCCGAGCATCCGGGTTGGGCGTCAAGCTATTGGTGGCTGCGCTCCCCAGACGAAGACTATTCCACTGCCTTTGTGGCTGATAGAGGTGAAGTCCGCTACTATGGTGGATACTCTACTTCCAAGGAGTTTGGCGTTCGTCCCGCTTTCGACTTGAATTTGGACTCTGTCCTCTTTGCATCCGCCGCCGTGGGCGGCAAGCCCGACGGAGGCTTGACCCCGATTTCCGAATACAGCGGCAATGAGTGGAAATTGACCCTTTTAGATAGTAGCCGCAATTTTGCCGTAACGGAAAAAGCTGTCAACGGCGCCCCCGACGATACCGTTACGCTGCATTACACCGGGGCGACCACAGGGATAAATGAATATATTTCCGCTATCATTGCGGATAACAGCGGCACACAGTATTACAGCAGAGTAGCACAGCCTACTGCCGAAAGCGGAACGGTTGAAATCAAAATCCCGTCCAACCTTGCACCGGGCAGCTATACCCTGAAGGTCTTCAGCGAACAGTATAACGGCGATTATAATACCGATTACGCAAGTAATTTCACAGACATTGCGCTGACGGTGGAAAATCAGCCTGACGAGCAGTTTACCCTCGCCCCCGGCGGCAGATACTATTTCGACCTGTCGGCGATGAACATTCCCGGAACGTTAAACAGCGCTCTGCCGGACGGCACACTTCATTATGTGCCTTTTACCTATGTGGGTACGGTGGAAGCCTACAAACTCACGTCTGCGATGGCGACCACCGAGGAGTATGCACAGCAGAACAAATACGCTCACAGCCTGTTTGTGGCGGACTATGCCGTAACGCATAAGGTAAACTGGAATAACTTAGATACTGCGAGCCTGATTTTCGGCAAGGACTATGTCGCCGGCGGCGTGGACTATACCCTGCGCGCACCGTCTTGTGGAAGTGGGTTTACCGGTTCAGGCGATTCAGAGCGCGGTACGCCCCAAAGCAATGAGTGGGACGCGGTGCTGGACAAGAACAGCGGATATATCCAAAACTGGAATAAAATGTATTCGTGGGGGCAGGACACATCAAGTTACGAATTGTGGTATCGTGCGGTTCGCGGGTACAGTTCGGCCCGCAGCTGGAGCCACGACTATGCTGGGAGCTCCTTCCCGGTCGTCGGTTTCCGCCCCGTCCTTGAAGTCCTGAACTCTGACACACTGGGCTCTGACGGGATGAAGGCCGTTACCCTTGCCCTTGGCGGCGGCAAGCTGGGTGGCAGCTCCGATGCTATTCACATCATCGTGAAAACCGGCAGCGAGTTTACCGCGCCTGCGTCCGACGGTTTGAACCGCCCGGACGGAAATACAGGCAATTTCTTCATGTGGCGCGGAAGCAACGGTAAATTCTACGTTCCCGGTGACAGTGTTCCTGCTGATGTGACAGCACTGACAGTGCAGTGGACAGCCCCGACCTATACCGTAACCCTGAATACGAACGGCGGCACGATCAACAGCGGCAATGTCACCGGATACACCTATGGCGTGGGCGCAACACTCCCGACAGCCGACGATATGACCTATACAGGCCACACGTTCGTGGGCTGGTATGACAACGAAAATCTGACTGGCTCTCCTGTGACGGCAATCGGCGGTACAGAAACGGGCAATAAGGAATATTGGGCGAAGTGGGAAATCAATCAATATACCGTCACAGTCAAGCCCGAAAACGGCGAAGCGGATATTACCATCACACAGGATTACGGCACGCAGATTACCGCCCCTGCCGACCCGACAAGAGAGGGCTATACCTTTATCGGCTGGGACACGGAAATTCCCACGACCATGCCTGCCGAGAATATAACGCTTAAAGCACGGTGGAAAGACATTGAAAAGCCCACGGGTGAAATTATCATAGGTACAAATAAATGGCATAGCTTTTTGAATAAGCTTACCCTCGGACTGTTCTTTAAGGACACGCAGGAGGTAACGATAAACGCTTTCGATAACAGCGGAACCGTGTTTGTCTCTTATCTGGTGACAAATCGGGACCTCTCCGAAGAGGAGCTCGGCTCTCTTGTGTACCGTGCGTATGATGAGCCGTTTTTAATAGAGCCTAACGGAGAATATATTGTTTATGCAATGCTTGTTGACGAGAGCATGAATATAACATATCTTCGCTCCGACCGCATAACGCTCGATAATATCCGTCCTGTAATCGGCGGCATTGAAAACGGCAAGACCTACTGCGAGGCACAGACAGTTACAATTGACGAGAAGTATATAGATACAGTTACCGTAAACGGCACAAAGGTCACGCTTGATGAAAACGGCGGCTTTACTCTCTCTCCTGCGGACGGCGAACAGAAAATCGTTGTCACCGATAAGGCAGGCAACACCGCCGAGATGACCGTGACGGTAAACGGCGGGCACACCTTCGGTGAATGGACATCGAACGGCGACGGCACGCATAGCCGTGAATGCACCGCGGACGGCTGCAAGGGTGTTGAAACAATGGCTTGCTCCGGCGGCAAGGCAACCTGCGCCGAAAAAGCGGTATGCGAATACTGCGGCAAGGCGTACGGAAAGCCTGATTCAAACAATCACACCGACTTAAAGCACATCGATGCAAAGGCGGCAACTAAGACTGCCGAGGGCAATATCGAGTATTGGTACTGCGGCGGCTGTGATAAGTATTACAGCGACAAAGACGGTATAAACGAAATTAAGAAAGCCGACACCGTAACGGCTAAGCTGCCGGGCAATCCGAAGTCTCCCCGAACCGGCAATGCAAGCGACCTCGCTTTATGGATTTCCCTGCTGCTTGTCAGCGGCGGCGTAACAGGCGTCACGGCGGGCCTGCGCAAAAAGAAAAAACACAAAGTATAATTTTTTTAGTTTCCCTTTTCTGCTTTTACAGCAGTAAAAAGCCTCCGTTTTTTAACGGAGGCTTTTGTTTATTGCGGCTTATGCATATTCTCGATTTTTTTAATGTATTCGGTGCTGTTCTCAAGAAACTTACGAGTATCGAAGGACTCGTTTTTAAGGCTGTTTTGAATAATAATACCATCGGAAACCATCAAAATAAGCCAAGTGAAATAGTCGGCCGAAACAACGTCTGTTCTCTCGGCGATTTTTGCCGAAATAAGCTTTTGGAATTCATCATAGCGATGAATCAGCTTAGCTCGGATTTCCTCGTCGCCGAGCAATGCCGCGTCAAATAGGTGAAGCCTGAGCCCGGCATAGGCTATATTTCTCTCGATTACATAATTTACAAGACGGTGCGGCGAGGTATCCTTTTCCTTGTTTTCCGTCCATTGTATCAGCTCGTCCCATTGGCGCGAAAGATAGCGGTCGGTAACGGCAAAAAGTATTTCGTTTTTGCTTTTATAATAGTAGTACAGCGTGCCCTTCGAAATATTCGCCTTTTCGGCTATTTTCGCGAGAGTCACCTCCGAAAAGGAATTTACCTTTAAAAGCTCCTCAGCAGTATCAAGTATGATTTCGTTTATATTTTCGGGTCTTTGAGCTGCCATAATACCCTCCTGCAAAATTTCTTAAAGTATAACACGAACAATCGGCAATGTCTACAAAACAATATTCACAAAAAAAATGCACAAGAGTGATTTTTTTAGTTAAAAGTATTGACAAACGCTTTTTGCGGAATTATACTTGTCTTATCAGTCGGTCAGTTAACCGACATATTTTTTATGCACAGTCGGGCGCGTGACCGACTGCAAGGCTGATTAAAAGAGGCTTGAAGTTATGAACATATCATCAATTAACAAAAAATTGAAAAAGACTTTCGGCGGAAAATTCAGTGTTTCGGAGGAGAACGGCTCGATTTTTGTTCGAGGCAAAAGCTCCGATTGGGGCGAAATCGTCGCGGCTTGCCAAGCGGCGGCAAAAAAATTCAGCACAACGCATATTGTCAACGATATTGTTTACACGGGCGAGCAGCCCGCTCCGACGCGTCTGCCGTCTCTCAAGGATGATTTCCTCGAGGGCAGAACACCTGACGTGCTTGTTATCGGCGGCGGCATTTCAGGTGCTTCGATAGCAAGAGAGCTGACTAAGTGGAAGCTTGACGTTTTACTTGTAGACAAGGAGGCAGACCTTGCGCTTCAGGCGTCGGGACGCAACGACGGCGAGGTGCACCCCGGAATCGACCTCGGCAAAGGCTCACTCAAGCACAAGTACATTCGCCGCGCAAACCATATGTATGCAGACGTTTGCCGCGAGCTTGACGTTCCGTTTAAGCAGGTAGGTCAATATGTGCTTTTCCGCAACGCCGCGCTGAAGCCGCTTATCGGTCTGTATGCTTTTTGGCGGAAGCATCACGACGGCATAGAGGACACCGAGATAATCTCGGGCAAGGAGCTTATGCGCCGCGAGCCGAACCTCACACCTGATACAAAATTCGCAATGTATAATCCGAGCGCAGGCTGTGTTTGCCCTTACGGACTCACCATAGCCTATGCCGAAAACGCCGTTCAAAACGGCGCGCAGGTAAGTCTTAACACCGCCGTGCTTTCCATGGAGGTGTCGGAGCATAACATCATAAGCGTTACCACCAACAGAGGCGTTATTCATCCGAAAATCGTTATCAACGCCGCAGGCGTTTTTGCCGAGGATATTGCCGCCATGGCGGATGACAGATTTTTCTCGATTCATCCGCGTCGAGGAACCAACTCGATTCTTGACCAAAAAGCAGGCGCATATATGCACTCGGTGGCCTCCGTAAAGGACATAAGCGTTCACGGTAAAACCCATTCAAAGGGCGGCGGCATATTGCACACCGTCCACGATAATCTTCTCGTAGGACCCGACGCCGTAGAAACGGTTGAAAAGGAAAACACGGAAACACGTGCCGAGAGCATTAAAACCGTCTTCGACAAGCAGACTCAAACAATGCCGGCGCTGTCAAAACGTGATATAATCACTTATTTCACGGGCGTTCGCGCTCCTACCTTTGAGGAGGATTTTATACTTGAACCCGGCAGAAGAACAAGGAATTTGATTCACGTAGCCGGTATTCAATCCCCCGGACTTACAACCGCTCCCGCGGTTGCCGTCGATATGGCGGAGCTTGCGGTCAATATGCTCGGCAAGACCGAGACGGTTGAAAAAAACAACAATTATAATCCCATTCGCAAGGGCGTTCCCGTGCTTCGCGAAATGGACGACGATACAAGAGAAAAAATGATAGCCGAAAATCCCGACTACGGCGAGATTATTTGCCGCTGCGAGCAAATCAGCAAGGGCGAAATTCTCGACGCTTTGAAATCCCCGATATGCGTTCCGACGGTTGACGGTATCAAAAAGCGCATAAGACCGGGAATGGGACGTTGTCAGGGCGGCTTCTGCTCGCCGCTTGTCACCAAAATAATTGCCGAATTTCTCGGCGTTCCGCTGTATGAGGTTAAAAAGTCCTCGGCGGAAGCGGTGATAACATACGGCGAAACAAAGGTAAACGAAGGAGGCGAAGAGTGATGACGACAGGTAACTATGACGTACTCGTTGTCGGCGGCGGCCCTGCCGGACTTGCGGCGGCGATAAGCGCTCACGATAACGGTGCCAAGGTTCTCCTTCTTGAAAGAGAGGCAAGGCTCGGAGGAATACTCAAGCAGTGCATTCACGACGGTTTCGGTCTTCATCACTTCGGCGAGCAGCTCTCAGGTCCTGAATACGCCGAGCGGTTTGAGGATGAGCTGTACAAACGCAATATCGAATACAGCACCCTGACGTTTGTCACGAAAATAGACAAAAACGGCGACGGAAGCTTTTCGGTGCATACCGTCGGCAGAAGCGGCGTTTCGATATTTACGGCAAAAGCGCTTGTGCTGGCTACGGGCTGTCGCGAGCGTACCGCCAAGCAGGTATTTATTCACGGTACGCGTCCTGCAGGTGTTTTCACGGCCGGAACCGCACAGCATTTTACAAATCTGCTCGGGCTTATGCCCGCCAAAAAATGCGTAATTCTCGGCTCGGGAGATATAGGGCTTATCATGGCGCGCCGGCTTACGCTTGAGGGCGCAAAGGTTCTCGGCGTTTATGAGGCAAAGCCTACGCCGTCGGGACTTACGAGAAACCTGCATCAATGCCTGCACGATTATGACATTCCGCTGCACCTGTCGCACACCGTCACTCGCGTGTTCGGAGTTGACAGGCTCGAAGCAGTTGAGATTTCAAAGGTTGACGAAAATATGGCTCCGATACCCGGCACACAGAGCCGCGTCGAATGCGACACGCTGATTCTTTCGGTCGGATTGATTCCCGAAAACGAGCTTGCCGAGTCCGTCGGAGTAAAGCTTGACCCACGCACAAAGGGTCCCGTATGCGACGGTCAGTGTATGACGAGCATCGACGGCGTATTCAGCTGCGGCAACGCTTTGCACGTCAACGATTTGGTTGACTTTGTTTCGCAGAACGCCGAGCAGGCGGGAAAATCAGCCGCTGCTTATTCCGCCAAGGAAAGACGGCTTATCGAGATAACCCCGGGCGACGGTTTATTGTACGCAGTGCCGCAAAGGCTCAATCTCAACGAGGATAACAGTAAAACAGACCTGTATTTCCGCGTCCGCGAGGAGGAAAACAACTGTGTGCTTCATATTTACGTGAACGGTAAGGAAATACTTAAAAAGCGTTACGCATTTATGCGTCCGCCCGAAATGGAAAATCTCACGATTGATTTCAGCGCATGCGAATTAAACGAAAACAGCCGAGTGGAGCTTCGGCTGGAAAGACTCGGTAAAGGAGACGGTGTAAAATGACAAAAGAATTGGTTTGCATCGTTTGTCCCCGTTCGTGCAGAATGACGATTACATCAGACGGCGACGAGCTTGTTGTGACCGGCAACACCTGCAAAAGGGGCAAAGAATTCGCCGTAAGCGAAATGACCGACCCGCGCCGCACCGTTTGCACAACGGTGCGCACCGCCTTCCCTTCGGTACCGGTTCTGCCCGTTCGCGTATCGAGGCCGATTCCCAAAAACAGAATTTTCGACCTGATGCACGAGGTAAACCGTATCACCGTTTCAAAACGACTCGGACGAGAGGAAGTCGTTGTACCGAATATTCTCAATCTCGGCGTGGATTTGATTGCAACAAGCAATATCCTGAAGGACGAGAAGAAGCAACCTTAAAAAAGAAAGAGGGGAAAATCTTTAATGGAACAGTCACTTGTGCTGACCTTTGACGTCGGCACGCAGAGTGCAAGATGCTTGCTTGTCAATGAGAGTGGAGACTTTGAGGATAAGGAGCAGCAAAAATACAAGGTTCCTTATTTATCAAAACAGCCCGGATGGGCAGAACAGACCCCGGATTTTTATTTTAACATTATAGCCGAAATGTCAAAAAAGGTTATCGAGAGAAATGCCGATAAGCTTGACCGCATAACAGCCGTATGCCTTACCTGCATACGTGACACGGTGCTTTGCCTCGACAAAGACAAACGTCCGCTTCGCGACATAATATTATGGCTCGACGAGCGTGAGGCCGACGAGGACGGACAGATTCCGGCAGCAAAACGCGCATTGTTTTCGCTTGTGGGAATGGGAGAATCGGTAGATATGATTTACCGAGCCTCTACCGGCAACTGGATTATGCAAAACGAGCCCGAAATATGGGCCAAAACAGACAAATACGTTATGCTGCCGTCATATCTCAACTATCTTTTGACGGGCGAGCTTAAGGATTCCGTGGCAAATATGATAGGTCACGTACCGTTTGATTACAAAAACCGCCGTTGGATGAAACCCGGTGCTCTCACGCGCTGCGTGTGCAATGTTCCGTCTGAAAAGCTCTGTGAGCTTGTTCCGTCGGGCGAGATTATAGGCAAAATCACAAAAGATGCGTCCGAAAAAACGGGCATCCCAATGGGACTTCCGCTTATAGCAACCGGCTCCGACAAGGGCTGTGAAACCATCGGTATGTCCGTTGTAAAATCAAACCGGGCGGCAATTTCCTTCGGCACGACCTCAACCTTACAAATGGCGGTTAAAAAATATTTTGAACCGCAGCCTTATATGCCGGCTTATCCGGCTGTTCCGAACGATATGTTCAATCCCGAATTCGAGGTCTATCGCGGATTTTGGATGATTTCATGGTTTATAGAGCAGTTTGCCGCGAAGGATAAGGTTGACGCCGCCGAGGAGGGCGTTTGCATAGAGCGTTATCTTGACGATAAAATCAAGGATATTGAGGCCGGCTCCGGCGGACTTATTTTACAGCCGTTTTGGACTCCGGGCATCACGAACCCGAACGCGAGCGGCGCAATTATAGGCTTTTCGGATTTCCATACGCGTTATCATTTGTATCGCGCCATAATAGAGGGCATCTGCTTAGAGCTGTACCACGGGCTCGTTAAAATGCAAAAACGCTCAAGCGTCACGGTAGATGAGCTTTATGCCGGCGGAGGCGGCTCCAGCAGCCCGGTCGTATGTCAAATTGCCGCAGATGTGTTCGGCTTGCCCGTACACCGTATTCAGACTCACGAGGCGAGCGCAGTCGGCTGTGCCATGGTCGCGTTTATTTCACAGGGCGTTTACAGCAGCTATGAGGACGCCATAGAGCATATGGTACATAAAAAAGACGTATTTATTCCGAACGAGGAAAACCACCGAACCTATATGAAAATTTACGGCAAGGCATATTCTCACCTTGCCTCAAGATTAAAGCCAATAGAAAAATACCTACATCATTTTCAAACAGGAGGACACTGATAATGAGTACAAAACCGTATAAGGGCTTTGAGCCTAAATGGATGCTTCAGAGAGCACCTGAGAACAGCTATCGTTCAATTTTCCGCTGGGGCGACCCCGACTTCTTCAAATATCCGAAGGAGAGCCTTTACAAATATGTTAAAAAACGCTGCAATCTCAAGGACGAGGAGTTTATGCAGTATAATGACGATTTGGGTCTTGACCCCGTAAATCTCGGCGAAGAGCACGCTCCGAAGATTGACAAAAAGCACGTAAAGGCCATTGCCGCAATAGTCGGCGAAAAGAACGTCTCACAGAGCGACTACGACCGTCTCGCCGTTTCCTACGGACAGACAATGTACGATCTTCTCAGAATGCGTCACCGTCGCTTTGACTCTCTTCCCGACCTTGTTGTTTTCCCGGAGACAAGCGAGCAGATTGAGAAAATCGTGGCCTACGTCACAAAGAATAAAATACCGCTCTATGTTTACGGCGGCGGCTCGTCGGTTACAAGAGGCGTTGAGCCCATTAACGGCGGCGTTTCTCTTGATATGCGCCGCAACTTCAACAAGGTCATTAAATTCAATGAGACCGACCAGACCATTACCGTTCAGGCAGGTATGTCCGGACCAAAGCTCGAGGAAACGCTTCAAAACGCTCAGAGCCTTTTCGGCGCAAAGCGTCCGTACACCTGCGGTCACTTCCCGCAGTCGTTTGAATATTCCTCCGTCGGCGGATGGACCGTCACACGCGGTGCCGGTCAGAACAGCACCTATTACGGCACCATAGCCGATATAGTTGTTTCGCAGAAATACGCCACACCGATAGGTAAAATCGAGACAAGTCACTATCCGAGAGAGGCAACGGGACCGAATCTCAATCAGGTCATGATGGGCGGCGAGGGCACCTTCGGCGTTCTTACCGAGGTCACGCTCAAGTTTTTCCGCTGGATGCCCGAAAACAGAAAACGCTTTTCTTATATGTTCAAGGACTGGCCGACAGCTATGCGCGCCGCTCGTGAAATGATGCAGTGCGAGTGCGGCTTCTCCTCTGTTTTCCGTCTTTCAGACCCTGAGGAGACTTCATTAATGCTCCATCTTTACAACGTTGACGAAACGCCGCTTGAGCCTCTTCTTGATAAATTGGGCTACAAGGACTTTGAGCGCTGTCTCTTCCTCGGATTTACAGACGGCGAAAAGGGCTTCTCAAGAAACGTTGCGCATAACATAATGAAAATTGCCGTTAAGCACGGCGGTATCCCGATGACCGGCTACGTATGCAAGGGCTGGGAAAAGGGCCGCTTCAACGACCCGTATCTTCGCGATACACTCATGGATTTCGGCTTTATGATCGATACGCTTGAGTGCACGGTCAACTGGTCAAATATGGCTCGTGTTCACCGTGAGGTTCGTGAGGTTTGCCATAAGCTTCCGAACACAATCGTTACAACTCATATGTCGCATTGCTATCCGCAGGGCGCCAACCTCTACTTCATCTTTATGACTAAAATGCAGGACGAAGAGGAGTTCCGTGCTTATCACGCAACAATTCTCGACGCCATACAGAAGAGCGGTGCAGCCATCAGCCACCACCACGGTATCGGAAAGATGTTTGCCCCGTGGCTTGAGGGCTACCTCGGCGAAAAGGAATACGGCATAATCCGCACGCTTAAAAACTATTTTGACCCCGATTACCTTATGAATCCGGGCGGAACCATAGGCCTTGACCTTAAGCCCGAGGACAAAAAGTATCTGCGTGAGCATACCGAGTATGTTGACGAGCTCAAGGACTGAATAGGCTTTGAAGCGCGGCTCAAAGCCGTAACGTCAAGCATAAACACATAAAATCAAGGCTTTCGTTTCAGGTGAGACGAAAGCCTTTTTATTGCCGTTCACAGAAAAGCTTACTTTTTGTATAAGCTTTCGGCATTTGCGGATGTTGACTGTTTGCCGTCGTAATTATATAATAATTTATAACAAAATTTCGCCGCATATGTGATATGCCGCACAAGCAAAGAGGTTCATCATGACAGATAAAAGCTATTCAATTATTTTCAGCAGCCCGACAGGCAACACGAGGCTGCTCGCCGACGCCATTCGCGACGCGCTGCCGGAGGAAAACTGCAATTATTTCGGAGTGAGCGAAAACGCCGATACACAATCCGACATTTTGTTTATAGGCTTTTGGACGGATAAGGGAACCGCCGACAAGGCGACCTTGGATTTGCTCGAAAAGCTGAAAAATAAAAGGATTTTTCTTTTCGGAACGGCGGGCTTCGGCGGAGACGAGGAGTACTTCAAAGAAATCCTCGCAAATACAAAAAAGAGCATTAGTGCCAGCAACATCACAGTCGGCGAGTATATGTGTCAGGGGAAAATGCCGCAAACGGTCAGGGAGCGCTATATCAAAATGAAAAGCCTGCCGAATCCCGTGCCGAATCTCGATATGCTGATTGAAAACTTTGACCGTGCTCTGTCTCATCCCGACGAAAACGATTTGAAAAGGCTGAGACTCTCCGTGGAAAAGCTGTAACATTAAGCGACAGCGCGACCTATCCCGCTAAGCTGTGCCGCGTATCATATTACTATTGATTTATTGTAAAAATAATGATAAAATATTCAGCGTAGCACGTAAGCAGGTGTAGTTTAATGGCAGAACATCAGCTTCCCAAGCTGAATACGGGGGTTCGATTCCCCTCACCTGCTCCATGATTGGGTGACAAAAAAGATGTCACCCAATTTTTTTCAGTATTCATGCGGGTTTGCGGGCTTTTGGAAGTGAAATCCGAAAAACGGTTTTACCGTAGATGTCCAAACAGCAAACCGCAGCAAAATCCGTCACAGCGGGGCTTCCGTCTGAAAATTCAGGCCGGAGGCCCCGCTTTTTTGCGTTTACCACTCTTTTTTCCCGCCCACGGAACCGTAAAAGTTTCCGGCAGTTATATAGATAGATTGACGAAAGCCCCAAATGGGTCACTTTTAAGCCCTCAAGATACAAGGGGGTAGTGCGCCCTTTTTTAGAACCTCTCCGGCTGGCAGGCCGGGGAGGTTTTCCGCTTTCCCCCTCTCCCAGACCCTCACCCCCTAAATTACTTACTTGGCTGGGAAAGAACAAGATTCTCTCCAGCAAGCTTACTCCAAACCAGTAAACCTTCCAAGTTTTCAACAACCAACCAGAAAGGATGAGCAAAACCATGAACATCGGCATCGACCACGGCTACTACGCCATCAAAACCCGGCATTTTTCTTTCCCAGCCGGTATCACTGTTTACAGCCATGAACCCTACACCCTGCAGAACACGCTGGAATACAGCGGGAAATTCTATGTCTGCGGAACCGGCAGACAGCCGATCCTGCGCAACAAAATGGAGAACGACAACTATTACCTGCTTACTCTTGCCGCCATCGCCAAGGAGATCAAACAGCGCGGTGAAAAAACAGAGTGTTCCGTCAAACTCGCTGCTGGATTGCCTCTGGCTGGTTTTGGCCGTGAGAAAAAGCCCTTCCGGGAATACCTTCTGCGTTCTTCCCAGCTGGTGTGCTTCAAATTTGAGGGAATCCCCTACAAGATCACCATCGAAGATGTGAAGTTGTTCCCACAGGGGTATTCCGCCATCGCCATCCACCCGGAACTCATCCAGAATGAGCCTTCTGTCCTACTGATGGATATCGGCGGCTGGACGGTGGATCTGATGCGGCTGGACAACGGTGTCCCCAACGCTTCCACCTGCCGCAGCTTGGAGCTTGGCATGATCCGCTGCATTGACGAAACGAAAGAACAGGTCCGCCGGGATGTAGGATTGTCCGTTACCGACGCGCAGGTGGAACGAGTGCTGGCGGGAAAACCCTGCAGCATGGACGAGGACGCCCGAAGCATCATCCAAAAGCAGGGCCGCCTCTACACCGAACGGCTTCTCTCGGCAGCCATGGAATCGGGGTTTGACCTCAAAGCCATCCCGGTAGTCATGCTGGGCGGCGGCGCAGCGGTGGTCAAGGGCAACGTGAGCGAACAGGACGGCCTGTGCCGGGTTTTTGTCCTGATAGACGACCGTGTAAACGCCGAAGGATTTGAGCGGATTTTGGGGCAGTTTTCGGGCGGTGTGAGCAAGGGATGAACAGGCCCCTATTCGGTTTCCGCCCTAACCTCCAGAATGAGCGCCACCGCAGAGCGTGGGAAATCCTGCAGGCTGTGCCGGACGGGCAGAAAAACGCCTTTCTGGTGCAGGCGATTCTGGAGAGCGAAGAAAAGAAAACCTTTGAAAGCACCCTGCGCCGGGTACTGCGGGAAGAACTTCAAACTGTCCCTTCCCAGCCTGTGAAACAGCCGGAAGAAGCCATCCCGCAGGAGATGATGGGATTCCTCGGTTCCCTGCTGGGCGAAGAATAACCTCCAACATGGCCTTTATTGGTTGTGACGTATGTTGCCCCTGCTTCGGCTGAAAGGTTGTTGGTCTTGGTGATAGCTTTATCCCAGCTTTTTCGATATGCTTGTGTTGCCCGAAAGGGAAAGAAACAACAAAGGAGCGATGGAGCATGGAAACCAAAGGCGTAACCTGCAAAATCCCGCTGGGTCTGCACAACCAGATCAGCGAGGAAATCCGGGAAACGGAAAGCACCATGAGCAAGTTCATCGAAATGGTTATCCGGGAACATTATGAGAAAGGGGTTAACAAGGCTATGGAAAAAGGAAGGACATTAGCATTTCAGGTAAGCGAGGAATTGTTCCAGAGAGTAAAGGAATACCTTGACCGCTACGAGAAAGCCTATCACCGCCGCCTCACCCAAAAGGAATTCGTCATCGGGTTGATTGAGCAGGCGCTGGAAGAAGCCGAAGAAGAATTCGAAGCCGCCAGAGCCGCCGAACATGAGGAACAGGCAGAGAACGGCTGGGAACCCGCAGAAAGCCCCGCAAACGACGAGGATGAGGAAGTACCCGACAATGAGGAACCAGAGGGCTTGGGCGACGACAGCGACGATTTGGAGGCCCCTGCCGAAGATGAGGGGCTGGAAAGCAAGGAAATCCCCGCAGAGGGAGATGACCGTGGCGAGGGATGCCCCAGCGAGAACGATGAGGATACCATGCCGGAAAGCTGGAATCAGAACGAGGAAGAAGAAATCGAGCCGGATGACGATGCCATAGAAACCGGCGAAACCAATGAAAATGAAGAAGAAGCCTACGCATAAGGCAGCCAGTAACAGCCCGCAGTTTCCTGCGGGCTGTTTTCATATAGATTCCATTTCACTGAGAGAAAGGGGCGATGCCGATTGATTGCTGTTTAGCTGTTCACAGATTTATACAGAGGGAGCGTGATAAGAAAAACCATACGATATATTGACCTGTTCTCCGGTATTGGCGGGTTCCGGGAAGGACTTAGCCGTGCCGGAGGATTTACCTGTGTAGGACACTGCGAAATTGACAAAAAAGCCAACCAAAGCTATGAAGCCTTATTCGATACCAAAGGAGAGTGGTTCTGTGAAGATATCCGAAAAGCCGATCCAAACGACATCCCCGACTTCGACCTGCTGTGCGGCGGATTTCCCTGCCAGTCTTTTTCGATTGCTGGAAACCGTGGAGGATTTTCCGACCCCAGAGGTACCTTGTTCTTTGAAATTGCCCGGCTGACTGCGGCAAAAAGACCTGCGTATCTGCTGCTTGAAAACGTTCCCGGCCTGCTTAACCATGACGGGGGCAGGACGTTTGCGGCCATCCTCCATGCGCTGGACAGACTGGGGTATGGTTTGGAATGGCAGGTGCTTAACAGCAAGGATTTCCACGTCCCCCAATCCCGAAAAAGGGTGTACCTTATCGGATATCTTGATGAGCGATGCAGAGGAAAAATATTTCCTTTCACCGAAACAGCAGGCACATCTCTTATACAAGTCCTGCCCGGAGCGCAGGGAGAACGGGTCTACTCCCCGGAAGGAGTAAGCTGCACCCTCGCGGCGCAGACGGGCGGCTTCGGCGGGAAAACCGGCTTGTATGAGGTGGGCCTGCCCATCAAGGAGAACACCAAAAAGGGGTACAAAATGGCCTATCCCGGCGACAGCATCAATCTGGCCTATGCCCAGCAGAATACCCGCCGCGGCAGGGTTGGACGAAAAATCGCCCATACCCTCACCACAAACAGCGACCAAGGCACCTTGGAAGCCCGTGCAGTTCTTACCCCGGAAAGGGAAACTGTCCGCCAGCAAGGGCGCAGGATCAAAAATCCCGGTGAAGCAATGTTTACGCTGACCGCACAGGACCGGCATGGGATTTTGCATCAGGGCAGAATCCGACGTTTGACGCCAAGGGAATGCCTGCGCCTGCAGGGATGGACGGATGACCGGATCGACAAGGTGCTGCCGCTTCAATCTGACGCCCAGCTCTATAAGCAAGCCGGAAACGGAGTGACCGTTACCGTGGTGGAAGCAATCGGAAAAAGGCTTGCAGCCGCCCACCGGGAGGTGACCGCCATCGATTGATTTAAAAGACCAATACTTCGGCTGCGAGATTGAGATGACGGGGCTGACCCGCCAGCAGGCGGCGGAAGCGGTGGCTTCCCTGTTCGGGACCACCGCTGTCCATTCCCGTTCTTCCCGCACCTATGACCCGTGGGAGGTAACCGACAATGAGGGGAAAACATGGCGGTTTGTCTACGACTCCAGCATCCATGGTTCCCACCGGATCGGGCGGCAGCAGCTTGCCATCGGTGACAGCGCCTACTGTCGGCAGTCAAGGTGAGCGTTTTTCCTACTAATGCGGTATTAGGAGCGTTATGTTCGGTATCTTTTCCTGCAATCGCTGTTTCGCCACGCTTAAATGCTTCCATGTCAATGGGCGTATCCGGATGCTTGGCATTGTATTCTTCCAGCGCCTTGTCATCGTCAAGCGTTGTGATATAGCAGCCGTACTCACCGGATTCAGCGTACCCTTTCAGCGTCTCTATCGTCTGTTCATAGGATTGCCCTTTGGACTTATATTTGCTGTCCTCATATTGGATTTTCATAAAACCTTCCAAAGCGGTTTCATCAAAGTCAATGCCCGCCCAAACGGTCTTTTGAACATCCACATTTTCAACGCCGCCAAGCTGCTTGATCTGTTCTACAAAATGTTCGTCAAACTGCGGTACTTCCTTGTTGGGCTGTTCAGCCTGCTCAAACTGGATATCGTTGTACTCAAAGTGATAATCCATATATTCTTTAATAAAATTTTCGGCGTTCATACTTCTTATGACTCCGTTTACGCCTAAAATCATGGTGATACCCATAAAAAGGGACATAAACACAAGAATCGCACGTTTTTTGTCACGGAATACATTGTGAAACGCCATCACGTGCAGCTTGCCGCCGTTGGTGGAATTTCTGCTTTTGGTTTTCTTCGGCGCGAAGTTCTGGAATTTCAGCGCTTCCACAGGGGAAATTTTCGCCGCCGCTTTTGCCGGTGCGTTGCAGGCAATCCAAACTGTTACCGCCGAAAAGAGGATGGACAGAATATAGATCGACGGGTGGAAGAACACCTCGGCATCCATTATCGACTTGCCCTGTTCAAAGCCCTCATTCAAAACAAGAGGAACAATGCCAAAAGAAACGGCAGTAGCTAACAAAATGCCAATGGGGATACCGATACAGGCAAACTTAACCGCCTGACTTTTCACCAGCGATTTGATCTGTGCCTGTGTTGTACCCAATGTTTTCATCAAGCCGTAAAAACGGGTGTCCTTTGAAATAGAGATATACAGAACATTGTAAATAAGGAGATACCCGCTGCCGATGATGAAGAACACCAAGAGGATCGCCATTGCGATAACTGAACCGCTTGATGATTTCATCGAAACTGCACCGCTGAAAGACTGGTTTTCGTTTAACTCCACATCTTTTTGAATACGGTGAAAATCATCGGGCATTTT
>ULPR01041323.1_pt1 | contig 25831 bp, 20 predicted proteins | sample 1953681 | NCBI WGS metagenome assembly ULPR01 (sample SAMEA4835634, study PRJEB28245) | human gut metagenome | biome: gut microbiome; material: fecal sample | place: Denmark | collected 2008 | reverse complement strand
TCGTGTTTTTCTTGGCATTGTCTTCGACTTGCACTATCTTTGCATAAGATAGGCGGCACCTCGGCCATTAAGCGAGCTTATGGCACTCGGGTTTGCACTATCTTTGCAAAAGATAGGCTACGGGCAGGAAGCATAAATCAAAAAACAAGTTTGTTGCTTTGCCCTCCGCCTCGTGTCTCTACCGATACCTGTACCAGTACACATTATTATATATATAACATTAACCAATTTATCAACAAAAACACTTATGGTAAGTAGATTTATCCTTAACGAAGTGTCTTACTTCGGTCCCGGTGCTCGCAAGGAGCTGCCTGGAGTAGTTGCCCGACTGGGTTTCACCAAAGCATTGGTAGTAACAGACAAGGGTCTGATGAAGTTTGGCGTTGCCAAGATGGTGCTCGACGTGCTCGACGAGGCTAACATTCCTTACGCTGTGTATGACGACGTAAAACCCAACCCCACTGTGACCAACGTGAAGATGGGTGTAGAAGCCCTCAAGGCTGCCCAGGCCGATTTCATCGTGGCTATCGGTGGCGGTAGTGCCATGGACACCGCTAAGGGTATCGGTATTGTAAGCAACAACCCCGAATTTGCCGACGTGGTATCGCTCGAAGGCGTGGCCGACACCAAGAAGAAGACCGTGCCTATCATCGCCCTGCCCACCACAGCCGGTACTGCTGCCGAGACGACCATCAACTACGTAATCATCGACGAAACCAAGCAGAAGAAGATGGTCTGCGTAGACCCCAACGACATTCCCTGTGTGGCTATCGTTGATGCCGAGCTGATGTACTCGCTCCCCAAGAGCCTCACCGCCGCTACCGGTATGGACGCTATGACCCACGCCATCGAAGGTCTAATCACCAAGGGTGCCTGGGAACTGAGCGATATGTTTGAAATCAAAGCCATCAATATGATTCACCGCTACCTGCCCGTAGCCGTAGAAGACCCCACCAACCCCGAGGGCCGCAACGGTATGGCCGTAGCCCAGTATGTGGCTGGTATGGCTTTCTCTAACGTAGGTCTGGGTGTAGACCACGGCATGGCTCACCCCATGTCGGCTCTGCACGATGTGCCCCACGGTGTGGCTTGTGCCATCCTGTTGCCTACAGTAATGCGTTTCAACGCTCCTGCCGCTCTCGACAAGTATGTAGACATCGCCAAGGCGCTCGAGGTGTACACTCCGGGTATGACCAAGGAAGAGGCTGCCGACGCTGCATGCACCGAGATTGAGAACCTGAGCCGCCGCGTGGGCATCCCCGCCCATCTGTCTGATCTGGGTATCACCGAGGCCGACATCGACGCACTCGCCGACCAGGCTATCGCCGACGTATGTACTCCGGGCAACCCCCGCGAGGTGACACGCGACGACATTGTGGCCCTCTACAAGAGCATCTTGTAATACAAGACACTTATAATCTTCAAGGTTTACGGCATCTGTCTCCATGGCAGATGCCGTATTTTTTTGCTGGGTCAACAGGGATAAAGCATCAACGGCAACACCAGTAGCTCTGGAGGCTCTGGTGTTGCCGTTGGCTATGCGTATCGGTGCCGACAGCCGAGGCTTATGCCGCGAGGGCTCGCCGGCAGCCGCAGCTGGACTGTCAAAGAGGCAAGGCACTTGCTCCGTCCTTGAACTCAGCGAAGAAGGGACGGTAGTTGCCCTCGGGATTGTGGGGACGGTGGGCGTTGTGGTCGTCGATGATGGCAAAGGTGATGTAGCGGAACTTCTGGTAGAACTCTGGTTCTGAGAGCACCTCGTGGAAGAGTCGCGCCACATGGGCAGGCGGATTGCAGAAGGCTCCGCAGCCCAAAGCGCCCAGCACAAGGGCATCGTGATGATGCGCAAGTCCTATGCGCAGGATGGTACGTATCTTGTCGCAGATGGCAGACACATGGTGGGGCGCTATCAGTCCGTCGGGGGTGAGGTCGGGGCGGTTTTTGCCTGCTACAGAGATGAAGTCCATGCTCACAGGCTCTGCCATGAGGCGGTAGCCCTGGTCTTCGCTCTCGCGGAAGATGGTAGCACCGGGAGTATAGATGCCGCCAAAGTGACTGTCGAGGGGATAGTGATGGGACGAAGGCGGCAGACCATAGACCTTGGCAAGCGGCGAGAAACGGTAGAGCGAACGATAGATGTCGGTACGGCGGAAGAGCGTCTCCTCCTGGGCAGCGGCACCATTGTCTACCCCACCGCCGGGATGGTGGCGGTTGGCCATATTGAGCACGGCGGGGGTATAGCCGTCGGCCTTGAGGCGCATGGCCACGGCGAGGCAGTCGTCGTTGACCACCTCGATGCAGGTCTCGTCAGCAGTGGGCGCATCGGTCTCTATCTCGTGGTCATAGTAGACCGTGGCATTCATCATCTCCGCTCCGTCGCCAAGCTCCACGCGCTTGCCGTCTTCGGTGGTGTAGTGGCCCTGGGTCACCAGGTCGATGGTGTTGCGATAGACCTTGGTGCGCAGACCTTTAATCTGGTAGTATGCCTCACGGTCGCCATTCTTCATACACCCCTTGAGATGGCGGTAAGACTGGAGGAAGTCGGTCTCAGCCTGCCATCCGTGGTCGGGGGTGCAGGTGGCGTGGATGATGTCTACAAAGTCCTTGGGCAGTATCACGTTCTCCATGTCTATGGCTGCGGCAAAGAGGGGCGCTATCTCGCTGACGGGGAGTCCGGCTATGCCACAGGCTATGCGGGTGACCAGGAAGGTAAGCTCGCTGTGCTCGGCGGCAAAGGCAATAAACTGGTCTACATAAGGCTTGATGGTCTCGGCACCTCCCTGCATGGTGGGTATGGCATAGCTCTGCCCCTGCAGGCCTACACCCTGGCCCCATACGGCTCCGAAGGCGTCGAGGGCGGTGCGGGCTGCGCCTCCACCATGAAAACCAGAAAGATTGCTGCCAAAAACAAAAATCTCATTATCTGCAAGTCGGGTAATGAAATGTGGGGTAAATCTGCGATTGTACATAATCAAGTCCTCCTTAATCTTTAATCACCACAAAGCTACTAAAAAATAATGAGTATCAAAACGATAATCACTTTTTTTTTGTAATTTTGCAGCCTGTAGCAAGAACAGATTATCCTATGAGCAAACGCCATCCACTCCTTCCACATTATTATAAAGAATGCATCGAAGCGGGCTGCGACGAGGCTGGCCGTGGCTGCCTTGCCGGCAGTGTCTATGCCGCTGCGGTGATACTCCCTGCCGACTATGACAATCCTGAGCTCAACGACTCGAAGCAGATGAGCCACAGCCGTAGGTATGCACTGCGCCAGCAGATTATGGACGACGCCGTGGCCTGGGCTGTTGGCGTGGTCACCCCGGAGGAAATAGACCAAATCAACATCCTCAACGCCAGCATCCTGGCTATGCACCGCGCCCTGGACCAACTCGGCGTGAGACCCGAAGCCGTCATCGTCGACGGCAACCGCTTCAAGCCCTACAGCGCCCTGCCCTACACCACCATCGTCAAGGGCGACGGCAAATACCAGGCCATCGCCGCCGCCAGCATTCTGGCCAAGACCTTCCGCGACGACTATATGGACGCCCTCGACGACGAGTGCCCGCAGTATGGCTGGCGACGCAACAAGGGCTACCCCACCCGCGAGCACCGCGAGGCCATACGCCAGCACGGCATCACCCCCTATCACCGTCGCAGTTACAACCTCACCGGGCAGGAACTGCCCCTACCATTCGATGATTAGCCCCTCGGATAGGGCAATTACTGACAAAATGCACGATATGGGGTAAAATATCGTGCATTTTGTTTGCCAGTATCAATAGAAAAGCGTAATTTTGTTGAGTTAATCGTAACCAACACTTTTACAAGATATGGAGAAAGTAGATAAACTGGATAAAAAGATACTGGGTATCTTATCCACCAACGCCCGTATGCCCTTCAAGGATGTGGCAGCCGAGTGCGGCGTGTCGCGTGCAGCCGTTCACCAGCGCGTACAGCATCTGATAGACAACGGAGTGATTACCGGCAGCGGTTTCTATGTCAACCCCAAGAGTCTGGGCTATACCACCTGCACCTACGTGGGCATCAACCTCGAGCGCGGAAGCATGTACAAGGAGGTAGTGTCGCGCCTGCTGTGCATACCCGAGATTGTGGAGTGTCACTTCACCACTGGCTCATACACCATGTTGCTGAAACTCTACGCCCGCGACAACGAGCAGCTCATGGACCTGCTCAACAACAAGCTGCAGACCATCCCCGGCGTGGTGTCGACAGAGACCCTCATCTCGCTCGAGCAGAGCATCAAGCGCGAGATAACCATCCAGCCCGACGAGGTCTGACCCGACAGTCCCGACAGTGGTGCCACAGCCACAGTAAGTATTTGTTTATGCCTATCTGATAATAATGGAACATTTCGATTTGGAGGCCCATCTCCAGAAGATATATACTGCCTATCCCGAGGGTGAAAGCCGTCCGGTGATAGGCATTACTGCAAATTATAGTCAGGGCGACGCCACGCTGCGCGACCGCTACTACCGTCAGGTAGAGGCTGCCGGCGGCATTCCCGTCATCATCCCGCCCATCGCCGACCGCCATATCCTCGCGGGAACGCTGGACCGCATCGACGGACTGCTGCTCACGGGTGGCGGAGACTACAACCCGCTCTGGACGGGCGAAGAGCCGCAGCCGCAGCTGGGCAACATCAACGCCGAGCGCGACCTGCCCGAACTGCTCATCACCCGCCTGGCGTTCAACCGCCAGCTACCCATGCTCGGCATCTGCCGCGGCATGCAGACACTCGCCATCGCCCTCGGCGGAAGTGTGGCGCAGCATGCCGAGATGCAGCTCAAGCACTCGCAAGACGCCGACCGACAGGAGCCCACCCACTCGGTGACCATCGGGAGGGGCTCGATGCTCAGCGCCATCTACGCTGAAGAGCGGATATACGTCAACTCGTTCCACCACCAGGCGGTGACAGCCGGCGGACCCCACATGACCGTCACGGCGACAGCGGCCGACGGAGTAGTAGAGGCCATAGAGAGCAGCGAGCAGAAAGGCATCATCGGCGTGCAGTGGCATCCCGAATGGCTCGGAGCCGACGGGCTGCCGCTATTCCAATGGCTCACCTGCCGGGCAAGCCTCTTCGCCGAAGCCAAGAGCGTACACCGACGCACCCTCACCCTCGACTCCCACTGCGACACGCCCATGTTCTTCCCGCAAGGGGTGGACTTCGGCACCCGCGACCCTCGCATCCTCGTAGACCTGCACAAGATGACCGACGGACGGCTCGACGCCACCACCATGGTGGCTTATCTGCCCCAACCCAAGCCTGGACAGAGTTTTGCCGAGATAGCCCCGCTGCCTGCCGGTTCGCCCCATGAGTATGCCGACATGATATTCGACCGCATCGACGAAATCCTCGGCGCCCATCCCGACGCCGTACGCCGCGCCAGAAACCCACAAGAACTGTGGCAGAACAAGCAAGACGGGGTGAAATCTATCATGACGGGCATTGAAAACGGTCTCGCCATCGAGCACGACCTCTGCCATCTGCGCCACTTTGCCCACCGTGGCATCGTCTATGTCACCCTCTGCCACAACGGCGACAACGACATCTGCGACTCTGCCCGCGGCACAGCCACCCATGGCGGCGTGAGCCCCTGGGGAGCAGAGGTGATAGCCGAGATGAACCGCCTGGGGCTTATGGTCGACCTCTCCCACGCTGCCGAGACCAGCTTCTACGACGCCCTCGACCTCAGCGCCACGCCCATCGTGTGCAGCCACAGCAACTGCAAGACCCTCTGCGACGTGCCGCGCAACCTGACCGACGACCAGCTGCGTGCCCTCGCCCGCAAGGGTGGCGTGGCACAGATTACGCTGTACCACGGATTTCTGCGCAACGACGCCGAAGCCACCATCACCGACGCCGTAGCCCATCTGCAACACGCCATCGACGTGATGGGCATAGACCACGTGGGCATAGGCACCGACTTCGACGGCGACGGCGGAGTGAGAGGCATAGCCGATGCCTCAGAGGCGATACTCTTCACCGAGCAGCTGCTCGCCAAGCGCTTCAGCCGCGAAGACATCGCCAAGATATGGGGCGGCAACTGGCTGCGCGTGATGAACCAAGTACAACAATACAACAAAGGACAATGATGACCAGAAAAATGAAGATGATAATAGGAGGAGCGACCGCCGCCGTGGTGGTTGCCATCGCTGCCGTCGGCATGAACACCGGATGGGGACATGCCGACAGCATAGACATGGAAGAAAGTATGGACAAGATAGACCCCGTGGGTCCCGCGTTCAGCGCCGACAGTGCCTACGCCTTCACCCAGGCCCAGTGTGACTTTGGCCCAAGAGCCATGAACACCGAGGGGCATGACCGCTGCGCGCAGTGGATAGAGAAGAAGTTTGAAGAGTATGGCTGCCAACTGGAGATACAGCAAGCCGACGTGACGGGATATGACGGCACCACGCTCAAATGCCGCAACATCATAGCCCGGTCGCATCCCGAGCGCTCCACACGCATCATGCTCTGCGCCCACTGGGACAGCCGCCCTTGGGCAGACAATGACCCCGACTCCACCAATTGGCGCAAGCCCATCCTCGCTGCCAACGACGCCGCCAGCGGTGTGGCTGTGATGCTCGAGGTGGCTCGCCTCATCCACCGCGACACCACCCTCAACATCGGAGTAGACTTCGTGTGCTTCGACGCCGAAGACTGGGGCACCCCGCAGTGGATCAACAGCGGCGACAGCGAGAGTACATGGGCGCTGGGTGCCCAGCACTTCGCCAGCCATCTCCCCGACGGCTTCGAGGTGCGCTACGCCATCCTGCTCGACATGGTAGGCGGCGAGGGAGCACGCTTCTACAAGGAGGGAATGTCAATGCAGTTTGCGCCGGAGATAGTCAAGAAGGTATGGCGGGCAGCCCGCAAGGCCGGCTATGGCAACTTCTTCCCCCGTCAGGAGGGAGGTATGGTCACCGACGACCACATCCCACTCAACCAGACGGCACGTATACCCACGATAGACATCATCCCCTTCTACCCCGACTGCGCCCAGAGCAGTTTCGGACCCACGTGGCACACGCTGAACGACAACATGGAGCACATCAGCCGCAACACCCTCAAAGCCGTGGGACAGACGATGATTCAGGTCATCTACACCGAAGAGTAAACCATCATCCACCTAAATCTATCCATTATGTTAGGAGCTATCATTGGCGACATCGTAGGGTCGCGATTCGAGTTTGAAAATGTGGCTACACTGGGCTTCAAACTCTTCAGCCCCGACTGCAGCTACACCGATGACACCATCTGCACCATCGCCATAGCCGATGCGGCGATGAACCATCGGGAGTACAAGGACGCACTGGTAGACTGGTGCAGCCGCTATCCCGACCCCATGGGAGGCTATGGAGGGAGGTTCCTGAAGTGGCTGCAGAGCGCCGACCATCTGCCCCAGGCCTCGTATGGCAACGGTTCGGCGATGCGGGTGAGCCCGATAGGATGGCTCTACGACGACTTCCACCAGATGCAGGACGAGGCGATGAAGACGGCGCTGCCCAGCCACTGCCACAGGGAAGGCATACGCGGAGCACAGTGTGTGGCTACGCTCATCTACTGGCTGCGCACGGTGCGCATCACCAAAGATGAGGTGATAGGCACCGTCAAGCAGACTTTCGGCTACGACATCCCCGACCTCAAGGAGGTCTACAGACTCGGCAACGAGGGCCACTTCGACGCCACCTGCCAGGAGACGGTGCCGGCGGCCATCAGCTGTTTTCTCGACAGCAACAACTTCGAAGACGCCATACGCACAGCCATCCTCGCCCAGGGCGACACCGACACCAAGGGTGCCATCTGCGGCAGCATAGCCGAAGCCTACTACGAGATACCCGAAGAGATGATTACCAAAGCCTATGAATACCTGCCCGCAGATATGCTCGAAATAGTCGACCAGTTCTATACCACGCTGCAGGGCCACATCAAGCGATAAAACGCCATGGGCACCATCCGTCAAGATGGTGCCCATGGCATTATTGATAGCATAAGATTTTCTGAAGCAATGCGTGGCGGCGTCAGATTTGCCCGCTCTCTACCTGGCGCACGATGCGCTCGGTGAAACGGTCTACTCCCTCAGGCTCGTAGCCCTTGCGCAGACTGGCTCCGAAGACCCAGGCAAAGGCCTGATAGACGCCAGCGCGGGTGGGACCAAAGAACGACTGGATAAGATTGTAGGACGACGAGTTGCACTCACGGTAAATCAGTTTGATGAGCAGTTTGCCCTGCTGGTAGGTAAGCCGCTTCATGCGGGGAGTATACTCGGCCTTGATGCCCTTCTCCACGAGTTTCAGGTGGCGGTCGCGCGCTTCCTTGTTGGGCAATGTCTGCAGATAGTCATAGGTCTCGAGGATGATGCCACGACATTCCTTGGCTATAGGCAGCACCTTTTTCACGTTATAGACCAGTCTGTTGTACGCCATCATCTGCCGCTCGTTCTTGAAGACGGGCTTGGGATATACATAGATGTTATTGAGCTCGACATACTGCACCGAGTCGCGGCCCAGCAGCACCTTGCCCACCTTGACCATAGGCACAAAGGTGGGGTTGTCCATGTCCACCTGTCGGTCTTCAGGATTTATGCCCGCCCGCTTAGCGGTCTGAGCGTCAGCAGTTATCGCCGCCACCATCAGGCACACCATACCTATGATACGATACATCTTCATCATGACCGCAAAAGTAGTGATATTTATCCGAAGTCTCAAAAAAATTGTGTTATAATTTGCTGTCCGGCTGCAAAAAGTCGCGCCAACGGCAGCCATCATCCTGCTGCGCCCATCTCTGGTCGCCATTCCTTCCCAGACTCTCATCGCCATCAGCCGGCTTGTCGCGGCGACGGTAAGGGAGGACAACAAAAATCCCCGAGTCAGGGTAGGATTCTCATCCTTCGCCTTCCTCGGGGACTCTTGGGTCTCAGTGAGGTTAGTCTGCCTCTCTTCCTATGTCATCCATGATGCCTGACCGGCAGCGTCGCCTCCTGTGTCATCATTCGCCGTTATTGGCGTCCTGGCTGTTCTCTGCCGTCTCTGCCTCGTCATGGCTGTACTCGCCCATCTGATTGATGGATGCAAGTTGGCTCAATCGGGCATTGATACTGCCACCAGTGGCTCGCGCCCGCAACTTGTAACCGGTGATATGGGTGCGGGCATTAAATTCCTCCTTGGTGTTGGCAGGCTTGCTCTCAATTCCTACCGAGAAGATGGCAAGGTTGTCGAGCTTCACGGCATTGCCCTCGAGCACAAGTTCCTTGATACATCCCACCATATCGTTCAGCACACCGCAGATTACACCTTTGGAGTAAGGGGTGCCATGGTCAGACATGTGAGCGGCCAATTCGTCAAGGCCCATAGTGCCGTCGAGATTCATGTGGGCATACCAGTTGCCCTTGTGCTGCGCATTGCTGCGATTGTCTTGATACAATTTGTACTTCAACATAATGATTGATTTTTGTTAGTTTGACATTGTGTTTGTGTGTTCGCTTGTTGTCATCCGTTCCGGTACTTTTGACAATGCAAAGGTAGTCACGCACTTCGTCGATACCAAATCTGCGCACGCCATAACCTGCAAAATTCTGTTAACAGCCACCGCCATTCCTGCCAACTTTAGTTAACGCCATCGCCACAGTCATCTCTAACGCCCTGTAGTACACCCCTTCCGAGCCCGTCGCCATCTCCACCGCCGTCACGACCGCTTTCACCCCCATCTGGGCCACCATTACACCTATTATTATATATAGGGGCTGACAGGAGACCATCATCCGATGACACCAACCTAAAGACGGGAAGCACAAGGATAGACACAATAAACCCCGAAGATACGACTATCAGAGTCGCGTTCTTCGGGGCCTTTATCCGTATGGCTTTACTTCTGCACAAACACCTTGCGCGTAGTGCCGTCACTTAGTTTTTCTATATTGATTCCGCTCACGGGAGCAGAGACACGCCGCCCGTCGGGAGTATAGCGCTCTACGACTTTGACATCGCGCTTGCCGTCGACGCCCACGATTTCTGTCGAGCTGCCATTGGAGAGAATGAGTTGCACGCAAGCGGCATATGGAAGCTCGTTAGAGCTTAACCGATATAGCTTATAGCCTTCGTCTTTTATCAACTCACCCCAAACCAGAAAGCCGTTGGCCGTATCAACGGTAAGACCCACTGTGACATCGTTATCATTAGTAGGATTATTTTCAATAGGACTAAAATTTATCGGCTTAAACGTATATCCGAAGATTATATGTCCGGGCTCCTTAGGAATGACATAATTCCATGTACATTCCACCTCGTTGAACACGTAGGACAGAGGTTCTGTCATATAGTCCTTGACAATTGATTCTCCTATCAATTCGTACCCATATCCGTATGATTCATAGGCTACGACGTAGGGGGAATTACCCAAGGTCGAACCCACCGCGAATGATATACCCACTATCTTGTAACCGGCATAGGGCTTGAGCATCTCGGGAGTGAGGTGTCCCAAGACCCGGGCATCCAAGTTATTTCCGATGCATATTTTCATATAGGGAGAGTCGGCACCCTTGACAAAGAGATGTTTCTGCTTGGACAGATAGCTATCATCATCCATGGCCTTGCATACTGGTGCCGACTGGATACGCTGAGTCTTAAATAGCGCGGGGCGATGTCCACTATCGCCGAATCAATCCTTTTGGGCAGCTCTTTGTGCGACTTGCAAACGGCCTGCGCACCGGCTGTCAATGATATCAATGTAATGAATACTAACGTGAGTAAATTTCTTTTCATATAGACTAACTTTTTATGTATACTTGTGCATGGTTGTCGCATAAACATACCCCCAAACACACTTTTGACGGCGCAAAGGTACACAAATAATGTGTAAACATCGGTAAAGTCATGAGATTTATCGCGACCCTCAAAAGAAATATGGAGAAAGCGATGCGCCATGTACGCCCACCCATCACCTTCACACCTATTATTATATATAGGGGTGGCCACATGGCTGTCTGCCGACCTTCCGATGACATCAACAGAAAGACATGGAGAACAAGTATGGACACTATAAGCCCCGAAGATACGACCATCAGTGTCGCGTTCTTCGGGGCCTTTATCCGTATGGCTTTACTTCTGCACAAACACCTTACGCGTAGTGCCGTCGCTTAGTTTTTCTATATTGATTCCGTTCACAGGGGCAGAAACACGCTGCACGTCGGGAGTATAGCGCTCTACGACTTTGACGTCGCGCTTGCCGTCAACGCCAACGATTTCTGTCGTGCTGCCATTAGAGAGGATGAGTTGCACGCAAGCGGCATAAGGGAACTTGGCGCTACTCACCGTATAGATGCCACGACCATAGGCTGCATTGAGGGTACCCAGTACCAGATATCCGTTGGCCGTATCAGTGGTCTTGCCCAGGAAGATAGGTTTGTCGGCATTAGTACCAGTGGCCGACTGGGTATAACCATATCCGAAGAGAATGTCCTTGGGCTCCTTGGGAATGACATAAGTCTGTGTACATCCCACCTCATTGAGCACGATGCCATTGGTAGCATTGGTCACATCATAACTCTCGATGTTTCCACCAGCTACAGTATGTTATCCATCAGTACGGCGCTCCATCGCTATGATACTGGGAACGGAGCCCAAGTCTGAAGCCACTATAAATGCGATACCCACAATGCTATAATCGGCATAGGGTTTGAGTTTATCGGCGGTGATACGACCAAAGACCGCATTAGAGCCAGGAGCTTCGGGGAAGCCGTCGGCGCCAAAGGGAACATCGGCGCCATTGACGAAGAGATACTCCAACGGAACCTTTGTACCGCCCTCGCCCTCAGCCTTGCACATAGGTGCCGCCACAGAAGTCTGAGTTGCAGATAGAGAATGGTCAATCGTCCCGTTGCCCGAAACGACATGCACGGGCTGCCCCTTGAGCGACTCGTAGACGGTCTGCGCATTGGCTGTCAATGATACCAATGTGATTAATACCAACGTAAGTAGATGTTTTTTCATATAGATGAGTTTTAATGAATAATCTTGCATCTTTGTTGCAGGCAAGTGCCCAAAAACGGGCATTTTTCAGCGTAAAGATACACAAATAATGCGTAAACGTTGGAAAAATCATGAACAATATTGCGCCACTCAAAAAAAATAAGGAAAAAACGATACATATTATAAATATATCCATTACCTTTGTGGCAAATTAATGTTACAACACGCCTTCTGAGCCATCCTGTATCTATGCTATGCACCCTGACTAAGAGGTATGTTAACCACGGAGAGAGATAATTAACTTACATAATACATGCTTATGCAACACAATTTACACCTTTTGGGTATGGTGGCAGCCAGCATTCTCGCTGTTGCACCTACCGATGCGTTTGCCTATGCCAAAGCAGGCGAACAGACTCCAGTAACCGTCAATGTGACTACTGCTGGAACCCTCAACACACTGGTCACCTCTGACCAGAAGTTTACCACAACCTCACTTGTCGTCAAGGGCGACCTCAACGGAGCCGACATACTGTTTCTCCGCGAGATGGCTGGCAGTGACAAGAAGGGCGTAGCCACCGAAGGCAAACTCGAAGTGCTCGACCTGACCGAAGCCAACTTTGTGGCTGGCGGCGGAGACTACTACGACAAGAGCTTAACCGAGAAGGGCTCACCCGCCGATGCCACTGTAGGCTCCTACTGCTTTGCCGGTACCATATTAAAAGAGGTAAAACTGCCCAACTCTGTTACCAAGATTAAGGACAGTGCCTTCGAGAAGTGCGCCGCTCTTACCAGTGTTACCTTCTCCAAGGATGTGACAGAGGTTGGCACCAGCGCTTTCAGCGGATGCACCTCACTCAAATCATTCGAGTTCCCCAAGGTCAAGATAGTTTCTGCCTACGTTCTTTCTGGCTGTACCGCTCTGACCAAGGTTGTCATCCCCGAGACCGTGACCGACCTCAAGGGCTACATCTTCAAGAACTGCTCTGCTCTCACCGAGATTCACATCGCTGCTGCCAACGTTCCCTCGATAAATTATTCTGCCTTCAGCGGCATCACCCAGAGTGACATCACCCTGTATGTACCCGACGAGAGTCTGAAGAAGTATCAGGACGACTATGCCTGCAATTTGTTCAAGGAAGTAAAGAAGGAGTCAGAGTATGACCCCACCGTCAATCCTGGAGAGCCCGGTACTACCGAGGTAGTACGCTCTGTAGAACTCACCGCAGCTGGCACACTCTCTACGACCATCGATGCAGCTGAGAAACTCACCATCACCTCGCTTACCATCAAGGGCGACATCAACGGTGACGACCTGCTCTACATCCGCGAGATGGCTGGCCGCGACATCAAGAGCGACCCCACCAGCGGCAAGCTCGAAATACTCGACCTGACCGACGCCAACTTCGTAGCCGGAGGTGGCAACTTCTATGAGAAAGACAATTGGAACAAAGCTGCCGCTGCAGAGAACACCGTGCAGAGCCACTGCTTTGAAATGACCACACTGAAGGAAATCAAGCTGCCCAAGTCGCTGCGCGCCATCAAGAGCGAGTCGTTCAAGCAATCCAACAAGCTGACCGCCATCACCATACCCGAAGAGGTTACCGAGGTGGGCGACAACGCATTCGAAGGCTGCTCGTCACTCGTCACTTTCGACTTCCCCAAAGTAACAAAGATTGCCGGCTCAGTACTCGCCAACTGTACTGCACTGACCAAGATAACCATCCCCGCTACTGTTACCGAACTGAGCTACGGCATGTTCAGCGGCTGTTCATCAGTTACCGAGATACATATCGCTGCTACCACTCTGCCCAACAAGGGGTATAAGCCATTCAACGGCATCGACCAGCGAAACATCACTCTCTATGTGCCCGCAGGCTGTGCAGATATGTATAAGGCCGATACCGACTGGAGTCTCTTCAAGGAAATCAAGGAAGAGGGTGGCACCACCACTCCCGAGACTGGTGTCAAGACCATCGACGTCAAGACCGCCGGTACCCTGTCTACTCTCGTAGGCGCAGACAAGTTCAATCTGACCGAAATCAAGGTTACTGGCGACATCAACAGTTCCGACATTCTATGCCTCCGCGAGATGGCTGGACGTGACAAGATGAATGTTGAGACATCGGGCAAGCTCGTCAGCCTCGACCTCTCTGGTGCCAACATTGTGGCAGGTGGAGACAGCTACTACAAAAACTCTACCACCAATCTCGAGTTCACTACTACCGCCAATATCATCAGCGAGTATATGTTTGACCACTGCAAGCTGGAGTCTTTCGTATTCCCCGCTACAGCTACAGCCATCGAGGGTGGAGCCTTCGGTTCTTGCTACAACCTCAAGGGCACTCTGACTATCCCCGACAACATCACCCGCATCGGTAACTATGCTTTCGAGGCTTGCGTGTCTCTTGAGCACGTCGTGCTGCCTGCCGCTCTGAAGCAGGAGAGCTACTCCAAGCCAGATCTCGGATCCAATGTATTCTCTGGCTGCCATGCCCTGAAGGACATCGTCATCCCCGAAGGTGTGACCCGTATCAGAACCAACGCCTTCAGAGACTGCTTCGAACTTACCAAGGTGACCCTCCCCACAACAGTGACCTACATCGACGGCGACGTATTCAAAGGCTGCAAGAAGCTGGCCCACATCTTCGCCAAGAGAGAAAAGGCACCAACAGCCAGCTATGGTACTTTCGAAGACGGCATCTATCCCACATGTACAGTGCATGTTCCTGCTGGCTCAGTCGGCAACTACAAGGGCGCGTCCTACTGGGAGAATTTCACCAATATCGTAGAAGGCACCGTTGATGGCATCGGCAATATCGAAGCAGGACATACATCCAAGGTTGCCGACGGCATCTACACCCTGAACGGTGTCAAGGTGTCTGAAAGCAATCTGGCTCCTGGCATCTACATCGTAAGAAAGAACGGTGTAAGCATGAAGTTTGTCAAGAGATAAACCAACCAACAATACATCAAAGGATGCGTCACTCAAGTTGTGGCGCATCCTTTTTCACTTTAACTCAACAACAATTATAAAACAGACCCTCTTACTCCTCTTGGCCTTTCTCTTCACCGGCCTTTCTGTATATGCCGATGAAGACACACGCAAAGACCCAGAACTCTCGTTCTACAGTTCTTCTGTCGGCATCCTCGCCGGTACGGCTCTCGAAGCCCCATTGCGTAACCCCCACGGACTGATGCCCATAGTCTACACCTCATCAGACAAGTCCATCTGCCAGGTGGATGAGAGTGGTAAGATAAGCACGGCACTCGTCGAGACCACCACCACGGTGACTGTGACCGCCTCGTTTGCCGGCAACGACGAATACCGCCCCGGCACAGCCACCCTCGAGGTAGGCATCATTCCCTGCTCGCCGCTCAAGATTCCCGAGATGACTCCTATGGGCGGCACCTTTGACCACGCCGTAGAGGTACAGGTCACCACCGATGACGCTGCCGCCACGGAGATATGGTACTCCACCGTGGCCAAGAGCGCCGAAGAGTTCAAGAACAGCGACACCAACACCAGTTACATGATAACTGGACAGACCGGAACCATCCGTATCGACCGCTCCTGCAAGCTCTATGTGATGACGCGCGGCAGAGGCACCAAAAGCCCCGTGATAGAAGCCGACTTCACCATCAGCATGCCGCTCAAGGCCGACTTCACTACCGACAAGTCGGTGATGGCAGACTACGCCCAGTATTTCGAGTCCAGCAAGGACCTCGCCAATTGGACGGTACCCAGCGAGTGGCACATAGACGATATGAAGTTCGGCGAGGTCAGAGACGGCGACAAGAAATCAATCGCCATTACCTACGCAGCCGGAGACGGCGCCGCACCGCTCACCTCGCCCGTTTTCGACATCAAAGAGGGGCAACGTCTGGAATTCTACGCTTACTTCAAGACCAAAAATTTGAACTGGGCGCCATGGACGATTGACGTTACCGATTTTACCACAGGACAGACAACCACCCTGTTTAACATCTATCGCTGGACGTTGGAAAACAACTTTGTCTCCGACGACATCATGCAGTGGAAGAAGATAGACATAGACCTCGCCGCCTATGCTTGACACAAAGTGCAGATAGTGCTCAACTACAACTTTGACGGTGAGAACCTGGCCATCGACGCCTTCCGTCTGGTACGCGACAACCCCGAGGCTGCCACACGCATCACAGCCTCCGTCGACGAGCCTATCACCTTCATCAGCCGTTGTCAGGGCGAGCCCACCAAGACGATATGGACGCTCCCTGGCAGCGAGAACAACGAGTATGCCGGCAACAGCGTCACAGTGACTTACCCCAAAGAGGGCATCTACGACGTCACCCTTACCATCAGTCGCAAGAGCGAGAAGGATGTGAAGGAAATCAAGCAGTTTGTCGAAATCATCGGTAAGGCACCCACCTCAGCCTTTGCCATCACCTCCGACACCTACACCACTGCAGCCGACATGGCATTTGTTCCCGCCGGAGTACCCGTACAGTTCACCGACAAGAGCGAGGGGGCGCCCACCGCTTGGGAATGGAAGTTCACCAGCGACAGCGAGACCTTGACCAGCACCGAGCAGAACCCCACCGTTACCTTTACCAAGGAAGGTCGCTATGATGTGACTCTCACCACTGCCAATGCCAACGGCTCCAATCAGGCATACAAGGCGGAGTGCCTGCAGGTTGGCGGCGAAATGATGATATGGAACATCACCGAGCAGGAGATAGACAATCTCAAACCCATCAGCTACGACAGCTTTGGCTTCTATGCTGGCAGCAATATGTTCGGCCTCGACCGCTTTGCCGAGAAATATCCTGCACCATTGGCCGATGCTACAGTGAAAACCGTCGACGCCTACTTCGCCTCAACCAAGACTCGTGAACCCGACGCCGCCATCGAGCTGGCGATATACGATATGGCTGCCGACGGCGGACCTGGCAAGGTGCTCGCCAAGACATCGCTCAAAGCAAGCGAGCTCAAGAGCAATGCCTCCGAATACGTACAGACCACCTTCGAGTTTGCCGAACCTGTAGCCCTCGCAAAGGGCAAACCTTTCTTCGTAGCCATTGGCCCATTCCCTTATCAGGGTGTCAGCAGCTATGAGGACCAGATAGCCCTCTACTGCGTGACCCGCAAACAAGGAGGACTCTGCGCCACATGGGATCTGGCACAGTATTCAGACCGATGGATAGCCAACGTCTCAGGCTATTGCTCTATGGCTATGGGTCCGGTGGTCAACTACACATCTGTAGCCAACGGCATAGACAATACTGTAGCCCCTGGCACCACCAAGCATGAAATAAAGGCCATCTATAACCTCTGCGGCCAACAGATCACTACTCCCGAAAGCCACCAGATTTACATCGTGCGCTATTCCGACGGCACAAGTCGCAAGATTATGTGGAAATAAAGAAAAATAGCAGATTGACATCGGCCGCCTAACCGTCGCGGACATAACCATAATTAGGGCTGGAATTCTCGCAAGAGGACTCCAGCCCTTTCTCTTTTCCTCATTGCCACTGCGGCACTAAGACATATCCTACATCACCTCCGCCATCTTCACCTCATTCACTCTTACACCTATAATTATATATAAGGGCTGCCACATGGCTGTCTACCGGTCGTCCCCCACCCGTCCAGAAGGCATGGAGATGGTGAAGAGTTGGCTGGCAGACTTCTCGGCACCCGCCATCGATTAGAAATCTTTAATGCTGGAGGATAGGAGTCTAATTGTGATTGTTTCCTGTGCTTGCGCGGAAGTGGTAATTTTGCGGCATGATGATGAAACGATACATTTTAGTAAGGCTGCGACTGGCAAGGCGTAGGCTACACCACCATTCGCTGCCGCCGCCAGCCTCACCATTGTCGCCGCCGACATAATCCTTGTCAACGTACTATCTTTGCATATTATTCAAAAAAACTCATTCAATGTCAGTTCGTTTTAATGCGTTTTGCATCGTTTTAATAGGGTATTAAAATGATGCAGAGTGGTCAAGTAAATCGAAAAGAGTTACTATCTCGACGATTACATTATGTATTATCTCCTCTTCTGATTTGCCAAATTCAGAAAGGTGCTTCTTTCCAAGCCAGACATGGTCTTTTGCGTAACCTCTCTCTCCCAACATACCTGCAACCTTGTCATCATTGGGATTATATTGAGGCGTCTTATATTTGTCTTCATAAGCCTGGCGTATGTACAAATGGCTTTTGGCTATAGTTATACCGTATTGCGCATTTTCGTTCTTTCTGATTCTCGTTCCATGCGCATAGATATAAGACGATAGTTTGCCAAGGACAGCTTGCTCTATCTGGCAGTAATCCAATTTGTCCTTTCTTTCACGTTTAACCTCATGCTTATTGTGATATGCCTGATTTTCTTTAGCACAAAAGTCTCTTAATTCGCCGATATTGATATGGTCTATGTCTTTTTTATATAGATACGCAAAGAACCTGGCTATTAGTGCCTTTTCTTCCTTGGTCAAGTAAGCGGCAGGATGAGGGACGCCATAACAGGGGATGTCATTAAACTCACCCATAAGGATGCGACCCAAAACGGGATTATTGTCCTTGTCGTATCTAAACGAAAAGCCGGCAACATTTATAGAAGCCAATCGGCTAAAGGCATCTTTTCCACTTAGAAATACAATCATCTTGGGATTGCATAGTCTTATCAGTTCCAATGTCTGAGGAAAGGTCTGGGTCAATAAAGATCGGTTTAATTCTGCAGCTGTTGCTGTATTGAAGAATGTAGCATTAGCCATAACAAATCTGCTTTCATCATCCAGAACATTGGGATGACCTAAACCACTGAAATAGATTTTAAGATTTCTGAAATAATTCCATGTGTGATGCAGACTCCAGCTTGTGCAATTTCCATGTTTAGGGTTCTTACAGAAATTACCCGATACCAATTGCTCGGCTGTCATTCCCCGATGAGGGTCAATGCCCCAGTTGGGATTGGCTATCATGTCTTCATAATTACCACCAGAGCCAGGATTGATGCCGGCTATCAAGACATCAACGGAGTCGGTGCCAACAATATTGTTTAGGTCCGATTGTGAATAGAAAGCAGGGACATTATTTCTGCCCAACTCGTCAGCAATGCCATTATAAACTTTAATGGTCGCCTTGCCCCAATCCATCAACTCTTCTTTGGTCATATATGTATCGTTATTTGTTCATCATTCTATATTACGGCGTCTACAAAGCATAGCTGCCACATCTGTCACAGTTATTCAATACTCCTTTCTTTAACTAACGATTTCTATGCAACGATATTGTAAAGATAGCTCGAATTTGTTAAGACAAAGGATATACATAAGCCGATAGCGGCGCCACAGCCATTACCTTCATCACCATCTCCACCCATGCAGCAAAGGCTGAGACCCTTGCGGCATGGGTGGAGATGGTGTTTATTCTGAATGCGGGGTGGGAAATGGTGATTGCGGGGCTTGCAGTCATTATTGCAGGCTTGGCAATCACTATTTCGTGCCACGAACCCAACTTTACTGTGGACTCGGACGAGACGAGATGGGGCTCGGGCGGGATGAGATGGGGCTCGGGTGAGATGGGCTTGGGACCGGGTGAAATGGGGATGGTCGCTGACAAGATGGCTGTGGCCTCTGGCATGACGACTGCGGGTATGGGTATGGCGGCAACGGCCTCTGGCATGGCGGCAGCGGACTCGGGCATATTGCCAGCGGGGGCTATCTTGGTCGGAGTCATGGGCGATGGAATGGGGATGTGGGGCGGCGTCGGGGGCAATCGTGAGGGTGGCGACAGCGCAAATAATTGCAGCGGCGGGGTGCAATTGTTTGTAAACAAACACATTACTTAATAATAATTTTGTAACTTTGCACCAAAATAAATACAATCACAACAAATATGGAGAAGAATTTCAAGCGTACTACCGTGACTGCGGCGCTTCCTTACGCCAACGGCGGTGTGCATATCGGCCATCTCGCCGGCGTATATGTGCCTGCCGACATCTATGTAAGATATCTCAGACTGAAGAAAAAGGATGTGATATTCATCGGCGGAAGCGACGAGCACGGCGTACCCGTGACCATACGTGCCCGCAAGGAGGGCATCAGCGTGCAGGAGGTGGTAGACCGCTATCACAAGCTCATCAAGGACTCGTTTGCAGAGTTCGGCATCTCGTTCGACATCTACAGCCGCACCACCAGCAAGATACACCACAAGTTTGCATCCGACTTCTTCCGCAAGCTCTATGACGACGGCAAGCTCGAAGAGATAACCGAGGAGCAGTACTGTGACGAGGTGACCGGCGAGTTCCTCACCGACCGCAATATCGTGGGCACCTGTCCGCGCTGTGGTGCCGAGGGTGCCTACGGTGACCAGTGCGAGAAGTGCGGAGCCACGCTCTCGCCCGAGGAGCTTATCAACCCCACCAACAAGAACAACCCTGGCCACGGCCTCGTGAAGCGTCCCACCAAGAACTGGTATCTCCCGCTGGGCGACTATCAGCAGTGGCTCAAGGACTGGATACTGGAGGGACACAAGGAGTGGCGTCCCAATGTGTATGGACAGTGCAAGTCGTGGCTCGACATGGACTTGCAGCCACGCGCGATGACCCGCGACCTGGACTGGGGTATCCCCGTGCCCGTAGAGGGTGCCGATGGCAAAGTGCTCTACGTGTGGTTCGACGCGCCCATCGGCTATATCTCCAACACCAAGGAGCTCTGCGATAGCGACCCGGCCCGCTGGGGCAACTGGGAGAAGTGGTGGAAGGACGACGATACCCGCCTCATCCACTTCATCGGCAAGGACAACATCGTGTTCCACTGCCTCATCTTCCCCACCATGCTCAAGGCCCACGGCGGATATATCCTGCCCGACAACGTGCCTGCCAATGAGTTCCTCAATCTGGAGAACGACAAGATTTCCACCTCGCGCAACTGGGCAGTTTGGCTCCATGAGTATCTCGTCGATTTCCCCGGCAAGCAGGACGTGCTCCGCTATGTCCTCACAGCCAATGCTCCCGAGACCAAGGACAACAACTTCACCTGGAAGGACTTCCAGGAGCGCAACAACTCTGAGCTGGTGGCCATCTATGGCAACTTTGTCAACCGCGCGCTGCAGCTCACCAAGAAATACTGGGGCGGCGTGGTTCCCGCCTGTGGCGAGCTGACCGAAGTTGACCGCCAGACTATCGCCGAGTTCAAGGACGTCAAGGCCAAGGTCGAGGAGCTGCTCGACGGCTTCAAGTTCCGCGACGCACAGAAAGAGGCCATGAACCTGGCGCGTATCGGCAACCGCTATATCACCGAGTGTGAGCCCTGGAAGGTGTGGAAGACCGACCCCAAGCGTGTGGAGACCATCCTCTACGTGTGCTTGCAGCTCTGCGCCAACCTCGCCATCGCCTTCGAGCCTTTCCTGCCGTTCTCTTCCAAGAAGCTGCGCGCCATGCTCAATATGGACAGCTTCGAGTGGGAACAGCTGGGCAGCATGGACATCCTCGCCGCCGGCACACAGCTGGGAGAGGCGTCGCTGCTCTTCGAGAAGCTGGAAGACAGCGTCATCGACGCTCAGCTGCTCAAGCTCGAGAACACCAAGAAGGCCAACGAGGCTGCCAACTATGAGCCCGAGCCTATCAAGGACACCGTGGACTTCGACACCTTTGAGAAGCTGGACATCCGCGTGGGCCTCGTCACCTCGTGCGAGAAGGTGAAGAAGTCGAAGAAGCTGCTCAAGTTCCACATCGACGACGGCACCAAGGACGGCCGCACCATCCTCAGCGGCATCGCTGCCTACTATGAAGACCCACAGGAGCTCGTGGGCAAGCAGGTGTTGTTTGTAGCCAACTTCGCGCCACGCAAGATGATGGGCGAGGAAAGCCAGGGCATGATACTCTCGGCTGTCAACTACGACGGCACACTCTCTGTGACCACCACATCCAAGGATGTCAAGCCTGGAAGCCAGGTAGGATAAATATAGACTGTAGAGCCTCATGTGCCTTGCATCCCCTCGGGAAGTCTAAGGCTCATGAGGCTTTTCGCTTACCTTGGCGCGAGCATACGGGTCATGAGCAGAGCCGCAGCGCCGATTATCCCTGCCCTGTCAGCCCTGCCAGCCGCCAGTGTGTTCACCCCGCCAGCCGTCAGCCGCCGCCCCGGTGCTCCAGTTGCTGCTCCGGAGAGACTGTATACCAACCCAAAAGTAACTATCCACTATCCGCACAACGATGAAGAGATACATCATCACCACACTTCTTGCCCTGGTAGCCATCGCGCTGCAGGCGCAGAACATCAAGGCCGTAGACCTGGGTCTGTCGGTCAAGTGGGCCGATGCCGACCTTGGCAGCGCCGACGGGGAGAGCAAGTACTACTTCCAATGGGGTGAGCCCAAGGGAGTATGGATGCAGGATTACAAGGCCTCTGCCTATCCCCCTGCCATCCAAGCCAAACTGGACCCCAACAAGACCATATACAGAAGCCAGATAAGTAGCCAACTGGCCGAGCGAGTGGGCAAAGACAACATCCTTCTGCCCCAATACGATGCCGCCAGAGTCATTCTGCGCAGCCACTGGCGCATGCCCAACAAGGCAGACTGGACCGAACTGATAGAGAAGTGCAAGTTTGAGTGGGACAGAGTCAATGGCAGGAAGTGTATCAAGGTGACCGGCCCCAACGGCAACCACATCTTCCTCACCAACGGCGGATGGCTGGATAGCGACAACAACAAGCTGAAGAAATACTATATAGGCAAGGTGAGCTACTATTGGTCGAGCGAGGTCATGAACTATGGCTATGGCCCCGCCGAGATTATCTCCTTCTGGTGTAACAACAACCCCAAAGGCAAGATAGATCCCCGCATCGACACATGCGACTTCCCCGCGCGCGGCATCCTTGTACGCCCCGTCTACGACGACCGCACCCCCGCCCCGCAGCCGGCTCCCGTGGTGACCGTCAAGGCTGTGCCCACATTCACCTGGACCACCCTCCCCGCCACCACCACGCTGACCAGCGTGAAGATATCGGTGGGCATACGCTCAAAGAGCCAGATTACCGCCACGCATGTCTATGTCAACGGTCAGATGTATCGTGGCATCAAGGCAGTGACCAACGATGGCTCGGATATGCGCATCGAGCAGACCGTGCCCCTCGTCGAGGGTAGCAACATCATCAAGGTGAGCGCCACCAATGCCGACGGCACCGCCACCTCCGAGCGCACCGTAGTGCGCCAGACCACCAAGCCAGTGACAGTGACCCAGGGCAAGCGCATCGCCCTCGTCATAGGCAACTCGGCATACCCTGCCCAGCGGCTCACCAACCCGCAGAACGACGCCGCAGATATGGCTGCCAAGCTCAAGACGCTGGGCTTCGAGGTTATCCTGCTCCAGAACGGCACCAAACGGCAGATGGACGACGCCATCAACCAGCTGGGACAGCGCGCACAGGGCTACGACGCCGCCATGTTCTACTACGCCGGTCACGGCATACAGTACAAGGGCGCCAACTACCTCATCCCCATCAACGCCAATATGCACTCGGCGAGCGATGTGGAGTATGAGTGTACCGACTTGGGCCGCGTGCTCGACAAGCTCGACGAGTCGGGCTGCAAGATGAAGATTATCGCCCTCGACGCCTGCCGCAACAACCCCTTTGAGCGCAGCTGGTATCGCGGAAGCGCCGACAGGGGTCTCTCGGCTGTCAATGCGCCCGTGGGAACATTCATCTCCTACGCCACAAGCCCGGGTAGCGTGGCTGCCGACGGTCAGAACCGCAACAGCCCATACACCACAGCACTGCTGCAGACGCTCGACACGCCCGGACTGTCTATCGAGACGGTGTTCAAGCGTGTCGCCGCCAGCGTGTTCACCGCCACCAACCGTCAGCAGACGCCCTGGTACTCCAGCTCGCTGTTCCAGGGAGACTTTATCTTCAACAACAAGTAAACAGACATGAGAATTACATCACTCCTCATAGCCCTGCTCTGTGCCACCGGCATGATGGCGCAGAGCGAATATGGCACCGGACTGGTCTTCGACGACGACGCCTACGCCCGCATTCCGCGCCAAGCCACCCTGCTTACCCGCGACTATACCGTGCTGCCCAAGGCCTACTCTCTGAGGCGCTTCTGCCCCGTCGCCCGCAACCAGGGACAGTTTGGAACCTGCACCAGCTGGGCCACATCATACGCTGCACGCACAATAGCCGACGCCATACGCAACGGGTGGACATCGCAGATAGTGATAGACCGCGAGGCGTTCTCGCCCATATTCGTCTACAAGCAAATCAAGGGCAGCAACAAGCCCGGATGCAGCGACGGCACATCCATACAGGACGCCCTGGACCTGCTCACCGAGAAGGGCGCACCCAAGTTCAGAGACTTCAACGTGCTCTGTGCCGACTACATCCCCGCAGCACTCTTCGACAAGGCGCGAAACCACACTATAGACGACTACAACACCCTCTTCTACCCCTTCGACACCTACGATGAGAAGGTGAGGACGGTCAAGAAGGCGCTGTCGCAAGACATGCCGGTCATCATCGGTATGTCGGTGCCCAACTCGTTCTTCAAGTGCAAGGACGTGTGGGTCAAGACCGAGCCCAACAATGACGGCGGCGGCCACGCCATGTGTGTGGTGGCTTACGACGACTACAAGTACGGCGGCGCCTTCCTCATCCTCAACAGCTGGGGCACCGCATGGGGCAACAACGGTTATACCTGGGTGAAGTATCGTGACTTTGCCGACAACACCCGTTATGCCTTTGAGATGTATGTGGCCAAGAGGCCCAAGCCGCAGCCACAACCTAAACCGCAGCCTCAACCCCAGCCCAAGCCGCAGCCCCAGCCCAAACCGCAGCCACGCCCCCAGCCGGTCGTGCCCACCTACAGACTGGCAGGCTCACTGCGCTTCCAGCTCTCCACCGGCGAGACTATGGCAGCCACGCTCAACGCTGGCATCTACCGCATGAAGTCGGCATACATCTCCGGTACCCGCTACCGCCTGTATGTCACCAACAGCGCCCCCGCCTATGTCTACATCATCGGCTCTGACATCACCAACAAGGTGACGCGTGTGTTCCCGCCGACCGACAATATCAGCCCCGCCCTACTCTACAGCTCGAGCAACATAGCCATACCCGACGAGAAGTGGTATATCGAGATGGACGACACCCGAGGCACCGACCACGTGTGCGTCATCTACTCGGCCAAGCCCATAGACATCAAGGCGCTGATGGCACAGGCAGAGAGGTCGGCAGGCACCTTCAGCCAACGCGTGCGACAGGCTCTGGGCTCGCGCGCCGTAGCAGCCTCGGCCATCACCTACACCCCCGGGCAGATAGGGTTCAAGGCTGAGAGCACCGCTACCGCCGTTCCCGTATTCATAGATATCCAACACCAATAAGCAACAACCACTTACAAGAAATGAAGAGAATAATAGCAATGGGCGCCATGCTCCTGATGGTACTCACAGCCATGGCCCAAATGGAAGACCCCGTAAAGTTTACCGCCGAAATCAAGACCGGCAAGACCGCAGAGGCAGAGATAGTGTTCAGCGGGCGCATCGAGGCCGGCTGGCATATCTACTCGACCAACCTGGGCAGCAGCGGACCCACCGAGGCTTCGTTCCATGTCAACAAGGCCGACGGTATAGAACTCGTGGGCAAGCTCATGCCCCGCGGCAATGAGAAGAGCCACTTCGACGCGATGTTTGGCATGAACGTGCGCTACTTTGAAGGCACCGCACAGTTTGTCCAGAAGATACGGTTTACCAAGCCGACCTACACCATCGACGCCTACCTGGAGTATGGCGTGTGCAGCGACGAGAACTGTCTGCCGCCGGGTGAGGTAGCGCTCAAGAAGAGTGGCAAGTCG
>ULPR01059394.1_pt1 | contig 27057 bp, 18 predicted proteins | sample 1953681 | NCBI WGS metagenome assembly ULPR01 (sample SAMEA4835634, study PRJEB28245) | human gut metagenome | biome: gut microbiome; material: fecal sample | place: Denmark | collected 2008 | reverse complement strand
AGGGCATGGCTGCCACAACAGCATAGAAAGGAGACATGCCGCCATGAGGACGGCAGAATAATGACAGACAACATACAGAAGACAATGAGACATATCCGCATAACAATGGCTATAACAGCCGCAATGATAATCACCGCCGCATCGTGCGCATCTTGCAGGAACGCGAAAAAGACTTCAGGCGACACTCCGGCAGACTCCGTGTCACTCGCAGGACCGGAGTTCAACGCCGACTCGGCATACAGTTTCGTGGCTAAACAGTGCTCGTTCGGTCCGCGGACAATGAACAGCAAGGCGCACGACGAGTGCGGGGAATGGATAGCAAGCAAGTTCGAGGCATACGGAATGGAGGTGGAACGGCAGCGCGCCGACCTCAAAGGATATGACGGGACAACCTTGCGCAGCTGCAACATCATAGCACGCTACAACCCGGAAGCGAAGAAAAGGATAATAGTCTGCGCACACTGGGACTCGCGCCCGTGGGCAGACAACGACCCCGACACCGCCAACTGGCGCAAGCCTGTCATGGGAGCCAACGACGGAGCGAGCGGCATCGGAGTGATGCTTGAGCTGGCACGGCTGCTCAGGAACGACAGTACGCTCAGGCTGGGCATAGACTTCGTGTGCTTCGACGCTGAGGACTGGGGAACGCCCGAGTGGGCTGACACACCGTCGGACAACGACTCCTGGGCTCTCGGAGCGCAGCACTGGGCAACCCATCTGCCCGAGGGCTACACGGCGGCATACGGCATTCTGCTCGACATGGTGGGCGGACAGGGCGCGCGCTTCCACCAGGAAGGAATATCGAAGAGCTATGCCCAGGACATCGTGAACAAGGTGTGGGGAGCCGCCCACAGCATCGGCTACGCCGAATATTTCCCGATGACCGACGGCACAATGGTAAACGACGACCACGTGCCGCTCAATGAGAAGGCGGGAATACCCACCATCGACATCATACCATACCATCCGGAATGTGCCCAAAGCTCGTTCGGTCCGACATGGCACACAGTGTATGACGACATGGACCACATCGACGCGAACACTCTGAAAGCCGTGGGACAGGTGATGGTTCAGGTGATATACACCGAGAGCGCGGAATGACCGGCACGCGGCGAGGCATACTCCGTGAGACGGAAACAAACATAAAAGACGGACATGTCATGATGTCCGCCTTTTCCTTTTATTATTATTTGATGGGCGCATTATTATTATAAGAACCTACAGCTGCCCTGCCTCAACCATCAGCACCACCCTTTCGGTGAGACGGTCGATGCCCTCCGGCTCATACTTCTTGGTGAGACTCGCCCCGAACAGCATGGCGAACGCCTGATAGAATCCTGCCCTTATAGGTCCGAGAAACGCCTGTATGAGTTGGTAGGACGACGAGTTGCACTCGCGGTAGACAAGTTTTATGAGCAGCTTTCCCTGCTGATAGGACAGCTTCTTCATACGTGGCGTGTACTCCTTGCGTATGCTTTTCTCCACAAGTTTCATATGGGCGTCGCGCGCCTTCTTGTCGGGCAGCGTCTGGAGATACTCGTATGTCTCTATGATGATGCGGTTCACCTCCTTCGCTATGGGCAGCACCTTCTTCACGTTTGCCACGAGCCGGTTGTAGGCGGCGCGCTGCTTCTCGTTCTTGAACACCGGAGCGGGATAGACATACACGCTGTTCATCTCCACATACTGTATGCTGTCGCCGTTGTCGTCGAGCACCTTGCTCACCTTCACCATCGGCTCGAGCACTCCTCCGTCAGCGGTGTCGCCTCCGTCGTTCTGCGCGGCGCATCCCGCCAACCACATCAGACAGAGTGTCAGAACAATAATAAACCTGTCCATATAACAAGCGCAAAAATACATATAAAAAATCATTCCGACCGGCAGAACGCATTATTTTTATCTCTTTTTTGCACGCCCGCGCACACAGACGGCACCTCGGCGCACAGGCGGCGGACGCGGTAAGGGGCTGTATGCCCGTGCCTGCGGTTGGCTGACTGCGCACGGTCAGAGCACGTCGAGATACTTCTCGAGCGGTATGCCCCGATTCTTGTCCTCGTTGTCCTTGTTGAGGTCGATGAGTGTATATACTGCGTCCATAGCCCTGCGGGTGCTCGGCTTGAGCATCTCTCCGTCGAGCAGACGCCCTATGAGCACCGCCGAGAAGATGTCGCCCGTGCCGGGGAAATGCACCGGAATCTCGGTGTAGGGCAGACAGAAATACTCCCCGTCCACATGATTGTAGCCCACCACCGACGGCTGACCGTCCACAGGGATGCTCGTGATGAGCGCCGACTTGGTGCCCAGAGCCAGGAGTGCGTCTGTGAGACGGCGCGCCCCGTCGCGGCTCACACCCCGGGCGTCGTACTCCATACCCGTGAGATAGCATGCCTCGGTGTGGTTGGGAAACACCAGATGGGCTACGCTCACCATCTCGCGCATGCTTTTTATCGCCTCACCGGTGACTCCGTTGTAGAGCTTTCCCTCATCTCCCATTATCGGGTCGACGAATATCACCGTGCCCGAGGCTGCCTGCTCGCGGCAGTAGTCGGATATCATGCGCGCCTGACTCTCCGATGCCATGAAGCCCGTCGCTATGGCGTCGAAGGTGAAACCCAGCTCGCGCCACACGGGAAAGACACCTTTTATATAGTCGGTTGTCTCAAGAATGTTGAACTTGCCGTAGTCGAGCGTGTTCGACACAAGTGCCGTCGGCAGATTGTAAGTGGGATGACCCATGTACGAGAGTATCGGCAGCATCGCGGCGGTAGCCACCTTGCCATATCCGGCAATGTCGTTTATAAGCAGTATCTGTTTCTTTTTCATCTTATTCGAGTTTCGCCTGCAAACTTACACAAAATAGTCGGAATAAGCGAATTTTTTCATTATTCGCTCGCACGGGAGCACATGTCGCGGACGGCACACGGCTGCGACCCGTGCCCGGAGGGGCATCCAGCCGCCTCGGAACACACCCGACGGAAACGCATAATTATACATAATAACAGTAAAAAATATTGACAACAGAAAACAACAAAACAGAAACGGCACGGCGCGACGGACGTCTCCGCGATATACGGAAAGCGCACCCGCATGGCATTTTCTTCCTCCTTATATGACCGTAAGCTCACCGCCGGAACGCGAAAAAGGCTCTTCCGCACCGCAGAAAGCACCGTTCCGCACCGCAGGAAAAGCTCTTCCGGCACACGGAAAAGCCTGTTTCGCATGGCGGAAAAGCCTCTTTGGCGACGCTGGAAAAGGACTTTGATTATGTCGGACAATATATCTTATTGTGTGTCAGCGGAATATGTAAAACGCCCAAAACCCGCGTATTTGCAGCCGAAAGCATGTCTGCGCGCAAAAACGGCGGTATTTTCGCGTTGCGATGTATATTTATACATGCGCCCATGTATATTTATGCATGCATCAATATATATTTGCGCATATTCATGCACCGGACGGTGCGGATGGCGACGGTTTTTCTTCCGCCTCACGACAACACGACAGGAGACACCCCACGGACTCTCCGCCGCCTCGTCGCTCAGGAGGAGCGGAGGCACGGATATGCACATTTCTGCATATTTAACGGCTGTTTCTGTATATTTATACGGTTTTAGTGCCTTTTTGAATGTATTTTTGTAAATTTATGCAGAAAATCATGTCGCAAGGCGTGTTTTATGCTTTAAAATAACTAACTTTGCCATCCGAACAAACAATAGACATTTAAGGAGATGGCATACACACGCATAACGGCTGCCGAAGGCGCAGCGATGATAAAGGACGGCGACAACATCGGATTCAGCGGATTCACCCCCAGCGGTGTCCCCAAAGCCGTGACGAGGGCACTGTCGAAACGCGCCCGCGAGGAGCACGAGGCAGGCAAACCGTTCGCCGTGGGCGTCATCACGGGCGCATCGTCGTGCCAGAGCCTTGAGGGAGACCTCGCGGCGGCTCACGCAATAAAGTTCCGCGCGCCCTTCTCCACCAACGCCGACTTCCGCAACCACGCCAACCTGGGCGAGATAGACTATGAGGACATGCATCTCGGACACATGGCTGAGCGTCTGCGCAGGGGTTTTTATGGTGACATTGACTGGGCTGTGATAGAGGTGTCTGCCATAGAGGAGTATGGCGGAAAGTGCCGCGTGTATCTCACCTCGGCAGACGGCATCGTACCGACAATAGCGCGTCTGGCGAAGAGAGTGATTCTGGAGCTGAACACTTTTCACAATGCCGATGCACGCTATCTGCACGACGAGTATGAGTGTCTGGAATATCCCTACCGCCAGCCCATACCTCTGACAGGCGTGGGACAGCGCATCGGCACGGAGTATCTGGAGATAGAGCCGGGGAAGATAGCCGGAGTGGTGGAGTGCTGCATACCAGAGGAGGCGCGCACCTTCAAGCCCTCGACTCCCGACACCGACATGATAGGCCGTCACGTGGTGGACTTCTTCCTGAGCGACATGCGCGCCGGACGCATCCCCAAGTGCATGTTCCCCATACAGAGCGGTGTGGGCGTGACGGGCAACGCGGTGATGGAGGCTATCGGACAGTGCGACGACATGCCCGTGGTGGAGGTGTTCAGCGAGGTGGTGCAGGACGCCATAGTGGACCTTATGCTCAAAGGACGCATCTCGCAGGCGTCGGTGGCGGCGATGACCGTGTCGAACGAGTGCCTGAAGAAGGTGTATTCCAACATGGACTTCTTCCGCAGCCGTCTCACGCTGCGCCCGAGCGAGCTGTCCAACTCGGCGGAACTCATACACCGGTTCGGTGTGATAGCGATGAACACCGCGCTGGAGTGCGACATCTACGGCAACGAGAACTCGAGCCACGTGTGCGGCTCTCGGCTGATGAACGGCATCGGAGGGTCGTGCGACTACGAGCGCAACGGCTCGATAAGCATATTCTACACGCCCTCGACAGCCAAGGGCGGGAAAATCAGCGCGATAGTCCCCATGTGCAGCCACATAGACTCCACCGAGCACGACGTGGACGTGATAATAACCGAACAGGGCATAGCCGACCTCAGAGGAAAGGGTCCGGCACGGAGAGCGGAGGAGATAATAAACAACTGCGCGCACCCCGACTACCGCCCGTTGCTGCGCGAATACCAGCGCATAGCCACAAAGGGACACTGCCCCGGTTCGCTGCGCGCCGCCTTCGCATTCCACGACACGCTCACAAGAAAGGGTGACATGAGGCTCACCGACTTCGCCGAGTATCTGTGACATGACACGTTCCATAAGCAACAAACGCAGCAACAGCAGTCATATCATCCCCCCAATCAACATCGCATTCCTAAAAGTAGAGACGCAAAATCTTGCGTCTCCCGTCCTCCCCATACCAACATACGCACGCGAAAATACGCAGGCAAACAAACGCATCCTTGCGTCTCCCGTCCACCCCATACCAACATACGCACGCGAAAATACATCGGCAAACAAACGCATCCTTGCGTCTCCCGTCCACCCTACACCAACATACGCACGCGAAAATATGCTGACAACAAGCGCAAACCTCCTTGTGAGACGCAAAATTTTGCGTCTCTACTTTAGCTTGCAGCACATATCATCATGCCGTATTCAATTTGTCAATGGAAAACAACGTGATTATTGCATACATGAACAACATTATCATATATACGGAAACAATCTCAAAAAACATCAAAAAAGCCGTTCAAAATCCACCGAAAACACTCTCAAACGATATCCCTGACACCCATATACGATGTCACCGACCCGTCATGAAATGAACAAAAAAGCATATGAATCAGTCAAAAGGCGGTTTTTAAATTGACGATAAAGATAATAATAAATCTCCGAAATAGAACAAATAAAAACCAAAATCAATCTTTATTAATCACAATTAACTTATTTTCAATAATAAAGTACCATTATTTTTAATTACGAAAGAAATATTATCATATATTTGCAGACGGTATTGAATACTTAAGCCTCAAAAGCCTGACAATTCATTTACACCCATAAACCATACGAATTACCGTCAACAAACACAACAACAACCCATATAAAACACAAAAAAACAGACAAAACAAAACACACAAAAATCAATCTTAACAATAACGTGAGCGCAACTCACAAAAATCAATCTAAAAATTCTAACCAACATGAAACAAAATTTCATTATTTCAGCATTCCTATGCTGCATGATGTTCATCGGTTGCAAGGATGACGACGTCGCCTCAGGCTCGTTCGATCCGTCACAACCGGTTGAATTCAAAGACTTCAGTCCGAAAGAGGGACAAGTGCGAACGCGCCTCTACATCTACGGAAAGAACTTCGGCACAGACGAGACGAAGATTCACGTGAATGTGGGCGGAAAGGAAGCGAAGGTCATCGGCTCTACCGGTGAGATTATCTATTGTATGGTAGGAAAGCGTTCTTACGACGGCACAGTAACCGTGACAATAGACGACAAGGACGGCAAACCCGCTGCGACAAAGACTTTTGACGAAAAATTCAACTATATACCTAAGACCACTGTTGGAACATTGTTAAGAAAGGTGGACGAGTCAGGCAACTCGTCATACTCGTACGGCTCGTTCGACGGAGAGGCATCCGCGCCTGCAAACGACTGGCTGGTGTTCGACCCGAAATATGCGGAGATAGGCGGTGACAGAATCCTGTTTGCTGCCAACTGGCATGACGGACTGCGCGTGCTCAACCTTACACAACGCACCCACACACGCCTTTTCCCGCGCAGACAATACTCTGCCATGTTCTCGTTCACATTCACTGCCGACGGCGACACGCTCATATTCCCCGACGACAACGGACAGGCTTCAAACGAGACAAGACCGAACATGTATTACTGCCTGCGCTCGGAAGGATTCAAGAAAATGCGTCCCTATAACTACGGACCGTGTGCCTACGGCGTTGTATGCATGCCTAACGGCACAAAGTTCTACTCCTCATGGACCAACGCATGCGTTTACCGCATGGAGAACCCTACCGGAGAGATACCCAATACCGACGTGAACCGCACGCGGTGCTTCTCTCTTACAGCGCTCACACAGACCGACGGACAGCACATGCGCCTCATCCTTCACCCGTCGGCAAAGTATATGTACATAATAATGGAAGGCGCGCCCGTTGTGTTAAGATCAAACTATAACGAGAAGACAAACATGTTCGAGACTCCTATAATCATAGCAGGAAAGTTCGGAGCATGGGGATGTGTGGAAGGAACAGGTACTTCGGCGCGTTTCGACCAGCCTTGGTCGGGAACTTTCGTAAAGAACTATGACTACGTGAAAAACCCGCGTCCGGACGGTGAACTGTACGACTTCTACTTCAGTGCGTATGAGAACCACTGCATATGGAAACTCACCCCGGACGGTGTCGCCACAATTGTTGCCGGACGAAGCAACGAGAACGCCGACGGAAAAGTGACCGGATATATAGACGGAGACCCGCTGAAGGAGGCACGGTTCTATCATCCTACAGGAGTCACCTACGACGAGACCAACGAGACATGGTATATCGGCGACAACGGCAACAGGGGCATACGCTATATCACGAGAGAGTAAACCGTAATAATCCAATACAAATTTTACTATGAGGAATCTTATATTTATGCTTATGCTTGCTATATGCATACCGCTGCAGATGCAGGCACAGGACGATCAGAAGACAATAGAAGTGACGGGTACGGTGACCGATGAGACCGGTGAGCCGCTCATCGGTGTGAGCGTGACGCCCAAGGAGAACCCGTCACTCGGAGTGATAACAAACATCGACGGTGTTTATAAGATAAAGATAAAGGCATACACCCGACTGGTGTTCAGCTACATCGGAATGGAGGTGCAGGAGGTTCTCATCAAGGAACAGACCACGCAAGACGTCAGGCTTAAGGAAAAGAAGGACAACGTGATAGACGAGGTTGTCGTCACAGGTACGGGTGTGCAGAAGAAGCTCACCGTGTCGGGAGCCGTCACGACGGTAAACCCTGGCGACCTGCGCACACCTACCGCCAGCATCACAAACTCATTCGCGGGAGTCATACCGGGCGTGTTCGCACGACAGACGACAGGTAATCCGGGCGACAACGTGTCCGAGTTCTGGATTCGCGGTATCTCCACCTTCGGTGCTGGAAGCAGCGCGCTCGTGCTCGTCGACGGTTTTGAGCGTAACATCAACGACATAAACCCTGAGGACATAGAGACCTTCAGCGTGCTGAAAGACGCTTCCACAACTGCCATCTACGGTTCGCGCGGTGCCAACGGCGTCGTTCTCATAACGACAAAGCACGGCCGCGACGGAGCGACACGCATAAACGGAAAAGTAGAGTACAGCTACAACACACGCACGAAGACACCGGAATTCGTCGACGGAAAGATATACGCACGAATGATGAACGAGGCTCTCGAAAGCCGGAACATGTCTCCCGCCTACAGCGACGACGACCTTTATCTGCTCGACAACCAGCTCGACCCCGAGGTGTTCCCCAACGTCAACTGGATGAAACTGTTGCTCAAGGACGGCGCACCCACTTTCCGCGCCAACGTTGACGTATCGGGCGGCGGTTCCAACGCACGCTATTTCGCATCTATGAGCTATGTGGAGGAAGGCGGTATGTACAACAGCGACTCCGCGCTGAAGGACTATAAGACCAACGCCAACTACCACCGTTGGAACTACCGCATGAACTTCGACATGAACATAACCAAGACCACACTTATTAAAATAGGTATATCTGGAGCACTGGAAAAGCAGAACCAGCCGGGTGCGGACTACAACCACATATGGGAATCGCTTCTGCTGTATAACCCGATCGCCACTCCTGTGAGATACAAAGACGGCAAATGGGGCTCGCAAGGCAAAGACGGACACAACAACCCGTGGGTTCTCGTCACACAGTATGGTTACAACCAGATTTGGAAAAACACCATAAACACTACTGCGGAGCTTACTCAGGACTTCAATTTCATCACTCCCGGACTCAAGGCTTTGGTACGCTACGGATATGATGTCTACACCGACAACGGCAATGAACATTGGAAAGCACCTGAAGGATGGCAGGCAGAGCGTCTGCGCGACAGCGATGGCAACCTCGTGTTTAAAAAGATGGTGGACGAGCAACTCATGATATCACAACCTTATTCCAAAGGAAAGAAGAGGGAGTTCTTCGAGGCTGAGCTGCACTACGCGCGCAATTTCGGCATGCATCAGGTAGGTGCCATCCTCAAATATTCGCAGGACGGGACTACCGACAACTCTGAGAACAACTGGGTACATCAGTCAGACGATGACCCAATAAAGAGCCTTAACATCGCCTTCCAGCGCACCATCCAGGGCATAGACCGCCGTCATCAGGGTCTTGCAGGACGCTTCACCTACGGTTATGCCAACCGTTACTTCGTCGACTTCAATTTCGGCTACAACGGCTCGGAGAACTTCGCAAAAGGCAAACGCTTCGGTTTCTTCCCGGCTTATTCGGCTGCATGGAACATCGGTGAGGAGCCTTGGATAAAGAAAGTGGCTCCGTGGGTGGACATGTTCAAGGTGCGTTATTCATACGGTAAGGTGGGCAACGACTATCTCGAGACACGTTTCCCGTTCCAGGGACGCTTCTACACCAACGAAAAAGACCGCTATGTATATGGCGACTTCGACACGAGCAACTTCACATACAACGGTATATCATATCTCATTCTTGCGAACAAAGGCATCACTTGGGAAGTTGCGACGAAGCACGACCTGGGACTTGACTTCTATCTTTTCGGCAACAAGCTCAGCGGAACGGTCGATTACTTCCGCGAGACCCGTGACGGTATCTTCATGTGGCGCAAATATATACCTGAGATAATAGGCGTGAGCAACTCACAACAGCCGGCAGCCAATGTGGGCAGCGTGCGCTCGCAAGGAGTCGACGGCAACATTGCCTACAGCGACAAGATAGGAGACGTGAACTTCACCATACGTGGAAACTTCACCTACAGTAAGAGTAAGATACTCGAATATGACGAGCAATACAGCCACTACGGCTACAAACGCTCGGCAGGATACCGTGTAGACCAGACACGCGGACTTGTGGCTCTCGGACTCTTCAAGGACTATGAGGACATCCGCAACAGCCCTGATCAGTCCGCATTGGTTACAGCCGTGGAGATAGCTCCCGGTGACATCAAGTATAAAGATGTGAACGGTGATGGAAAGATAGACGACAACGACATCGTGCCTATCGGCTCTACAACAAAGCCGAACTTCATCTACGGTTTCGGAGCATCGGCATCATGGAAAGGTTTTGATGTCAACGTACTGTTCCAGGGTGTCGGAAAGACATCGTTCTTCATCGGCGGTTATACTGTCTATCCGTTCTCAAACCACTCTTGGGGAAACATCCTTACAGACGTTGTCGGCAACTACTGGCAGCTCGGAAAGAACGAGGACGTGAACGCGAAATACCCGCGCCTCACTTACGGATGGAACAATAACAACTACCGTAACTCCACCTTCTGGCTGCGCGACGGTTCATATCTGCGACTGAAGAACGTCGAGATAGGATACACACTGCCGAAATCGCTTACATCACGCATCAACATACAAAATGTACGCGTGTATCTGATGGGTACCAACCTGCTGACTTTCTCAGACTTCAAGCTTTGGGATCCGGAGCTCGGAAGCAGCGACGGACAGAAGTATCCGTTGTCAAGAACATTCACTCTTGGTATGACCATCAGTCTGTAATTGTAATACTATATCAACAATCTAAAGACAACAGATATGAAAAAATATAAATATATGATAGCCGGAGTTGCCGCAGTGTGCGCAGCGTCAGCCCTGACGTCCTGCTCCGACTATCTCGATACAGAGAAATATTTCAAGGACCAGCAGTCGCTTGAACATATATTCAACAACAAGACAAATACGTTGGAGTGGCTGTCACTGAGCTACAGCCGCCTGCAAGGAGACAACATCGAGATAGGACACAGCGACAACAACCCTACGAACTTCTGCGATGACATCACCTTCAACGAAGGATACAACGGTGCGCGTTACCGCTATTTCAAACTCGGTGAGTATGGCGACGGATACAGTTACAGCGACTTTTACAAGAAGTCATGGCCATGGTCATACCAGGGAATACGTCAGGCGTCCATTTTCATAGAGAGAGCGCACGCCAACGAGGGACTCACCCAAGAAGAGATAGACGTGCTTAAAGGAGAGGCACACTTCCTGCGCGGCTACTTCTATTGGCTGCTCATACGCAAGTACGGTCCTGTGCCAATCATTCCGGATAAGGGAGCTGACTTCAGCGAGAGCTACGACAAACTGTCTTACCCGCGCAGCACGTTCGACGAGTGCGTCGACTACATATGCAAGGAACTGGTTGAGGCTGCAAAAGTGCTGCCCGACCGACGCGACAACCTCAACATAGCACGTCCGACAAAGGGTGCCGCCTTAGCGTTGCGCGCAAAGGTGCTGACCTACGCCGCCAGCCCTCTCTACAACGGAAACACCGAGATGGCAGACTTCACCGACAAGACAGGACGTCACCTCATTTCCCAGGAGTATGACGAAAGGAAGTGGGCTCTCGCCGTTGCGGCAGGCAAAGACTTCCTTGACTACAACGACAAGGCAGGCGTATACAAGATATATACCGTCGGCGTAAGGAAAACCGCGCAGGACAGAGCCTATCCTACGACCGTCACTCCTCCGCAATGCGAGCCATACTCAAGTCAGGACTTCCCGAACGGATGGGCTGACATAGATCCGTACGAGTCTTACCGCTCGGTGTTCAACGGTGAGCTTGCCATCGCCGAGAATCCGGAGATAATATTCACACGCGGGCAGAATTACCGTGGCAATTCTCTCGATGGCAATGGTATAAGCAGTGTGGCAGACGTTGTGAGACACCAGCTGCCCAACACACTCGGAGGATGGAACATCCACGGCATCACACAGAAACAGTGCGACGCCTACGACATGGCAGACGGCACACCGTTCGACCGCGAGCGCGTGATGGCACAATACGGCAAGGGCAACGAGTTCACCACAGCGAACAACAAATACCTGCACCCGTACGACCATCTGCCCGACAACGGCATCTTCATGGGCTATGCCAACCGCGAGCCGCGCTTCTATGCGTCGGTGGCATACAGCGGAACGGTATGGCCCGGACTGAGCACAACAGAAGAGCGTTACCACTACCAGCAGGTGTTCTACTACCGTGGAGAGGCTGACGGACGTGTTAACGGCAACGAGCGTTGGGTGAACACCGGCATAGGAGTGATGAAGTATGTGCATCCTTACGACATCCTCGTGGGCAACTACAGTGAGATAAGACAGAAGGCAGACCCTGCCCTGCGCTACGCGGACATACTGCTGCTCTACGCAGAGGCTGTGAACAACCTCACATCGAGCTACGACATTCCGTCGTGGGACGGCACTCAGACCTACACCGTGAGCCGTGACATAGAGCAGATGAGGCGCGGAGTGAAGCCTGTGAGGATGCGTGCGGGCGTGCCCGACTACTCTGACGGTGTGTATGCCGACCGAGACAAGTTCTTCAACGCAATCGTACACGAGCGTCAGGTGGAGCTGTTCGCCGAGAACCAGCGGTTCTTCGACCTGCGCAGATGGAAGATTGCCGAAAAGCACGAGGCTGAACAGATATACGGATGCAACACCCTTATGGACAAGAGAAACGCCCTGCAGTTCTACAATCCGGTGAGAGTGCCGAAGCTGCAGACCTCGTTCTCGCGCAGGCAGTACTTCTGGCCCATATCATGGGAGGAGCTCCGCCGCAACAAGAACCTGACACAGGCTCCAGGCTGGAGAGACTACGAATAAACGGAATCATATTCTGAACAACGATAAAACATATAAAAGATGAAAAAGATTCAATTATATATCATGGCGGCGATGACCGCAATGTGCGGCATGCTCACTTCATGCAACGAGGACTGGGAGGAGGAGGTTTACGAGCAGCTCGTATCCTTCAAGGCTCCCGTAGGCTCAAACGGAGTGCACGACATATACGTACGCTACAAGGCAGACGGCACGGGACAGTTCAAGCTGCCTGTTATAATAAGCGGCTCGGCGACCAACCACAGGGACTTCAACGTGAAGATAGGCGTCGACAACGATACGCTCGGCATACTCAACAAGGCAAGGTTCGCCTCCGGACGCGAGGACCTCTGGTTCAGACAGCTGCCCGAGAACTTCTACTCGTTCCCATCTCAAACATGCCACGTGGCGCCCGGACAGAACACCAACCTCTACATCATCGACTTCAATCTCAAGGGTCTTGACACCAACGAGAACTGGGTTCTGCCACTTACTGTCATGCCGGACCCGTCGTATAAGCTCAACATACGCAGCGGATGGGACAAGGCTCTGCTCAACCTGAAGCTCTTCAACGACTACTCGGGAACCTACTCCTCCACCAACATGTATGTATACATAGACGGTACGAATTCGGACGGCGCAGTGGAGGACACCCGCGAGTGCCGCGTGGTGGACGACAGGAGCGTGTTCTTCCTTGCCGGAACGACATGGAGCGAGGATGTCAACCGTGGGCTCTATAAGGTAATCACACACTTCGAGGAAGGCGTGAAGGACGAGAAAGGCGTCATCACCGGCAAGCTCACACTGAGCGCGGGCGACCCTGCCAACGCCATAAACCTTGAGACAAGCGGTGACTGTACCTACCGTTACGAGGTGATAAGGCACGCCACAAAGAAGTATCTGGAGAGGCGGATAACCACGATGTACCTCGACTACAAGTACACCGACATCACCTCCGACCCGAAAAACCCGATGCGGTTCCACGTAAAGGGTAACATGACAATGGAACGCCTGTACGACATCAACGCTCCTGAGGAGTATCAGGCTGTCCTTTGGAGATAAGCATCCGCACCAATTAAAGGTCAATGTATAACAGTTGAGACGGGGCGCGCCGGCATGGTGCGCCCCGTTTTTTATGATGTATCGGGAAACAATTATGATGGCGCCAGCCTTGTAGAGACGCAAAATCTTGCGTCTCCCGTCCAACAAACACAGCAACGACAGCCATATCATCACGCCAATTAATTGCGCACACTTGCTCGTGAGACGCAAAATTTTGCGTCTCTACAGGCTGACGCCACCATTATCAAATATGAGAAACGAAGCGACAGCATGCGCTGACTAACCAAAGTAGAGACGCAAAATCTTGCGTCTCACAAGCAATAAACCCAGCAACGACATGCATAATATCTCCTCAATTAACAGCGCATACTTGCTCGTGAGACGCAAAATCTTGCGTCTCTACTTTGGTTTGCCAACATATGAATTGCGGCATTTCCCGTTATTGTCATAATGTAATGCGGATGCGGCATGCGACTTACACAATGATTTTCCGTATGCCGTCATAACTCTCTTCTCTGCAACCGGCACATTGGCGCGACGCATACAGCGTGCCGTTACGTGTGCAGCCGCAACGCGCATAATATCATACGGTTACGGCAAACACACCATAAATGTGCATCAAATATGCTGTATGAAACAATGCGAAACAGCCTTTTCGGGCGCGGAAAAGCATCTTTTACGACGCGGAAAAGGCACTGTCACCGCGCAGGAAACACCGTTCCGTGCCGCGAAACACACCGTACGGCGACTCCGAAGGGACTTTTCCGCACTCCCGTATGGCATGTTCCGCCTGCCGGAACGGTGTATTTTGCGATATGGGAACATGACTGACGCATATCCGCCTGCACGGAACACCACGTCGTGACGTTTTTTTATGAATATCATTATGTCTCGAAATAAAAATATTCCGTGACAATATGTCAATTCAACAAATTAACAGTCAAACCGGAAATAATACTTTATCCCTATCCCACCCTGCCGTCACTCATACCGCTTTCCGCTTTTATTGCCCCCAAATCCCGCCTCACCGTGCAGAAGCGGGATACGGAATGACGGCGGAGGGACATAAAAATCGGGCGGCGGGAAAAATTTTATCGCCATGCCGTTCCACACCCGCGCATAAATGATTAATTTTGCGGACGGATGAAAAAACATATACTTCTCATGGCAGCAGCCGCAATGATGCTGCTCGCGTGCGGCAGACCGCAGCACGCACACCGCAAGCCGCACGGCACGTTCACCGACGAGGTGAGACTGCGCACCACACCTGTCAAGAACCAGGGACGCAGTCAGCTGTGCTGGATATACGGCATGCTCGCCACCATAGAGACCGACCGCATCATGGCTGGCGACTCCGTCAACCTCTCGCCCGACTATCCGGCACGCATGTGGATGGCTCACCTTGCGAGGCGCAGCTTTCTCTCCGGAGGCAGGGAAAGGGTGGACATGCGCGGCATGGCACCCATGACGCTCGCTCTGGCGGCGGAATACGGTATGATGACATACGACCCGTACAACTGCGGAGGCGACGCCAACTACAACGTGCTCGCGCGCCGTCTGACGGCAATGGCGCGACGCTCGCACAGCATGTCACACTTCGACAGCCGCTGCACGGACATCCTCGACGAGTCGCTGGGCTACATGCCGTCGCGCTTCTGGCTCTATGGCGTGGAGTATTCTCCGCGGCAGCTCGCGCGCAGCCTGTTCCTTCCGGGCGACTACACGGCTCTCACCAGCTTCACCCATCATCCCATGGGCGAGGCGTTCGCGCTCGAGGTGCCCGACAACAAGACCGCCTGCCGCTTCCTCAACGTGCCCGTCGACACGCTCATGGCGCGCATATGCTCAGCCCTGAAGACAGGACACGCCGTGTGCTGGGAGGGCGACGTGACGGAGCCGGGATTCTCCTTCGCACGCGGAACGGCGGAGCTTCCTTCGCACACACCCTGCACCCAGGAGCAGAGACAGAAGGAGTTTGAGGCGCGTCTCACCACCGACGACCACTGCATGGCTCTCACCGGCATGGCGCGCGACCGACGTGGACGGCTCTACTTCATAGCCAAGAACTCGTGGGGCACGGACAATCCGTACGGAGGAATGATGTATCTCTCGGAGGAATATGTGCGGATGAAGACAATAGCCGTGGTGATGCGCGGCTCATGAACATTGAAACCATCACACAACACAAGTCATGATAAAAACCCTTATTCTCGACTTCGACGGCACGATAGCCGACACAAGAAGCGTAATTCTCAAGACAATGCATCAGACCATCGCCGAATATGGCATGCCGCAACCCGATGACTATACGTGCGCGGCGACGATAGGACTGCCGCTCGACGAGGCTTTCGTGCGCATGCTCGGCATAAACCGCGACGAGGGACTGCGCTGCGCCGACATCTACAGGCGTCTGTTCGAGGTGAACAACAGCGAGGGAGCCGTGACGATGTTCCCCAACGTGGCTGACACAATAAGGCGGATGCACGCCCAAGGACTCACCATCACCATAGCCAGCAGCCGGGGACACCACTCGCTCAGCGACTTCGTAAGCCGCTTCGGACTCAGCTCCTGCTTCAGCGCGATAGTGGGGGCGGACGACGTGGACAACGCCAAGCCCGACCCGGAACCGGTGAACAGGATACTCACACAGTTCGGCACGGATGCAGAAACGGCAATGGTGGTGGGCGACACGGCGTTCGACATCACAATGGGACGGCGCGCCGGAGCGCACACATGCGGCGTGACCTACGGCAACGGGACGCTCCGCGAACTGGAGCAAAGCGGCGCGGAATGCGTCATAGACGATTTCTCCGCACTGCCCGACGTCATCTCGCGCACTGCCGCAAAACAAGTCTCAGATGCCCAATAACATGCAAATGTTTGCCGTTTGACGTAAAATTTGTATCTTTGCATAAGATAATCTGCACTCGGGAATCAGAAAATAAGCTTTCGTTCCACCCGTCCGCATTATCCATGATATACTACATAAACAATTGAACAAAGAAAAAGAACAAAACAACATATACCGCAATGGACTACAATTTCAGTGAAATAGAGAAGAAATGGCAACGCTGGTGGGAGGAGAATGACACCTATAAGGTTGTCGAGGACAAGGAGAAGAAGAAGTTCTATGTGCTCAACATGTTCCCCTATCCGTCCGGAGCAGGACTACACGTGGGGCATCCGCTCGGATACATAGCGTCTGACATATACGCCCGCTACAAGCGTCTGAGAGGATACAACGTGCTCAACCCCATGGGCTACGACGCCTACGGACTGCCTGCCGAGCAGTATGCCATACAGACAGGACAGCATCCGGCGAAGACCACCGACGACAACATACGACGCTACAAACAGCAGCTGGACAACATAGGATTCTCCTTCGACTGGAGCAGAGAGCTGCGTACGTGCGACCCGGAGTATTATAAGTGGACCCAGTGGGCTTTCCGCAAGATGTTCAACTCGTTCTACTGCAACAAGTGCGGTAAGGCGCAGCCCATCGAAAAGCTCATCGCGCGCTTCAGCGAGAAGGGCACCGAGGGGCTCGACGCGGCTTGCTCGGAGGAGATGAGCTTCACAGCCGGGGAATGGAACGCCATGAGCGAGAAGGAGCAGCAGCAGGTGCTGATGAACTACCGCATAGCCTACATGGGCGAGACGATGGTGAACTGGTGCGCCGGACTGGGCACGGTGCTCGCCAACGACGAGGTGGTGGACGGCGTGTCGGTGCGAGGCGGCTATCCCGTGGTGCAGAAGAAGATGAGGCAGTGGTGCCTGCGCGTGTCGGCATACGCACAGCGTCTGCTCGACGGACTCGACACAATAGACTGGACGGAGTCGCTTAAAGAAACACAGCGCAACTGGATAGGACGCTCGGAAGGAACGGAGATGGAGTTCAGGATAGCCCCCTCAGGCTCCCCCGGTGGGGGAGGTCTGTCCCCTGACTCAGCAAACCAGAACTCCCCCACCGGGGGAGCTGAGGGGGCTTTCACAATCTTCACCACCCGTGCCGACACCATCTTCGGAGTCACCTTCATGGTCCTTGCGCCTGAGAGCGAGCTCGTGGCAAGACTCACCACCGACGAACAGCGTGACGCCGTAGCCGAATACATAGAGTATGTGAAGAAACGCACCGAGCGCGAACGCATCAGCGACCGCAAGGTTACGGGCGTTTTCTCCGGATCATACGCCATAAACCCGTTCACGGGAGAGAACATCCCGATATGGATTTCAGAGTATGTGCTTGCAGGATACGGCACGGGAGCCATCATGGCAGTGCCTGCCCACGACTCGCGCGACTACGCTTTCGCCAAGCACTTCGGGCTTGAGATACGTCCCCTCATAGAGGGATGCGACGTCAGCGAGGAGAGTTTCGACGCCAAGGAAGGCATCGTGTGCAACTCTCCGGCAGCCGGATGCGACACTCTCGACGGTTTCTCGCTCAACGGACTGACCGTCAAGGAGGCGATAGCCAAGACAAAGGAGTTTGTCACCTCACACCATCTGGGACGTGTGAAGGTGAACTTCCGCCTGCGCGACGCCATCTTCTCGCGCCAGCGTTATTGGGGAGAGCCGTTCCCGGTATACTACAAGGACGGCATGCCTTACATGATTCCGGAGGACTGCCTGCCGCTGCTGCTGCCGGAGGTGGACCAGTACAAACCCACCGAAAGCGGCGAGCCGCCGCTCGGACACGCCCGTATGTGGGCATGGGACACCGTGGGCAACTGCGTGACAGACAAGAGCAGGATTGACAACATCACCGTGTTCCCGCTCGACCTGAACACCATGCCGGGCTTCGCAGGGTCGTCGGCATACTATCTGCGCTACATGGACCCGCACGACAACGATGCTCTCGTGAGCCGCGAGGCGGACGAATACTGGCAGTGTGTGGACCTTTACGTAGGCGGAACGGAACATGCCACGGGTCACCTCATCTACTCACGGTTCTGGAACAAGTTCCTCCACGACTACGGATACTCATGCTGTGAGGAACCGTTCAGAAAGCTCGTGAACCAGGGAATGATACAGGGCAGGAGCAATTTCGTGTATCGCGCCAATGCCCTCAGCACCGAGGATAAGCCTGTGTTTGTGTCGCTCGGACTGAAAGACGGTTACGGTGACGTCACCCCGATACACGTCGACGTGAACATTGTGCACGGTGACGTGCTCGACATCGAGGCGTTCAAGGCTTGGAGACCAGAGTATGCCAATGCCGAATTCAAGCTCGAAGACGGCAAGTATGTCTGCGGATGGGCTATAGAGAAGATGTCGAAGTCGATGTACAACGTCGTAAATCCCGACATGATCGTCGAGAAGTACGGTGCCGACACGCTTCGCCTGTACGAGATGTTCCTCGGTCCGGTGGAGCAGAGCAAGCCGTGGGACACCAACGGAATAGACGGATGCCACCGCTTCCTCAAGAAACTGTGGGCACTGTATTACAACCGCGACGGACAGTTCCTGCCCGACTCCACCGACGCTACGCCCGAACAGCTCAAGAGCCTGCACCGGCTTATAAAGAAGGTTACGCAGGACATAGAGCACTTCTCATACAATACCAGCATCTCGGCGTTCATGATATGCGTGGGCGAACTGCAACAGCTGAAATGCCGCAACCGCGACCTGCTCTCACAGCTCGTGGTGCTCATCGCCCCGTTCGCGCCTCACATAGCCGAGGAACTGTGGCACGCGCTGGGCAACGAAGGCACTGTGTGCGACGCCGGATGGCCAGCATACGACGAGAAGTATCTCGTTGAAAGCACCGTGCAGATGGGCATAGCGTTCAACGGCAAACGCCGTTTTGAAATGCAGTTTGCGGCAGATGCCGACAACGCCGCCATCGAACGCGCCGTCATGGCAGACGAGCGCACAGCCCGGTATATGGAGGGCAAGCAGGCGGTGAAGGTCATCATAGTGCCGAAGCGCATGGTGAACGTCGTCATAAAATAGACACATCAACCGTAAATGAAAGGCAAAGCCCATCCTGCCCGCACACCTATATGTGGGAGGATGGGCGTGTCTGTCATTATAATAAATATGTATATGTACAAACAATTCATTCTGCGTGAGGCGAAAGACTATTTCAACATCACGCTCGGACTGCTGCTCTATACGTTCGCTTTCACCGTATTCCTGCTGCCGTATGAGATTGTCACGGGCGGCATAGCAGGTATCGGAGCAATCATCTTCTACACCACGGGCTTCAAGGTGGAGTACACTTTCTTCCTCATAAACGCCGCGCTGATCTTAGGTACGCTCAGGATTCTGGGCTGGCGGTTCCTCATGAAGACCATCTACGCCACTTTCGCACTCTCCTTCCTGCTCCGGCTGGCGCAGGAGGTGGTGGTCCGCCCCGACGGCACTTTCTACAGACTGCTTGGCGACGGCAACGACTTCATGTCGCTCGTCATAGGATGTATGCTCTCGGGAACAGCCATGGCTATAGTCTTTCTCAACAACGGCAGCACCGGAGGAACCGACATCGTGGCTGCGACAGTGAACAAATACCACAACATTTCGTTAGGAAAAGTGCTCCTCGCTGTGGACCTGTGCATCATCGGAAGCTGTCTTTTCATCGACTCGTTCGGCGACATCGACGTGAGAAGCAGGAAGGTAGTGTTCGGTCTGTGCACAATGTTCATCGAATGCTCCATGCTCGACTACGTGATGAGCTGGCAGCGGCAGTCGGTGCAGTTCATGATTTTCTCCATGCACCATAAGGAGATAGCCGAGGCGATAACACGCAAGACAGACCACAGCCTCACCATTCTCGACGGACACGGATGGTACACCGGACGCGACATGAAGGTGATATGCCTGCTCGCGAGGAAGAGCGAGAGCGTCACGATATTCCGCCTCATAAAGATGATAGACCCCAACGCGTTCGTCAGCCAAAGCTCCGTCATAGGAGTGTATGGCGAGGGATTCGACCAGATAAAAGTAAAAGTAAAGAAAGATGAAGATAGTATTCGCGACAAACAACAGTCATAAGCTCGAAGAGATAAGGCAGATTCTCGGCGCAGGCATCGAAGTGCTGTCGCTCGCCGACATAGGATGCCACGACGACATACCCGAAACGGCGCCCACGCTTGAGGGCAACGCCGTGATGAAGGCGCGCTACGTGTACGACAGATACGGCACACCGTGCTTCGCTGACGACACCGGTCTGGAGGTGGACGCTCTTGACGGAGCGCCCGGAGTGTACAGCGCGAGATACGCTGGAGGCAAGGGTCACGACTCTGAAGCCAACATGAGCAAGCTGCTCCATGAGATGGAAGGCATGCAGGACCGCCGCGCGCGCTTCCGCACCGTCATAGCCCTGATAGAGCGGAAGGACGGACTGCCCGTGCAGCACACCTTCGAGGGCAGGATAGAAGGCACCATATCGCACGAGAGGAAAGGCTCTTCCGGCTTCGGCTACGACCCCATATTCGTGCCTGAAGGTTATGAGCGGTCGTTCGCCGAGCTCGGCAGCGACATAAAGAACAGCATCTCCCACCGCGCGCGAGCCGTGGCACGGCTGGCTGAGTATCTGCTTTCAAAGGAAAGATAACGCGGCATTCACGGAGCAAGGCTGCACATATCATGCCGCGCAGGCATACTTACACCCATCACACACGCACTTACACGAATATGAAGAAACTGTTTTCCATCGTCACACTGATGCTTTCGCTCTTTGTGACAGACATCTGCGGAGCTCCTGTAGGCTCATGGAACGCCTACCCGGCATACTCGGACATAACAAGGATAGAGGACACCGGGAGCATCGTCTTCGTGCTTGCCTCGGGCGGACTTTATTCGTACAACCCTTCCGACCAGAGCATACAGACCTACGACAAGGTGAACGCGCTGAGCGACTGCGGCATCAGTGACATAGCATGGTGCGCCCGAGCCGGACGGCTCGTCGTGGTGTATGAGAACTACAACATAGACCTCGTGACACCCGACGGCAAGGTGACCAACATGTCGGAATACTACAACAAGTCTCTCACCGGTGACAAGACGATAAACAGCATCGCCATAAACGGCTCCGACGCCTACCTCTCCACCGGATTCGGAATAGTGAGGATAGACGTGCGCAACGCCGCGATAAGCGACACATACAACCTCGGCGTGAACGTCTACGCCACCGCACCTGACGGCAACCGCATCTTCGCCGCCACGTCGGACGGCATGTACCGCGCGGCGGCTGACGACAATCTGGCTGACAGGTCGAAGTGGACAAGATACAGCCGGAAGACGTTCGGCAGCCTGTTCGTGTTCGACGGAGAGCTCATCGGACTGAACAGCGGCGAGGCATGCGTGATGGACAGGACGGAGGACAAGTACAGAGTGTTCTACACTCCGTGGTTCCGCAGGGTGAAAGTGAGCGGCGGCAAGATGCTCTGCTATGGCGGAAGCCACACCTATATCATATCCGCCACCGACCGCAGACAGGACGTCGCGTTCTCATGGGGAGGCATAGAATACTCTCCGGCGGACGATTCCTACTGGATTGCAGGCAGCGACGGCAAGCTGGCGAAGGGCGTGATAGGAGGTGACGGCAGCGTGCAGACCACTCTCGCGGGCGTCGCTCCCGACGGACCGGAGTACAACTTCTTCGGTTTCATGCGCTTCATCAACGGACAGCTCTATACCTGCGGCGGACTGGGCAACCCCGAGCGCGACGCCTGCCTGCAGGTGTACGACAGACAGGAGGGATGGAACGTCTATCCCGACGACTTCGCCGCGACGCTCGGATACAAATATAAGGGTGCGATGAGCGTTGATGTCGACCCCAAGGATCCGGCTCATGTGTTCTTGGGAACGCAGGCTGGCATGTACGAGTTCAGCAACAGGGAACTCGTGAAAGCGTTCACAATGGACAACAGTCCGTTGCAGGGAGCGGGTAACGTCAAAGATAATCAGAAGAAGAACTACACTCTCGTGTCCTCCGTCAGGTTCGACACCGAGGGCAGGCTGTGGTGTCTCAACAGCGTGGCTCCGTCCGCATCACTGTTCGAATATGCCGGAGGCGAATGGACATCACACCACAAGAGCGACTTCATCACCAGTGTAGGGCGGTCAATGGAATACATGGTGGGACTCATGTTCGACAGTCGCGGACTGATGTGGTTCGGCAGCAGCGACTGGCACAAGCCCGCCCTGATATGCTACCAGCCGTCAACCGACGGGATGAAGATGTACACACGCTTCGTCAATCAGGACGGAACGGCTCTCACCGCACAGGGAGTGAGATGCCTGGAGGAGGACATCGAGGGCAACATATGGCTCGGGACGGCTGCCGGACCGCTCATGCTCACGGCTGCAGACATAGCCGACGGCAGCGAGACATTCACCCAGGTGAAGGTGCCGCGCAACGACGGGACCAACTATGCCGACTATCTTCTCGACGGCATAAGCATCAGCGCGATAGCCATAGACGGAGGGGGACGCAAGTGGTTCGGCACGGACGGCAGCGGGGTGTTCCTCATCAGCGCCGACAACATGACCCAGCTGCAGCACTTCACCACCGACAACAGTCCGCTGCTTTCAAACACCATCGAGTCGATAGCGGTCGACGGAACAAGCGGAGAGGTGTTTTTCGGCACCGACAAGGGACTGTGCTCCTATATGAGCGACGCCTCGCAGGCATCCGACAAGATGGACAAGGACAACGTATATGCCTATCCCAATCCTGTAAGACCTGACTACACCGGACTCATCACCGTCACCGGACTGACGCTCGACGCCGACGTCAAGATAGTGACAGTCAACGGAACGCTCGTCGCCGAGGGCAGGAGCAACGGAGGACTCTTCACGTGGGACGGATGCGACAAGAGCGGACGGCGCGTGGCGAGCGGCGTGTACATGGTGCAGACAGCCACCTCAGACGGCAAGAAAGGCACCGTGTGCAAGATTGCGATAGTGAACTGAAGACCACAGAAGCATCCCGGCAGGAATATCCTTATATCCATAATGCATCCATTCGGAGTCTCACCCATCGTGGCAGCCTCTCCGCCTTATTGCCCTGACATGACTCCTTGGAGGCTGACTGCCGCCATGTAATGGATGTGAAAGGGGAAATAATGTGACTCATCAGACATAAAACAACATACATATAATATAATAATGAAGATTGGCAAGACATCACCCCTGACATTAATACTCGTAAGCCTGCCGTTCGTTCTGTGGGCTGTCGTGGGCATCTATCCCTCGTTCGATGACTGGAGCACGCTGTCGTCGCCCAACTTCGACCCCGACAGCGCAAAGTTCTTCCTGCCTTACGGCAGTGTGTGGAGACCGTTCGACGCGCTTATGGGCTACATCGTGGGAGCGGTTCCGCAGCTCTTTCCCGCACTCAACCACGTATGCATTGTCATCGGACATCTGCTCGGCGCGGTGCTTGTGATGAAGCTCTCGCAGCGTCTGGGCTTCTGCCGCGCGGCACAGTTCGCGTCAACCCTCTTCTTCTGGATGTCGCCGTGCATGCTCGGAACGGTGCTCAGCTGCGACGCGCTCAACCAGACCTATTCCCATATGTGGGGCATGGCGGCTGTGTGGTTCTACCTCTCGATGGAGGGCAAGAGACGGTATGCCGCATGGGCGGCGTGCGTCATGATGGCTGCACTGTCCAAGGACAACGGCATAGCGTGGGCTGTCGTGCCTCCGGTGCTGGCTTTCGCTTTCGGCATGGAAGACCGCCGCAGTGCACTGCGCCACCTGCTTTTCGGCGTGTCGATAGCCGTGGCATACGGGTGTATAAGGCTCGCACTACCCTCAACGGAGTATTACAACCCCGACTACAACACATTCCTGCCGGCGAAAAAGCTGAAGGAGATAACCATATTCCTTGGCTACACGTGGGTGGCAGCCGACTATGTGAGCATCGTCCACACCGCATCGCGCTGCCTGCCGCTTGCCGCCCTGACGCTCGTCCTGTCGCTTCCGTTCGTCTATATGATGTTCTTCCGCAGTCCGCGCCTGTGGATCACACGCCGCTTCCTCGGTCTGGCGGTGTGCATTCTCATAGTGATGTCGCCCCATCTGCTCATAAGTCTGAGCGTGATGAACGCCTACGCGGGTCTCGGCATGTCGGCTCTGCTTGTGGCATTCGTTGCCGACCATATGAGCCGCAGCCACCCATCGCTGCTCCGCACGGCATTCGTCATGTATGCGGCAGCGGCAATCGTCACCGACGTTCACCATTGGTATAAGGCTTACACCACAGCTGCCGTAGGACGCGAGATGGCACACGAGGCGATACGCCTTGCCGGTCATCCTGTGAAAAACGCCTACTGCGTGGTGACAGACGATGACGAAAAGAAGTTCTCATCATTCTGCGTGCTGCCGCAGGACGCCTTCGGACCGCAGGCGGCAGCCGTGGCTCATGAGACGATGTATCGCTGGCCGACATGCGTGAAAGACACCATCATCCCGCGCGAAAGCAGCCGCGAGGCACGCTCCATAGCACGGCGCGCTCTCGCTACGGGCAAGTATGAGTGTGTGTGGCTGATAGACAAGAACCGAGTGGACATAATGAGGAAGGACAGCAAATGAAGAAAGTGTCGGTCATAATACCATGCTTCAACGAGCAGGACAACATAGCGGGACTCTACGAAGCCCTGCGGACGCTCTTCGCGCAGAACGCGCAGTATGAGTGGGAGGCAATAATGATAGACGACGGCAGCTGCGACGGTACGCTAAGCGAGATAAAACGCATAAACCGCACGGACAGACGCATAAGATATGTCAGCCTGTCGCGTAACTTCGGAAAGGAAAACGCCATGCTCGCCGGGTTCGACCGTGCGGGCGGAGACTGCGCCGTCATCATGGACGCCGACCTGCAACACCCGCCATCACTCATACCCTTGATGCTCCGCCATTGGGAGGAAGGCTTCGACGACGTGTATGCCGAACGCCGCAACAGGGGACGCGAGAGCTGGCTGCGACGGCGTCTGTCGATGGTTTACTACCGCATGCTGCAGCGCATGGCGAAGATTGAGATACTGCCAAACGTTGGCGATTTCCGCCTGCTCGACCGCAAGTGCATCGACTCAATGAGGCGTCTGCGCGAGACACAACGCTACACCAAGGGGCTGTACTGCTGGATAGGATTCAGAAAAAAGAAGATTGTCTTCGACCAGGGCGACCGCGTCAACGGCAGTTCATCGTTCAGTTACATGCGTCTTTTCGACCTTGCGGTGGAGGGAATAACGTCGTATACCACCGCGCCTTTGCGCATATCGACATGGGTGGGCATACTCGTCTCGTTCGTGGCATTCATATACATGTGCTATGTGCTTGTGAAAACCATAGCCGTGGGCGACCCCGTGCAGGGCTATCCCACGCTGATAATAGTAATCCTCTTCCTCGGAGGCATGCAGCTGCTCTCGCTCGGCATCATAGGCGAATATCTGGGACGGGTATTCAACGAGACGAAACGCAGACCGCCGTACATCGTCAGGGAGACCGACTCAGACAGTGCTCCGACTGACGGCAGAGGCTGAGCCGCGGGCGTTATGCGGCGGGTGTCGGCGCGCGGATGTACGTCAAGGTGAGGCAGGCGGGAATGAATAAATATGCGGAAATGTGTGCATGATTATGCATTATGGCATGGCGTGAAGTCCGCGAGAGTGAGTTATTTGCAGCCGGACACGGATTCGGGGGCAAATACGCGGGTTTTGGAGCGGTTTGGTTAAGCGATTGATAATCAATGACATATATAAAACCGATGCGTTGAAAAGCGCGTTCTGCGATGCGGAACGTACTGTTCGGGACTGCGAAAGGGGCTTTTCCGCATGACGGAAGGTGCTGTTCCGCGATGCGGCGGAGTGTTTTTCGCGCGGCGGAAGAGGCTTTCCCGCAGTATGACAGACGCAGGACGGTGGTGGAAAAGCCGTTTTTTTGCGATATGACTGATGGTGTATGGTGCGATAAAGCCTTTTCCGCAGCAGTGCCATTCCTATTCCGCGATTTTTATCTGTCGCGTTTTTTTACTTTCCATATGGCATAAATATACGGTTTGCAGTGGGATGTGTGAGGCGCGGAAGGAACGGTTCCGGTGTGCCGGGGGATGGCGTCATTTGTGGCGTGGAACCGTTTTTCATGGATAAAAACGGGGAAGTGAGGGGCAATGTGAGCTGTAAATATTATTTTATAATGATGGCGTCAGCCCAGTAGAGACGCAAAATCTTGCGTC
>ULPR01054215.1_pt1 | contig 27327 bp, 18 predicted proteins | sample 1953681 | NCBI WGS metagenome assembly ULPR01 (sample SAMEA4835634, study PRJEB28245) | human gut metagenome | biome: gut microbiome; material: fecal sample | place: Denmark | collected 2008 | reverse complement strand
GCTCCACAACAAAAGGGACCAGCAGCGTACCCCACCCCAGTTCTCCCAAAGGGCTTACAACTACAACCCACATCGCCGACACCATGTCCACAGAGGACACGATGTCGGCGATGCCTATATATATTAATAAGGTGTAACCCTTACTTCACTACCTTATGGCCGTTGATGATGTAGACGCCGTGGGGGAGCGAGCTGGCGTCGGTGCCGAGATAGACACCCGAGAGGGTGTAGATGCCCACCTTGGCGGGACGCGAAGAGGGAGTGTAGACATTGTCGATACCCGACTCTACGCTGGTCTGGATTTCAACCTCATCGAGGAAGAGACGGCAGGAGTTGAAGGTGAGCTGCGTCTTGCCCGATGCTCTCAGCGTGGTGCTGCAGTCGGTCCACTGGCCTTCGGTCAGGTTGAAAGTAGTGGTCGACAGCGTACCGTTGCTGGTAGAGAGGGTGAGCGTATTGCTGTTGTTCTTGTCGAAGGGAGCAGCCTTGAACTTGATGGTGACAGGCGTGTTGGTATCGACATTGAATGAAGGACTCGTCAGATGATAGGTGCCTGACGCGTTGCCATTGCGGCCGATGACCGCACACTGGTAAGCACCCTTGAGGGTCATACAAGCATCCCATCCTGTAACATCGGGTTCAAAAGTACCGTTGGCAAAGTTTTTTGCTTGCAGGAGGTTGGTGGGCTTATAGAAGCCCTTGTCGTCGTTGGCTCCGGTACCGAGACAGCGGTCGAAGGTCTCCTTGAGCAGATAGCCTTCCTGAGAAGCGCCGTTGTTGAGGTTGGCAAAGTTGAACGAAGCCAGACCGCCCGAGCAAGACATCTTGCTGATGAGGATGTTCATAAGCATCCTGCCGTTGTTGTCGTTATACACCACACAGGCCGGACTGGTGTTATTGCCCAGACTGTTGTGTCCGCCATAGGGCCATGCGTCGCCCGCCTCTGTTTCACCGCTCTTGACATTGTCAGCAGGGATGATGGTGATGCGCTCGTGGTCGTTGCCTCTATCAGGAGTATTGGGGCAGTTCCACTGCCAGAGAGTAGGATTATAGTCGATATGATTGATCAGTATGCCCGAAGCCGCGATATACTTGTCCCAACCTTCCTGCTGACGATTCTCGATGAGATAGTACTCATTGCTGCTGCCGGGGTTGGTCACCTTGTAGACTTCGCCACCCTTGGCAGTGGTCTTCAGGTCCTTGACGCTGCAGGTAAGAGTTTCAGAGAGGTCAACGGGCTTGATCCATCCGCCGACCATCTTCTCGTAAGCGGTGTAGCCGGCAGGACAATACTCGTTGCCATTGTAGCTGCCCGAGCACATGAGGTCCCAGGTGCCCATGCCATACCAGGTGTTGCTGGTACCAGAGTTGCCGCGGGTGTCATACATGTCGGGATAACCCAAGCAGTGGGAGAACTCGTGGCAGATGGTGCCGATGCCCATATAGCTGCTGGCACTGCGCAACTCGTTGGAGCAGGCGTAGACGCTGACATACTTGTTGCCATACTTCACGGGCGAAGCGAGCTGCCACTTGTGGGGCCATACGGTATTTTTACCGCCACCAGTAGCCTCGCCACGGCCGGCATAGATGACATAGACTTCCTCGACAAAGCCGTCGCCGTCCCAGTCATAGGGCGAGAAGTCGAGGCCATCGGCATAAGCCTTGTTGCAGGCATCAAGTATCATACCACGGGCGTTCTGGTCGTTGCCGTTGACATTGCCACCATAAGAAACCTGCGAGCCGAGGGTATAGGGACCTACCACGTCGAAGGTGATGTTGAACTTGCCACCGCTCTGGGCGCTGAAGTAGTCTGCCACGCTGCCTACAAACTTACCTTCTTTGAGACCTTTCTCATTGGCCACGCGGTTGTAGTAAGCCTGGGGGTCGTCCATCGTGAAAGCGACGTCAGAGAACTGGGCGAGGATAATGAGGCAACGCTTCTCGCCGGTGAAGTTGACACGCTGTGCCACCTTCTCTCTCCACGACTTGCGCTGCTTGCCCTGACTGCGGGCAGGCTCCATCTGGCTGCGCATGTTGGTGGCGTTGAGCTGCAGCTGCTGCATGTCTGCCACACGCAGCACATCGTTGCTCTCAAGGGTGTAACAGGCGCCGTTCTCGGCTTTCCAGTAACGCATAAACTCGTCGCCACACAGCTGTACGCGAACAGTCTTGCCATCGGCAGTTTTGAAGATGCGCCACACGCTTGGGTCGGCGGGGACGGCATGGACTGCTACTGTAGCTACCAACAGCAACAGTGCAGTAAGGAATCTTTTCATCATGATTTGAATTATTTTATTTGACATTTTTGTCGATAACGTGTTCATTAGCAAACTCGTATGCAAAAATAATTATTTTTTCCAACCTAACGGCTATCATCGGGCAACAAAATGAGGTCAGGGTATAAAAAAAGATTGCCAGCGCTGTGCCGGCAATCTTTTTTATTGTCATTTCCGCATGAGTCATCACGCAGATTTCTGCTAATCGATTAGCGTACCATGGTAATTTTCTTGGCCGAGAACCATATATAACCCGTGAATGAACCGTCGGAACCGAAGATACCACCACACAAGACCTTGTCGGCATCGAAGGTGACAGTCTTGAAGTCTGCACTCCAGGTACCACCGATAGGCTCGGTAGTAAGGTTTCTACCGTCTTGAGAGAAGAGACATACGTAGTTAGGAGCATTGCCAAGACCGAAGTCTACACCGTCGGCAAACTTGTAAGAACCCAGTTCGTCGAATGCCAGTGAGCCCTGTTTGGTAGCCTTGTCGTAGTCATACTTGAGCACGGCCATTGTCCAGTCATAGCCCATCATGCCAGAGACATAGAGATAGTGGTTGTAGTCCTCGCTTTCCTCATCGCCGCCGGTCACGGTTACCGACCACTCCTTGGCAGCACCCTTGGCGTCGACGCACTTCATCTTCCATACACCCTGGAGTTTCTCATAGAACTCAGAGTCGTTGTCACGAAGTACAACATTGGTAGAAGAGTTGGCGCCTACCTTGGCGCCATCGGCAGAAACGATATATACTTCGAAGGTACGGTTTTCATTGATTTCATCGTCATCGACGGTCTTGACTTCTACCTTGCCGGCACCGTCAGAAACGATGATGGTGGTATCAGTAACCATATAGTTGACGTCCTTCTTGGCAGGGTTGCTGCCCGACTCTCTCATTGACACATGTACACGCACGGGAGCTGTAGTCTCACCTTTGACAACGATAGGCACATTGAAAAGACCTGCACCTTCCTTGACCTTGACTTCTGTCTTGCCCATCTCGACGGTTACGTCGGCATTGGTGTTCCAGCTGGCATCATCGTCCGAGCAGGCCGCAAAGAAAGCGGTCACTGCAAGGAGCATAAACAATTTGATATATTTCATACTGTGATGTATTCTTTAATAGTTATACTGATTAATCGGCGTATCCGGGGTTCTGCTGAGTCTTCAGCTTGGGGTTGCTGTCGAGCTCGCTCTGAGGAATAGGCCATGTGTAACGATAGTCACCAGCCTTATAGGTAACGCTTGCGCTCTTCACGGTAATGATACCGTTGATACCCATAGCGGCAGGATAGTCGGCAGTACGGCTGAAGCCGAGACCCAGACGACGCAGGTCGCTCAGACGGAAGCCCTCGCCTACAAACTCAAGCTGACGCTGACGCAGAGCCGAGGTGAGCAGCTGCTCAGAGGTGAACGAAGCGGCCTGATAGTCCTCGATACGGTTCTTGAGGAAGGTGTTCAGATAGCTTGAGCCATCCACATTGGTGCGGGCAGCAGCCTCGGCAGCGATGAGGTACATCTCAGAGAGACGGAAAGGCTTGCACATGTTGACCAGGTTGTTAGCGCTACCGGTACGCAGTGAGCTGTTGCCGGGGAACTTGACAAACTGGTACAGAGCATAGGTGCTACCCTCGACCTTTACACCCTCGTTGACCTCGAAGAATGTGTCGAAGCGCACGTCGCCTTCAACAGCGAAGGTATTCAGAGTGGCGTAGGTGGGGATATAGTCGCAAGTCTGGTTGTCGGAAGAGATGTAAGCACCACCTACCGAACCGCCAAGCTCAGTATTTGACATGAAGGGGCGGAAGATCACCTCGGTACCGGCGTCATTGGTCCAGAGCTTCTTGTAATCGGCAATGGTGGTAAGAGTATAGGCACCGTTGGTGATTACGTCCTTGGCCTTGGCAAGAGCTGTGGGATAGTCGCCCTTGACGAGAGCCACACGAGCCATCATAGCCTCTACGGCAAACGAAGATACGTAAGCGGCGTTGGGCTTGAGCAGGTCGGCTACATCACTGGCACCGCTGGCCTCGTAGGCCTTGATGCCGTCGTAGGCATTGGCAAGGTCGGTCTCGATGAGACTGAAGGTCTCTGCCAATGTGCTGCGGTCGGGATAGTAGGACGCATTGGATGTAGGATAGTAGACCGTCTGCAGGGGCAGACCAGAATGCTCTGCCTCGGGATTGGTCTGTGTGTAAGACTGGCAGAAGTGGTCGGCCAGGAAGAAGTAAGCATAGGCACGGGTAAACGAAGCCTCTGCGCGATAGCGTTTGATGGCAAGCACCTGGGCATCGGTAAGACCCTCCTGACCCAGCAGCTTGTCGGCCTCTTCCATCAGCTTGTTACAGTTCTTGATGACGCTGTAGCAGCTACCCCACATGCTCTCGATTTCGCCGGTAGAAGCGAGGATGTTACCGCTGTTGAGCTCACCGTTACGGTTACCGTTGCTCAACAAGCCCACAAACTCGTCGGCTACCAGGTCGGGCTGGTAGAGCCAGCCGCCGGAAGTAAGACCGCGAAGATTGCTGTAGAGGATGTTACGGAACTGATAGAGGTCCTTCTCGTTGCGAATTGCGGACTGGTCGTCGAGAGCTCCGAAGGGCTTCTGGTCCATGCTACATGAAGTAACGAACAATGTCGCAAGCAACATCAGTGAAAAATATATTTTTTTCATATTCTTTTCCATTTATCGTGTTATATTGTTAGAATGTAACTTCGGCACCGAGCACGAACTGGCGGGTGTTAGGATAGTTGAACTTAACCAGGTTGATATCGGGCTCTGGGTCATAACCAGAGAACGAAGTAATGGTGAAGAGGTTACGAGCGATACCAAATACCTTGAAGCCCTTGACATAGCGCAGAGGAGCAAGCCACTTCTTGGGCAGGTCGTACTGGAGGCTCAGGGTCTTCATACGCAGGAATGAAGCGTTGTCGAGCAGATTGTCGTCGAGCATGGTCACGTTGTATCCAGCAGCAGGGATGTCGGTAATCTGACCGGGCTTGGTCCAGATGTTCAGCATCTTGGTCTGCTGGTTCCATGAAGTAGCGTTGGCGGGGTTGGCTGTGAAGACTTCCTCGTTCATCAGCAGGTACTTGCCGTTCTGCCAAGCGAAGTCAGCGATGATGGCAAAGCCCTTCCAGGTGAAGTTGGTACCGAAACCACCAATCCAGGGGGCATAACGGTTCTTGCCAGTCCATACAGTACAGTTCTCCTCGCTGAAGGTCTTGGTGATGTTGCCATCCTTGTCGTACCACATGGGGGCACCGTCGCGTGGGTCAACGCCTGCACGGCGGGGCAGATAGAACTCACCATAGCTGCGGCCTACCTCATAGCGTACACCGGTATTGGCGATGGTATAGTTGTCACGACCGGCAAAGAGCTCGGTGATTTCGTTCTTGTTGTAACCTACGTTGGCCTTGAAGGTCCAGCGCATGTCGCGAGTCTTGATGATGTCTACATCGACGTCGGCTTCAAATCCCTTGTTGACCATCGAACCTACGTTACCCACACCAGCAGAGAAACCAGTGGTGAAAGAGTAAGGAACGTCCATAATCATATCGGTACTCTTGTTCTTGTAGAGGTTGATGTTGACACCCAGACGGTCGAAGACGCGGGCATTGATACCGAAGTTGAGCTTGTCCACCTTCTCCCAAGTCAGCATATAGTTGGCAGCCTGTGCGATACCCAGAGTGGTCTGGCCGTTGTAGAGCGAACCCTGGCCATAGAGACCGAAGTACTCGTAGGCACCAGGACCTGCGTCACTACCGGTAGTACCATAGTTGAGACTCAGTGAGGCATCGTTGAGCCAACTTACGTCCTTGAGGAAGCTCTCCTTCTTGGCATCCCACTTCACACCGAGTGACCAGAAGGTACCCCAGCGGTGGTCGGGAGCAAACTTAGAGCTACCGTCGCGACGGATAGAGCTGTAGAAATAATACTTCTCCTTGAAGTTGTACTCCAGAGTGGCGAAGAGTGAGTTGGCAACAACCTTGGTCTGAGCGTCCTCGAGGTCAGAGAGGGCAACGTTAGTACCGCTGGTGATGTTCATCAGACGGGCATCGGCATGACCTGTTGCGAAGGCACCAAACTGCCAGTCCTTGGTAATGCGGGTTTCCTCGCCGACCAGCACGTCGATGTTGTGGTCGCCAAAGCCCTTGCGGTATTCAGCAGTGTGGATGAGGTTGTACTGATAAGAAGAGGTATAACGGTTCTGTACGGCACCGGTATTCATCGAGCCTACAGCGCCATCACCTACAATGTCGCCCATAGGAGTCCGGAAAGTCTCCCAAGGCAGGTTACGGTTGTCGAGGGTCTGGTTGACCAGCTCGAGCGACTGCTGGGCGGTCAGGGTAAGACCGTCGATAGGAGTAAGCACCTCATTGAGTGAAGTGTTGAGGGTGATACGCTTGCGGAAAGAGCGACGGTATCTGCTGTCCTGCTCCATGGTCTTCATACCAGAGTAGTGCAGATAGTCGGCCTTGGCGCCCTTGATGAGCTTGCCGCTGTCGTCGAAGCTATAATAATAAGGTACGTCGAAGGGCAGAGCCTTACGGGCAAATACCAGAGGGTTGTTAGTATAAATGCTGCTGGCACTCTGCATGGCGCTCCATACGGCGTTCTGCTCGAAGTCCTGTACACCGATGTTGGCGCTGTAGCCCACCTTGAAGAACTTGTTCAGACGAGCGTTGATACGGGCATTGAGGACAGAGCGCTGCATAGCAGACTTCTCTACCAGACCCTGCTGCTTGTGGTGGTTGTAAGACAGATAGTAGTTGACTGTCTGGCTACCGCCCTGCATGGTGGCATTGATATCATAAGTAGGAGCCGAACTGCTCAGCACCTCGTCATACCAGTTGGTATTGAGGCCGTAGTTCTTGACCAGATTGCGGATTTCGTCGCTCACGGGCTGACCGATAATATCGCGGAACTGTACGTACTGCTCAGAGTTCATCATCTCTGCACCGTCGGAAGTAGGAGAAGAAACACCCCACTGGGCCTTGACGCTAACCTGGGCGCTCTCGTTGTAACGACCCTGCTTAGAGGTGATAAGGATCACACCGTTGGCAGCACGCGCACCGTAGATAGAAGTAGAAGCAGCATCCTTGAGCACGGTGATATTGGCAATGTCCTCAGGGTTGAGGGTGCTGAAGAATGAAGAGCTGATAGGTGCACCATCCAGAATGAAGAGGGGCTGGTTGCTGGTCTGCAGGAAGTTGACACCACGCAGACGGATTGTAGCTGTGGTCGAAGGGTCACCGGCTGAGCTGAGCACAGACAGACCAGAAACCTGACCGGCAAGAGCGTCGGTGAAGTTAGGGGTAACAATCTTGCCGAGCTTTTCAGAGCCTACAGTACCGATGGCACCTACAACGGCACCCACCTTCTTGGCCTGGCCGTAACCGGTAACCACTACCTGCTCCAATACATGACTGTCGGGGTCGAGCACGACCATCATGTTGGCAGAGGCTTTAAGACGCTTGGTAACCATACCGATGGATGAAAACTCGAGTTCAGCGTTCTTGCTGTTTACTACGAGCGAGAATTTTCCATCAATGTCTGTGGCGACACCAGTCTTGGTGCCTACGACTTTAACAGACGCACCAATTACAGGCTCGTTGTCTTCGCTGCTGACTACGGTACCTGTAACTTTTGTTTGTGCCAGCGCCATTCCTATGCTCAGGAAGAGGCAGGCAAAAAACATCGATAGTCTTTTTTCCATAAAATCTCTCTCTTTTAAATTAAAAACTATATTAACTATTATTATTATTTCATCCTCAATGACAAGTTTTCGGGGTCTAACCACCGTCTCCGGCAGCATTATGCTGACATTTTGGAAACCAAAAGCGCAAAAAACAATCCTTTAAGCACAACCTTAGAGCCGTTTTTAAGTCGTTTTGCAACTATATGTACGTGCAAAATTAATAGTATTAATGATAAATAGCAAAAATTATACAAAATATTATTACGGGGTTAACGTTTATTAACCATTAAAGGAGCTTTCAGATGATTTATATCAAGGATTACGATTGTAGAAGATAACAGATTATAATAAGAAAGCCACAATATTTAACGGATTGTTATCGATAGGGTATATTTAATCATTATTTATTCATCCGAGGTACTGTTAAAAACCGCAAACTGCCAAATCAGCGTTTTCGAGTTGGCTTATAGCATAGTGGGACGGCTCCCCCGCGTCCGTTTCCCACCACGTCCACCCCTTTTCCTCCCGCATTTGCAAGCAGCGGGATGATTGTTGTGATGGCGGTGGTTGGCAACACCCACACCGAGACCTATGCAAAAAGTCCCGAGCACAGCCTAATGACGCCCGAGCACATCGAAAACCCGATTTCGTGGTGTGAAATGGTGATTGCAAGCCAGGACATCCATTATGCAAGCCACGAAATGACGATTTCACACCATGAGCGTCGTTTTACGATGTACATTGACGAGATTTGGGCAGAATGGAGTAAGACACAAAAAGCCGATAGCGTCTTCTGAAGGCTCCGCCTTAGTGGCAATGACGGTATCGGCAGTCGGAGAGGTCCCTCCCCTAACCTTCCCCAAGGGGCGGGAGTTCATACTTGGTGTGTTTAAGGCGTTTAGATAAAACTCCTTCCCCGCGGGGAAATACTGGGATGCCCCCAGCGGCAACTCCTACATCCATGGACACGAACATTATAAGGCTCCATGGCGAAACCCAAGTAAGCAGCGGCAACTCCTACATCCATGCACACGAACATTATACCCCTTATGGCGAAACCCACGGAAGCAGCGGCAACTCTGAAGGAGTTGCGATTCCCCAGCCCAGGGTTGCGGGCGAAGCACGCTACCCTGGGTATGCACCCCCACTAATCTTGCTACTCTGTAAGAGTTGCGATTAGCCGTAGGCGTTACACGCAGCAGGACAAAGGAAGGCTAAGGGTAGGTGGGTATTATAAGATGGAGTATAACGTCTTCGGCTAAACGCAACTCCTACAGAGTTGCTTCATCTTATTATTCATGTACCCAGGGTAGAGGCGCTGCGCACCTCAACCCTGGGCTATGAAATCGCAACTCCTACAGAGTTGCCAAGGGTGCGCACCATCCACAATGGACCACTTATATCATTGTCATCCCCTTGCAGCATCAACGAATGGAGGACGACAACCACAGCGTTACCCCCAACCGCCCCACTCCACCTTATTATATATATAGGGCGCACCTCTCTGCCCACATCGGGGCACTAAAAAAACCCAGACCGGGTGGAGCTGGGGCTCTTGATGAAATATGAGAGACTTAATTCAACAGTCTGAACTTCTGGGCTACATTCCACTTCACGACAAGGGGCTTTGCCTCCTTGCCGTTGACCACGGGGATGACGTGGATGCGGCGGGTGGCGTGGTGGCGACGGAAATAGAGATAGCTCACGCGTATCGACTTACGCTCGTGGGGCTGGAGACGCACCATGGAAGGCATCTTGAGCACCGTATTGTTGGGAACACGCTTGAACTGGATGGTCATCGGCTTGTCGGTGTCGTTGGCGAGCTTCAGCTCGAAGGTGTGGGTCTGCCCCACGGTCAACTCGGGAAACGGCAACATCTGCTGGTTCATGAAGAGGCCGTGTCCGTAGTCGAAGGGATGGTCTTCACGCACGGGGTGGACCATAGGCACGATGTTGGCCTTGACCCAGAGACGCACGTAAGCCGAACCGTCGTTGACGAGCACCACCACCTGCTTGACAAAGTTGCCCTGCTTGTGGTCGGGGTCGAGCGACACGGTGACCCGGGCTGTCTCGCCCGGACGCACGGCACGCTTGGTATAGTCGGCGACCATGCAGCCACACCACGTGTTGACTGCCGAGATGGCCACGGGACTCTTGCCGTTGTTGCGCAGACGGAAGACATGGACCACCTTACCGTCTTTCTCGTAGATGGTACCGAAGTCGTGGGTGCGCTCTACGGGCTTGAACGTCTCAAGAAACTGTGGTTCGCCCTGTGCCTGTGCCGATAGTGTCGCGAAGAGTGAAAGTATGAGGAATAGCAATGATTTCATCATGTCATTATCCTTAGATTGTTAGGAAAGTATAGGGTGCCCACGCCCCATTCATGAGGAGGGGCACCCCTGTCAACGCTATCGATTGAACTGAATCAATCTTCTATGCATGTTCAGTCTACGAAGGTGAGTCCCCAAGTTGTGGAGACATATCTTGCACCCCATGAATAGTTGCCGTAGCTCCAACCCCAGTGGCTGGGATCGAGCGTCTGCTCTACCTTGACATAGCGGGCATTGACAGCACCATAGAGTACATACCACTGGCTGCTCCTGCTCTCACGATAGGTGCCCTTGCCATTGACATCGCCCAGGTCTACCCAGTTGGCATTGTCCTCGCTCAGATAGAAGCGGAACGACTTGCCGGGAGAACAAGAGAGCTTGAAGGCACCCACCTTGTGTACGGCTCCGAAGTCTACGACAAACGAGGCATTGTCGATATTGAACTGAGAGAACTTCCATGTCGACAGTTTGAGTTCATCCTTATTGTAGTTGACGGCAGAGATACACTTCCAGGCGCTGATGTCGCTCACGGCTGTACCCAGCAGTGCTGTAGGATTGTCCTGGATGAGGCTCTCCTCGGTGGTCACCACGAGATAAGCCACCTGGCTGTCGAGGGTCACCTTGGTGCCGTTGGCATACTCAGCTACGAGTCGCAGCGGAGCCACATAGCCTGCCTCGGTCAGCGTCTGACCCAGCTCGGTGGGCAGCTCCACATGGAGTTGGGCGCCTTGACTTCCAGCAGCCACCGTGGCAGCTGTCACCTCGAGGGCACCAGCCACATTGGCGGGCAGTGACTTGTAGTTCTTGCCGTTCTCGGTGTTGTAGGCATCCACGAGGCTGTTGTCTACGGTAGCCGACACCTTCACATCACTGTCGAGCGCGAAGTGCAGGCTCACGTTATAGTCGGCCTTGACCTCGCCAAAGACTCCCACGGGAGTGCGCACGATGGCACACTTGGCAGAGTTGGAGCCTGAGAGATATACCATATCGTTGGTGGTATGGATGGCTACATAGTAGACACCCATCTCCTCGCTTGCCACCACGGGACGGTCGGTATCGAGGGACCCCTCCTTGACGGCGGTGAGTCTGAGGGGCACCACATACTCGGGCTCGGTCAGACGGGCACAAGCCTCGGCGGGGATGGTCACCTTGAGAGGTTCGGAGGCCACGTTGGCTCCGGCGCTGATGCCCGTCTTCTCCAGCTGGATGGCAGCGAGCACATCGGCAGGCACGGTGGTGGCCACGCCGTTATATTCCTTGTTATATTCAGATACCATTGTGGTGTCGGGGGCGGCACTAATGGTGATGCTGTCTGCCGAAGCATACTGCAGACGCGCCTTGACGTTGGCGGTGATGTCGCCGAAAGAGCCTACCGGTGTGTGGTAGACGGTACACTCGGTCACTTTGGCTACCGACTGGTCTACGTAGATGAGGTTGTTGTTGGAACCGTCTACATCGTAGGCCTCGTCGTCGCTACAGCCGCTGAGAGTGGCTGTTCCAAGGAACAGCACTCCACAGGCGATATATAATTTGTTCAGTTTCATTGATTGTAAGTTTTATCGGTTAGACGACACTGTATTAGTAGGGGCACTTATGATTGGGCACCCATGATGGTGAGCCACTCTTGGCCACGGCGTTGTATCCATGACCGGTCTGGTCGAGGATCGAACCGTCTTCCTGCTGGTCTGTACCGCAGAAGCGCCAGTATGCGATGAGTCCCGGTGTGTGGGGGTCTACATAGCAGATGTTGTTGAGCAGGTCGGCAGGAGTGCGGGCAACGTTCCATACGCGGAATTCACTTACGCGGCCGTTGAGATAGCGGCCTCCGGCAGAGTAGCCGATGGCGAAGGGACCGTTGTTGTCGCCGTATGAGGTTCCGTAATCATAGCTCCACACGAGCGAGATGTCGCCAGTAGCCTTGACAGGGTCACCCATAGGTTCGCCGTCGAGATACATGGTAATCTGAGAGCCGTCATAGACACAGGCAAAGTGGCACCATTTCTTGGTGGGGAAGTGGGTGGGGAATGTGGTGGGGTGAGCCGTTCCCTTGTCGGGCTTGTCCCAAGAGGGCGCACCGGTCTTGCCACCGGCGAGCTGCAGCTGGTCGGGGTCGCACGATACGTCGCCGAAGCGCAGCAGGAAGTTCTCCTCGCATCCCATCAGTGAAGAGATGTAGGGATTGGTGTGGCAGAAGTCGTTGACATATACTTTGCACTCCATAGTGAGCTGGGAGAGATGACCCAGGGCCTCGTTGTTGCGGAAGCCGGGAACCAGGAATGGCCTGCCGTTGATGTCGGCCACGTCGGTAGTGATGATGGGCACGAAGACGATGTATGCCACCGAGCCAGCCTCGAGCAGATTGCCATCGCTCTTGACGCGCACGGGCAGACAATAGTTCTTGCCTTCCTCAAACTGTGATGGATCGCCTATCATCAACTTGGCCTGAGATGACACAAAGTTACCCGGGGTGATGGTAACGTTAGCATCCTCGATGCTGTAAGCCGATGTGGGAGGCACGATGTAGCTCGAGTTGTTGGCCTTGTTGTAGGCGTCGAGCAGCTCGGGGGCAGCCTCAAAGGTGGCCGTGACGGGGGCGCTCACCTTGCCGGTGCAGGTGACAGAGAGGTCTACCTGGTCGGCGCCCTCAAAGCCCTTGCGTATGGTATTCTTCTGCATGGTGCCCGTGATGTAAACCACATCGCGGTAGTCGCCATTGCTCTCCTGACAGGCGGCGAAGACCAGGGCTACCATAGCCATCATAAATAATCTTATCTTATTCATAATCGTTGTTCTAAATCTTTATACTGTTACTAATCACGGTTTTAGTGGATAGCAGGGTTCTGGATTTGGATGCCGTGGCGCATATTGGCGTAGTTGCTGCATCCATAGCCAGTGTTGATATAGTCGCGGTGCATGAAGAAGGCACCAAAACCACCCTTGCGGCCAGTGCTGGGCTGATAGCGGGCATAATTGAGCAGCTGTCCGCACTCAGCAGCCTTCCAGTTGTCACCCACGTTCTCGGTATAGACCACCTTCTCGGTAGGACAGCCACTGAAGGGCACGCGACCGGGGCTTCCGCCATAGGTCTGGTTGACATACCAGTTGGTAAACTTATTGGTATTGCCGCTGGGGGCACTTCCGTAGTAGTCAATGCAGAGTAGCATGTTGGGGTTGCCCTTGATGGTAAATCCGTCGGGATAGGTAAAGGTGCTGTCGGGCGATGCCATGGGGCCGACGAACTGGCCTACATACTCCACGAAGTAGTCGAGGTTGCCACCGGAGAGCGGGTCGCCCTCAGGCTCATAGTCCATGTCGATACCGTCGAGTCCATTCTCAAAGATGGGACGCAGCAGGTCCTGGGCGTAGGCACGCATGGCTGCCTGGGGGTCGTTCTGCTTTACCCAGATAGAGTCGTAGAACTCTGGACGGGTGCGGATGCGGATGATGGTAGGTACCACGAGCCGGGTACCCTTGACTTCCTGCACATACTTCATCTCACGATATACCTCGGGCAGATAGTGAGTATCTACGTGGGTAGAGTCGTCAGAGGGGATGCCACCCCAGAGTGAGCAGATATCGAGCGAGTCGGGCAGACCGAGGAAGCGGGTAGCCAGCGAGGTGCTCTGGGTGTAGTCGGCGAACCATCCCCAAGCGATGGAATGGTCACTCTTCTTGTAGTCGCGCAAGTTCTTGTAATACTGCGGGCCGTAGGTGGTGGGGGCAACCACCGTGGCGTTCTCTACATCGGTATCGCATGAAGCAAACATGCAGGCGATGAGCAGCAGCGGCATAATATATTTCATTATTTTCATAGATGCTGTCATTTAGGTGATTAATGTTTAGGGTTCTTGTCCCACCAGAGTTTGGTACCGCCATTGTCGGGACCACCGAGCAGACCTACGGCAGCCTGTACATTAGCATTGTTGTTGGAATACTCAGAAGCGGGGAAGCGCAGACGACGAATCTGCAGATTGGTATTTACTGCGCCGTTGCTGGCGTTATGGTCTACGGTGAAGAGCTTGGGATAACCCGTACGGCGATACTCACTCCAAGCCTCCTGACCATCGGGGAAGATGGCGAGATACTTCTGGGTGATGATGCGCTCGAGCTTCTGCTCGGTCTGGGCGTTGTTGTCCCACTTGGGGGTGATGGTGCTCAGCGCCGAGGCGTCGCGACCGTTGCCGCTGTTGTCGGTGAAGGTGGCGGGCACGTTGTTGCTCTCCAGATAGGCATCGGCACCGCTCACGCCACGCTCCTGGAACGAAGCGCGTACACCAGCCTTATAGAGTTCTTCGACCGAGCTTGCGCCCATATCCCATCTGAGCTTGGCCTCAGCTCTGAGGAAGAAGCTCTCGGCTGCCGACATCCACTGTATGGCTGCATTTGACTCCACATTCGCTACCGATGTCTTGGCTGTATAGTCGCTCTGGTTGCGTATCTGCAGACCGGGATAGACGCCGTGGATGCCACCACCGTTGGCGGCTTCGGCGAAGTAGACCTTGGCACGAGGGTCGGCGTAGCCGTTGAGATAGCTGTCGATAGAGGCACCCATGCGCATATCGCCGAAGCTCTGGGTAACCTCCCAGATGGGGTTCAGGTAAGAGTACTTGGCATTGTTGGCATGAAGTGCAGTCTTCTCAAGGAAGCCCAGGCTGTTATCGATAGACTTCTGAGCCTCCTGCTTGGCGAGGGCCTCGTTGGCATAAGCCACGCGGAGAGCCAGACGCAGACGCAGGGTATTGGCAAACTTGACCCAGCTCTCTACATCGCCGCCGAAGACAAAGTCAAAGTTGGCGAGGAGCTTGGCAGAAGCCGATGCCTCATGATAGGAAGTGAGCACGTCGATGGCGTCGTCGAGCTCGGCAAAGAAGGCTTTGTACACATCCTCCTGGCTGTCGTAAGCCACATTGATGCCGGTACCGAAGCGGGTGTAGGGCAGCGGGCCATACATGTCTGCCAGACGGCTCATGCCGAATACCTTGACCACATTGCCCAGAGCTGTCACGGCAGCCGTACCGTTCTTGTCAGAGTTGGTCTTCAGCGAGAGCCAGGGCTGCATCAGATTGGTATAGGTGTCGTTGAAGGGCAGGTTTACCCACTTGTCGGGCATCAGATAATGGGCATTGTGCAGCGAGCCCACATCGTAAGAAGCCTTGATATTGGAGAAATAGCCAGAGAAGAGGCCGCCGGTGAGCATATCCTCTACCTGGTAATCGGCGCCCTTGTCCAGACCTACGATGAATACGTTGTGCTGCATCTGGGAGAAGAAGGCACCGGTATTCATATTGTCGTGGGTCATATCTTCTTCAGTAGCCGAGTTATGGTCAGTGTTCCACTTGTCAAACTCAGACGTACATGAAGAGAGCACTACGGCAGATGCCATGACGGCGAGACTGCCTGTGATGAATTTATTGAGTTTCATAATCGTTATAGGGTCTTTAGAAGTCAACTTTTACAGAGAAACCAAGATTGCGCAGGCTCGGCATCATGAAGTTGTCGATACCGGTGAAGTAGGTACCCGTACTGGCGGTGAGTTCGGGGTCGAACGGAGCCTTGCAGTAGAACATGAGCAGGTTGCGGCCGGTGAAGGCGAGGCGCAGGTTCTCTATCCAGGGCACCCACTTGCTGATGGGCAGACTGTAGCCCACAGAGAGTTCAGACAGACGCACGTTGGTAGCGCTGTAGATGTAGTATGCACCCACGCTGGGACCTATCTTGCTGTAGTAGTCCTGGGCAGGGATGCGGTAGCCGTTGACGAGTGCGCCACCCAGGTCGCGGGCCTCGGCTGTAGTCTTGCTGGCACCGAAGTAGTCCATGTAGCCCTGGGTAATGGATGATACCCGACCACCCACACGGGCACTGATGAGGAAGCCCAGGTCTATGCCCTTCCAGGAGAAGCTGTTGCGCCAGCCCATGTTATACTTGGGATTGACGTTGCCGGCATATACATACTTGCCTTCATCCACACCGGCGATGTTGCGCGAGGTGTAGTCGACGATGAGGTAGCCGTGCTCGTCCATCTTGGGGATGGTGACATAGAGGTCGCCCATAGAGCCGCCCTCGGTGAGGCGCACCTTGACAGAACCCAGATTGAGCATGTCCATGCCGTCGAGCGACACGTTTACCTTGTTGCCGTTGGCAAGGGTGAGCTCGGTAGGAGCGAGGAGTTGCTTGATTTTGTTCTTGTTGAGGGTGTAGGTGAAGGTGCTTGACCACTTCACGGGACCCAGAGGTTGGTTCAGCGTGAGCGAAGCCTCAATACCCTTGTTGTCGATACGACCACCGTTGATAGGCAGCTTGCTGTAACCCGACGAGGCAGACAGTTCGGGAAGGAAGAACTGGTCGGTGGTGCGGGTAGAGTAAAGGCTGACGTTAAGGTTTACCTTGTCCTGCCACAGGTTGGCCTGCAGACCCAGCTCCCATGCCTTGGTGCGCTCGGGCTTCAGGTTGTTGTTGGGATAGTAAGAGGTAGTAGAGGGCGCGGCGTTGGAGTAAGTGTAGCGGGTGAGCGCATAGAACTTCTCGGGTGTGTTACCCACCTCACTGTAGCTGCCACGGAGCTTGAGGAAGGAGAGCACCTTGCTCTTCAGACCAGGTATCATCTCGGTCAGGATGGCGCTCACACCGGCAGAGGGATAGAAGAAGCCTTTGTTGCGATACTGGGTGTTGCCGAGGAAAGAGTCCCAGTCGTTGCGGGCGGTGAGGTCGAGATAGACCATACTCTTATAGCCCACCTGGGCGGTGGCAAAGACACTCTGTACCTGGTGGTGGTAGTTGAGTGCGGGGTCGGCGTCCATGTGTGAGTTGGCGCGGTTTACGGCATTGAGGGTGAAGTTGTTGGCGACATTGAGGAAACCGCCGACATAGGTGTAGCTGGTCTCCACATCCTTGATAGAGGTACCGAGGTTGGCGGTGAGCGAGAAGTCACCGAAGTACTTGTCGATATTCAGGATGGCGTCGCCGTAGATTTGACGGGTGTTGTCGTTGGTGCGGTAATAGGCACCATACTCACCGGCGAAGAGGGGGTCGGTAGAGGCGGCATAGCGTTTCTCATAGATGCCAGAGGTCTTGTCCATCTTGGCACGGCCAGAGAGGGTGATGCCCTTGGCGATATCGAAGGTCAGACCAGCACTGAGGATAAAGCGGTCCTTGTGGTTTTCGGCGATGTCGCGGTTGATTTCCCAGTAGGGGTTCATCATGGAGAGTCCCTGGTTGCCGAAAGGCCAGTACTGGGTCTTGAAGTTGCGTTCGGGGTCGTACTGCTCAAAGGGAGTGTACTTGCGGATATCGTCGCCGGCGGGGAAGAGGTAGACGGGGACGATGGGGTTGAAGTAGAAACCCTGGGATATCATGTTCTGTTCCTTCACACTCATGTACATGGCGCTGAGGTCAAGGTGCAGACGGTCTTTCAGGAAGTCAGTGGTGTTGCGGACGGTAAAGTTGTAGCGCGACATCTCGTTGTTCTCCACGATACCCTCGGCATTGGTGGTAGAGGCAGAGACAAAGGTCTGGCTGTGCTCCGAACCTACAGAGAAGGTCACAGAGTTGCCCACGTTGTAACCTGTCTGGAAGAAGTCGAGCGGGTCGTAGCTTGAGGGAGTAGCCAGCTTGGAGCCCCAACTTGAGAAGGTGCCGTTGCCGGTCTGTCCGTAAGTGTTCTGGAACTCGGGAGTCACAAAGGGTGAGAAGAAGGAGGTGTTGTTGCTGTAGCTCACGCGCACCTTGCCCACAGTACCCTTCTTGGTGGTAATCATGACCACACCGTTGGCAGCGTCGCTACCATAGAGGGCAGAGGCGGCAGCACCGCTCAGCACCGAGATGCTCTCGATATCATCGGGGTTCACCATAGAGGCGGCGTCGCCGGTCTGGGCGTCACCGTGGTAGGCGTCGGTAGGCTGGTTGGCCTGGAGCGAAGGCATGGGAATACCGTCAATCACGTAGAGGGCGTTGTTATTGCCGTTGATAGACTTGTTACCACGCATCACCACCTTGACACCACCACCGATACCGGCAGCACTGGCGTTGATTTCGACACCTGCCACCTTGCCGGCGAGGGCGTTCATGAAGTTGGCGTCCTTGACACCGGTGATATCCGAGTTCTTGAGTTGCTGCACGTTATAGGTCAGCGCCTTCGACTCTTTCTTGATACCCAGGGCGGTAACGACCACCTCGTTCAGGGTCTTCTCGTCCTGAGCGATGTTTACGGTCAGGTTGTCGCCTTTGGCGGTAACTGACTTGGGCTGGTAGCCGAGATACGACACCTCTATCTTGCTGCCTTCTTCGGCAGAGATGGTGAAGTTGCCGTCCAGGTCGGTCACCACGGCAGCGCCAGTGGCCTTGCTGCGTACGGTAGCGCCTATCACGGGCTCACCGTTCTCGTCGAGCACCTGACCTTTGACGGTCTTCTTGGGAGCCTGGGGGTCCTTGGCAGCGGGTTTGGCTTCACGCTTGAAGATGGTAATCATCTTGTGGTCTATCTTGAAGCCAAGATGAGAACCCAAGACCTTGGTCAACACGTCGCGGACGGGTGTGGCATGGAAGGTGGCTGTCACCTTCTGGCTGGCGTTCACTTCGTCCACTTTGTAGATTACAGACATCTTGGTTTGGCGTTCCACTTCTTTCAATACGTTGCGGAGGCTCTCGTTACTGAACGTCTTGGTAACGGTCTGAGCACTCATGCTGAGCGCACTGAACATCAGTGTGACCAACAGGCAGATGCCGAGCAATTTGCTTTGCTTACTGTTCATAGCAGTTGGTTGTTTTTAGTTAGACAATTTAATATATAGCTTTTATTTTCAGTAGTGTTTAGTAGAGGTGTTTTGGTATTGGCGGGGCGGGGGTCAGTCGCCGATGGTAATCTCCTTACCATCGCGACATACCTGCATGCTTGTGATGCTCTGGAGAGCGTCGAGCACATCGTCTATGGTCTCCTTGTTGCGCAGCGAGATGGCAAACTCCATCTTGCGCAGACGCTCAGAGGTGATAGTGATGTTTACAGCGTAGCGGCGGGAGAGCAGCTTGGCGAGGTCTTCGAGGCTAATCTCAGAGAATTCGGTCATGCCCTGTACCCACGCATGGTGGTCGGTGGTATAGCGGCTCTTGGAGAATTTACCGGTAATCACATTGAGGCTTACCATATCGCCGGGCTCCATCGTGAGGCGGTCGGCGCCGCGGTCTATCACCACCTTACCCTGCAAGAGGGTCGTGGTGATGTTTTTGTCATCATTGTAGGCAGAGATGTCAAAGCGGGTACCCTTGACCACCACGTCGTAGCCGCGGGTGTTTACCACAAACTCGGCGCCATCGCGCTTGGCGACCTCGAAATAGCCTTGTCCTTCGAGGACTACACGGCGGTTATTGTCACCGAAGCGGTTGGAATAGCGCAGCGAAGAGCCTGCGTTGAGCCATACCAGCGAGCCGTCGGGCAGAGAGAGGCGGGTCTTGCTGCCCATAGGTGCGGTGAGGGTGTAGTAGTGTTCGGGCTGAAGGCTGGTGGCATACCACCCGACAAAAGCCGAGCACAACATAAGCAGCACCACGGCAGCCGCTGCTGCCACACGCCACATTGGCCGGCGCTGCCGACGAGCCTCGGCGCCACACATCCAGTCACAGAAGCGTGTCCATGCGCTTTCGGTGACCATATCGAAGTGTGGGCGCGACGCCCATTCGGCTTCCCAGCTGCGGAAAGTGGCAAGGGCCTCACTGTCCTGTGCGAGGTAATCGAACAGAGCTTTCTCATCTTCGCGGGAAATCTTTCCCTCGAAATACTTGTTGGCCAATGCCTTCATTTCACTTCCCATCAACATTTCTTAATATAACGTTAGTATTGGTTTCACTATTAGGATGGCGCCAGCGGTCTTTCCGAAGACGCCCGAGCACGTCATTACTGACATACTGTCACTATTAAAACAACCCGCAGACACTTTACCCGCCCTCGGAGATAACTTTTTTTTCAAAAATATTTGCACTTTTCTGCTTAAATTCATACTTTTGCACCGTCAATCGTGATGCAAGCGGTCGCCGGAGCCATCTATATAATATATAATAAGGTGTAACACGCCCGTGGTGACCGAATAAAAAAAGTGTAAAAACCATGCGTTTCTATAAGGAACAAAGCGAACTCTTTGAGGGAATACAGAACGGCGACGCCGATGCTTTCGAGTATGTCTTCAAGACGTACTACCCTCGTCTGCGCAATTATGCCAACCGCTTTGTGAGCGATAGCGACGACTTGGAAGACATCCTGCAGAACTGTTTCATCCACCTGTGGGAACGCCGAGACAGCATCACGTTCATCTCCATTTCATCTCTGCTCTTCACCATGGTGCGCAACGGCTGTCTGAACTACCTCAAGCACCAGACGATGGTCAACGGCTACGAGGCAGGCTCGCTCAGCAAGATACCCGGGGCAGAAGAGCTCTACAGCACCGACATGAAGGGCACCACCGACAGCGACACGCTCTACAACGAACTGACCCGACAGATAGAGCAGGTCATGGAAGAGCTGTCGCCGCGCTGCCGCGAGATTTTCACCATGAGCCGCTTTGAAGGACTCAAGAACCGCGAGATAGCCGACCAGCTGGGCATCTCGGTCAAGGTGGTCGAGAAGCACATCACCAAGGCGCTTGCCGTTTTCCGCACCCATTTCAAGACGGGCAGAGCCTCCGCGCTGCTCCTGCTATGGCTCATCGCCATGGCATAATCGCCTACCCCTCTCTTATTCCATCTCTGCCACGCGCCCCTCGACCTCGGGCGCAGCACTGCGCGTATTCAGTTCGCTGCCAATAGCTTCGGCGAGCGCAGAGACCGTCATCACGACTGCCGTGACCACCGCTGGCGGCTCGTAACGTAAGGCACGAAGCCGCGTAACATAAGGCACGAGCCCACGTGACTTATGATACGAGCCCGCCATGATGGCCACCACGCCGGCGGCGGCACACTCCACGACTGGCAACCCGCTTTCTGCCGAGCCAACCGCCCCTCCACGACCGCCTACCGCCCCTCCACGACCGCCAGGCAAGCCCTCCACGGGAGCCGACAGAACGGGCTGGTTGGGGGCAATGACCAAAAAAAATGCAATTTAGTTTTGTATTTCACTCGGTTTGCACTACCTTTGTAGTGGAAAAAGTAAACAAGACTGAAATGAAGATATCCAAAATCATGTCTTTCATGGCCGTGGGCGTGGCTGTGCTCGCGCTGTCGGCCTGTGGCAACAAGAAGTTTGAGGTCAATGGCAACATCAAGGACGCCAAGGACTCCACGCTCTATTTTGAGAACCTCAGCCTCAACGGACCTGTAGTCCTCGACTCTGTCAAGTTAGGCGAAGACGGTGCCTTCGACTTCAAGGCCGACGCCACCGACGCCCCCGAGTTCTACCGTCTGCGTATAGCCGGCCAGATTATCAATGTCGCCATCGACTCTACCGAGACCGTCAAGTTCAATGCCTCCTACCCCACCATGTCGGCCGAATACGAGGTCGAAGGTTCGGAGAACTGCGAGAAGATACGTGAACTGGCTCAGAAGCAGCTGCAGCTGCAGCGCACCATCAATGCCCTCGTCGCCAACCCCGCCTTGGGCGTAGACAGCGTGGAAGTGGCTGTGGCCAGAGTGCTCGCCGCTTACAAGGAAGATGTGAAGCTCAACTATATCTACAAGGAGCCGATGAAGAGCTATGCCTACTTCGCGCTCTTCCAGACCTATGTGCTGGGCAACCGTCAGGCGCTCATCTTCAACCCTCGTCTCTACAGCGACGACATCAAGGTCTATGCTGCCGTAGCCACCAGCTGGGACACCTTCCACCCCAATGCTGAGCGCGGCACCAACCTCCACAATATTGCCATCGAGAGTATGAAGGACCAGCGCATCGTGCGCAACGAGCAGGTTGCCAGCCAGATTGACGCCAGCAAGGTGCAGGTGGCCGGACTCATAGACCTCGCCCTCACCGACAACAAGGGTGTGACCCGCCGTCTCACCGACCTCAAGGGCAAGGTGGTGCTGCTCGACTTCCATGTCTTCGCCAGCGAGCAGAGCACCAAGCGCATCATGATGATGCGTGACCTCTACAACAAGTATCATGGCCAGGGTCTGGAAATCTACCAGATTTCGCTCGACCCCAATGAGCACTTCTGGAAGACACAAACTGCAGCGCTGCCCTGGATAAGCGTGCGCGACGAAGCCGGCACCTCTGCCCGCACCTACAACATCATGGGCATTCCGTCGTTCTTCCTGATAGACCGCAACAACAATCTCTACAAGCGTGGAGAGCAGGTAAGCGACATCGACGCCGAAATCAAGAAACTGTTATAAGACCACGGGCTGCCGGGACATAACCTCCAGCCTGCGCTCTATGATATAACGAGAACTTTAAGCATTCATAAAAACATCATCAACCGATGAGCGACCTCTGGTGTGAACCACGGGTCGCTTTTTTTTGATTTACAACTATGTTTTATGATAAAAGAGAGGCGTCATCGGCGTTTTTTTCGTAATATTGCATATTAACTTGTCAACTGCGATGGATATACTTACACGATTCAAGTATTGCCCCGTGTGTGGAGGCAGTCTCCAACCCGACTCAGCGAAGAGTATGCGCTGCCACGACTGTGGCTTCGAATACTTTGTCAATGCCAGCGCAGCCTATGTGGCGCTCATCTACGACGAGCGTGGCAGGCTGCTCGTGGTGCGCCGTCGCTGCGAGCCCGCCAAAGGCACGCTCGACCTGCCGGGAGGCTTTGCCGACATGGGCGAGACGGTAGAAACTGGCGTGGCGCGCGAGGTAAAGGAGGAAACGGGGCTCACCGTGACCGCTATGGACTACCTCTTCAGCCAGCCCAACCGCTATCTCTACAGCGGCATCGACATCCCCACGCTCGACCTCTTCTTCCGCTGTCGCGTAGACGACATCTCTACGCTCGCTGCCGGCGACGACGCCGCCGAGACCCTGTGGCTCGCCCCCGACGAGATACACCCCGACGACTTCGGGCTCACCTCCATCCGCGAGGGAGTGAAACGCATAATCAACAACAATCAGATATAAACATGAAAAATATCAGAACCATCTTACTCGCCATGGCCCTGACCACAGCTACAGGCAGCATGGCACAGAGCGACCTGCAACAGCAGTTTGCCAACCCGCCCCAAGAGGCGAGACCTCGTGTGTGGTGGCACTGGATGAACGGCAATATCTCCAAGTATGGCATCAAGAAAGACCTGGAGTGGATGCACCGCGCCGGAATAGCCGGTATCCATGTCTTCGATGCCGGTCTGAACACGCCGCAGATAGTGCCCCACCGCATCACGTACATGACGCCCGAGTGGAAAGACTGCTTCCGCTACGCCGTGCACATTGCCGACTCGCTGGGCATGACGATGGCCATCCCCAGCTCGCCAGGCTGGAGCAACACGGGCGGTCCCTGGGTCACTCCCCACGATGCCATGAAGAAGATCACGTGGCGCGCGGTGAGGGTAAAGGGTGGCAAGAAACTCACCGTCAATCTCCCCGGTATCTACACCACCACCGGACACTTCCAGAACGTAGAAAACACCAACAGCCCTGAAACCTTCAGTCAGCAGATAGGCATCGTGGCAGTGCGTATGCCCGATACCGACATCGATATAGCCTCTCTCAACCCCACCATCACGGTGAGCAAGGGTGAGCCCACGGTGGCACAACTCACCGACGGCGACTACAGCAAGGGTACCCGCGTGGAACCCGACGCCGAGGGCAACATCTGGGCACAGTACACCTTTAAGAAGCCCGTAACCATCAAGGCGCTGTCGCTCTCGGACGGCAACAACCGCAGCACCTGGAACAGCTGGTCGGCACCGCTGTACTACCGCTTGGAGACGAGCAACGACGGCAAGACATTCACCAAGGTATGCGACATCCCGCAGAGCGGTACGTTCCAGCAGACCATCGACCTGTCTCCCACCACGGCACGCTGCTTCCGCGTGGTATGCCAGCTGCCGCAGAAAGACAAGCAGGGCGAGTATGTCAACCTGATGGAGTATAACCTCTACACCACCAGCCGCATCAACTTTGCCGAGGAGAAGGCTGGATTTACCTCCTTCGGCGACCTCGACCAGTACCCATCACGCCCCGACAGCGACGTGTCGGCTGCAGGCGATGTGGTGGTGCTCACCGACAAGGTCGACGCCGACGGACGCCTCACCTGGAACGCCCCACGTGGCAACTGGGTCATCTACCGATTCGGTACGTCGCTCTTCGGCTCGCGCAACGGCCCTGCCTCGCCCGAAGCCACGGGTCTGGAGGTCGACAAGATGGACCGCGAGGCTGTGCACAAGTATATCGAGCACTATATAGACCTCTATCGCGACGCCTCTGGCGGCAACATCGGCAAGCGCGGCATCCAGTATCTGCTCATCGACAGCTACGAGCCCGGCAAAGCCACATGGACCCTGCAGATGCCGGCACAGTTTGAGCGTCGGCGCGGCTATAGCATCTATCCCTGGCTGCCCGTGCTTACCGGTGTCATCGTGGGAAGCGTGGAGCAGAGCGAGCAGTTCCTCTACGACTATCGCCAGACCATCGGCGAGCTCATGGACGAGTCGCTCTACGCCGAGGTGGCTGATGCCGCCCACCGTCATGGCATGAAAATCTATATCGAGTCGCACGAGAACGGACGCCAGATGCTCGCCGACGGTATCAGCGTCAAGTCGAAAGGCGACATCCCTATGGGCGCCATGTGGGCAGAGAAGCGCGCCGACCTGAGCATGTATGAGTGCGACCTGCGCGAGACCTCCTCTACCGCCCACATCTATGGCAAGAAGTATGTGGCTGGCGAGTCGTTCACCGCCGACGGCCGCCACGAGATGTGCTATACCTTCTATCCCGGCAACCTCAAGCCCATCGCCGACTACATGATGTCGTGCGGTCTTAACCGCTTCATCATCCACGAGAGCGCCCATCAGCCCGTCGACGACCGCAAGCCCGGACTCGCTTTAGCCATCTACGGCCAGTGGTTCAACCGCCACGAGACCTGGGCAGAGCAAGCCCGCCCATGGACCGACTATCTCGGCCGCTCCAGCTACATGATGCAGCAGGGCAAATACGTGGCAGACATCGCCTACTACTATGGCGGCGACAACAGCGTCACCGGCCGCTTCGCCCACAACCATCCCGCCATTCCCCGTGGCTATAACTTCGACTACGTGAACCCCGGCGCGCTCATGGACGTGTTCGGCTACGATGGACAGAAGCTCACTACCAAGGCAGGAATGAGCTATCGACTGCTGGTAATAGACAGCCAGGTGACACGGATGACCGTCGACGAGCTCAAGGCGATAGCCCGCCTCGCCAAGGCTGGCGCCCCCATCTGCGGCAAGCGCCCCACCATACAGCCCAACCTCAAGGGCGACGACGCCGAGTGGCACCGCCTGGTGGCAGAGATATGGGACAGCAACCGCGCCAACGTGATGGAAAACCTGTCGATGGAAGAGGCGCTCGCCAAGACGGGCGTGGCTCCAGACTTCAGCTTCGTGGCAGCCGACAAGGACAAGGCTACGCCCGACAGCATACGCTGGATGCACCGCCGCACGGCTGACTCGGAAATCTACTGGGTGGCCAACGCGATAGACCAGCCCAAGCGTATCACAGCCTCATTCAACGTGACCGGCAAGAAGCCCATGCTCTGGAACGCAGAGAACGCCTCTATCAAGCCCGTGGGCTATACCATGGCTGACGGCCGTACCAGCATCGACCTTGACCTCAACCCCTACGGTGCGCTGTTCATCGTCTTCACCGAACCTACCGACGAGAAGCATCTGGCCATCTCCCACGCCGAGGAACAGGAAGTGATGACGCTCGACAACGACTGGCACGTCTACTTCGGTGGTGTGCAGGACACTCCCGAGAGCATCGAGATGCCCACCCTGCGCTCGCTCACCGAGAGCGATGATGCCCAGATACGCTACTTCTCAGGCACGGCTGTCTATACCCGTGACTTTGACGTCAAGGGATATAACAAGCGCGCCACCTACCGCCTCGACCTGGGCGGAGTGGGCTGCATGGCAGAGGTTTACCTCAACGGCCAGATGCTGGGAACACTCTGGAAGGCGCCCTACGCCATCGACATCACGCCCGCACTCAAGAAGAAGGGCAACAAACTCGAGGTGCGCGTCACCAACCTGTGGGCCAACCGCGTCATAGGCGACAAGCAGCCCGACAAGAAGAAACGCTACGCATGGGCATCCTACAACAATGCCTTCAGAGCTTCGTCGAAGCCTCTCCCCGCAGGTCTGCTGGGCGGCGTACGCCTGCTCTGCACCCCTGCCGGCAAGTAGCACCCCCACCCTCCGGCCCACCGCCGGAGGGCAACACATAAACACGATGCCGCCGAAGCGCCGCACCCGACCAGACATGGCACAGAGCCACGCAGCATGGTCGGCGGCGGGCTTCGGCGGCATTGTCGTATGGATGCAGCCCCGCCCCACGCGAAAAATCTTTTGCCCGCAGCCAACAATAATCATGAATTTATAGGCAGAGTCTGAAGAAAATGGCGTATATTTGCACTTGATGCCCGCCACAATCTACGGCAAGGGCACATCATCGACCTCAAACCTAAAAACAGAGAACCTAATCATCATGGCGACAGCTATCATACTCCTACAGTTTGCCATCGTACTGGCACTGATATTCAAGGGCGCCCGCACGGGCGGCATAGGACTCGGCATCTATGGCATGGTAGGTGTGTTCATCCTCGTCTTCATCTTCGGACTCAAGCCCGGCCATCTGCCCATCGACGTGATGCTCATCATCGTGTCGGTAATCACGGCGGCAGCCACCCTGCAAGCCGCCGGAGGTCTGGACTATCTCGTAGGACTCGCCGCCAGGTTTCTGCGCCGCCACCCCACCCACATCACCTACCTCGGCCCACTCACCACGTGGCTCTTCTGCCTCGTGGCAGGCACCGCCCACACCTGCTACTCCCTCCTGCCCATCATCTCTGAGATTGCCACCAACTCCAAGATACGCCCCGAGCGGCCGCTGAGCGTCGCC
>ULPR01028613.1_pt1 | contig 30069 bp, 19 predicted proteins | sample 1953681 | NCBI WGS metagenome assembly ULPR01 (sample SAMEA4835634, study PRJEB28245) | human gut metagenome | biome: gut microbiome; material: fecal sample | place: Denmark | collected 2008 | reverse complement strand
AAACCCAACAACATGAACAAGACCAAAGCTATGCGTATCTCAGAAATGTATCTGCTCGGTGCAGAAGCATATGCCAAAGCCGGTAATGAAGGAGCTGCATGCGGCTTGTTGAACGACTTGAGAAAGGCACGTATCAGCGGATGGACCGATCAGACTTACAGCGGAGACGCGCTGATGAAGGAAATTCAGGATGAACGTACCCGCGAACTCTTCGCTGAAGGATTCCGCTTCTCGGATATGAAACGATGGGGCATCGGATTCTCACGTTCTGTTGCTGAAGATGCACCTGTAGCAAACTATGTAGCTACACAGGGTAATGACCTGACCAAGGATGCCAGTGATCACATGTGGGTATGGCCGATCCCGAAAGATGAAATCGATGCAAACCCGCAAATCAAAGGACAGCAGAATGAAGGATATTAATAACAAGATAACCTCTCTAATTTAACCTTACATAATATTAAAATTACAAAGAGCCACCTCCGTGTGATACAGGGGTGGCTCTGTCTTTTATATAATCCGATGATGAGACATCCCTTTAAAATGCAACAGAAGCCCTGAAAAGCCACAAATACGCAAAATAAATATACCAGGAAGAGACTCTGCTGAGAGTTCTAAAGAAGCAACCCATGATAATCCGAAAGCACTTTCCCATCCGTAACGATTCTTCAGAACTCTACAAAGAATAAAATAAAGAAGACCTACCGGACTGATCAATAGCATGGTTTGCTTCCGGATCGATGGAAGATGATACAAAAATAGCCGTCCAGAAATTGGGACGGCTATTTTTAAATTTATACGCTATCACGGAAGTTATGCGAAAAATCCGTGACTTCTATCTTTGCATCAGAAAAGTATTTACCAGTGAACAGTATTCAGATACTTATCAACCAGAATACCATCGATAGCTTTCAGCTTGAAGGTCAGACGAGTCTTTGCTTTAAACTTGATCACCATCAGTTCACCATCACCTTCCAGAGTCGGTTTCTCTCCTAAGTTAACGAAAGTAGGATAAAGTGCCTTCACTCCGTTGCTGTGCAGACGGTCATAAGTCAGATTCTTCATTTCTTTCATGCCGGCAGCATCTACCCCTGCATATTCCATCACCTGCGGATCGTAAGGCAGTGCAAAGCTCAAAGCATTGACAGACTGAAGTCCCTTACCGGTAACACGGATTTCTACCGTTTCACCTGCGTTATAAACCTTCTTGGAAGGAGTAACCTGAATAGTTCCGGCTACAGCAGGAACCTTCTTCGAACTTACACCGGTTTCCAGCTCGATACCTACGGTAGAAATATCGTATGCATCAATCAGTCCGTTGTTGTTCAAGTCACCCTTGCTGATATAACCTTCAAAGTCAGAATCACCCCGACGCAGACCTGTATAGTTCATATATGAAGTCAAGTCGTTTTCGTCTACCAGCTTATCCTGGTTGATATCACCCGGAATATAACTTTCAGAACCAGGAACCTTGAATACATACAATTCACGTCCGGAACCGAAGTTACCCACAGCTTCCGTTACAGCCAGTTTGATGTAACGTGCAGTCGGACGCTTTTCAAAGACGAATGTCTTCACGTCACCGCCTGTCCATTCAAATGTACCGGCTTCGGTCCATTCAGACTTATCCATGCTGTAGTATACAGTACCTTTCTTCAACGTTCCGTTACCACCATCCTGACGAGGCATATACTGGAATTTATCCAGCTGATTTACGCTCTTCAGATCGATAACCAGATCGAACGGTACAGCCTTCGTACTCCATTCTGTATGCCATGAATCAGATTCATCGAAGTTAAACAACTTGTTGACGCCCTGACCACCCTGGTTCGGACAAGAAGTTTCACCCTTCAAACCACGAATAGCAAATTCCAGCGGATCAGACTTGGTCGTTACCTGAACACTTGCCCAATCAGAAGTTCCAGATGCATTGACTGCACGAACTTTGAACGAACAGGTTGTTTCCGGACGCAAATCTTCGAACAGCAGCTGTGTATCACGGATCGTACTGTAAAGCATGTTGTTAAACTCAATTTCATAATAATCAGCTCCAGTAACCTTGTTCCAGGAAGGAGTCAAGGTATAAGCAGTCGTATTTTCATCAGTAACCTGAGGTTTCGGAGCTTCCAGCGAACCGGTACTTACCAGCAACTTCTCAGCAGGAGCAAATACAAATCCTTTCATCTTCAGGGCAACCGCATCGGATGTTATATCAGCAGAAGCCAGTTTCACATGCACTACTGGATTCTTAACCACTTTCACTGAAGCAAATTCACTGCCCGGAGTAGCAAAACGATTCAATTCAGGTGCTTCTTCATAGAAATAAACATTCGTACCGTTCTTGTATGCCTCCATAGAGCTGACAGCTGTCAGTTTGACCTTGTTCTTACCGATACGAGCTTCCAGCTTCTTCGGCTGTGCTGTCACATTGATACGGAACTCTGTTACCTTTTCATTGACCATGCCGGCAAATCCTCCCTGTGTCGGATCTATGGTCACATTCAATTCATCTCCTTCCAGAGCAGAAACGATTCTCGTAGTGGCAAACTGTCCGTTACGATAAGCTTCCGTTACACCGTCATCATCATATTCCGTGAATTCAGTAGCTCCGGCCGGATACAGTTCATAGATACGAGTCTTCTTATCCATCTGGCTGACATTGTTGTGAGCCTCAGCCATCGGCAGGATAGCACCCTGCTTGATAAAGAACGGAAGTTTCCACAAAGGAGCCTCATAATTATTAATGACACGTCCGCCCTGATACAGGTCACCGGTGAAATAATCAATCCAGTTACCTTCCGGCAGATAGATACCATTACGCACATCATTGCCCTTATCATCTGCCTTCGTTTCCTGATAAACCGGAGCAACCAGCACATACGGACCATACAGGAACTGGTAGCGGGTAGCCGTACCCAGTGTATAGTCGTTCGGATAATCAAGGAACATGGCGCGAATCATCGGCTTGCCATCCAGTGCTTCATGAGCCAGCGTGTAAGTATAAGGCATAAATTCCGATTTCATCTTCAGATACCAACGGTTGATAGAAGCAGCCGGTTCACCCAGGATATGCGGATACTTAGGATTCGATCCCCATCCGTCCATATTCAACTGCATCGGAGTGAAAGTCTTCCACTGGAAGTCACGGACATTGACCGGAACATTCTTTCCGCCGAAGATACCATCCATATCCGATGAAATATTCGGCTGTCCGGACAATCCGGAACCGATATAAGTCGGGATGTGGAAACGGATATATTCCCATTCTCCACCAGTCTGGTCACCCGACCAGATTCCGGCATAACGCTGAGTACCGGCCCATCCGTCCAGTGAAATAATGAACGGACGTGCATTATTTCCGTAATAAGGCATGATCTGTCCGACATCAGCCACGCCGTTCAGTCCGAATGAATATCCGGCACCTACCCACGCAACATCAGTCTTCAGCACACGCACACCGGCATCACGCACTTCCTTCACGATATCACGCTGCAACAATGCTTCTACGCCTTCTTTCGGATGCAAGTCTGACTGAGTCCACAAACCGATCTCAACTCCACGTTCACGAGCGTAATCACCCAGCTCCTTCAGGTTCTGAATATTGCCGTCCAGTGTACCGGTCTGTCCGTATCCTGCGCCGTAACCGTCATTCGGAAGCAACCATCCCAACGGCATATCATGCGCATTGTAACGGTCAATCACCGCACAGGCAGAGAACTGATAGTTATTCTTTTCTCCATTCAGAGACTCTTTGGTACCTCCATTGTCCTTCTGGCTTTCCTTATATTTCTTTCCGTCTTCGAACAGGAATCCCTTCTCGTCTTCTTTCCAGTAGTCACGGTTATAAGCATTCAAGTGACCTTCGTAGAAACCGAATTTCGGCAACAAGACCGGATTACCCGTCAGTTGATAGAAATCATTCAGCAGAGCTACCGGAGTATCATCTACCATAAAGAATACATCCAGATAGTCTGTATCGTGTGTCAGGGTTACCTTACCTTTTTCAGCAGCTCCGAAATCATACTGGCCGGGAGCAAATGTATACCACATCACTCCATATCCGCCCGTAGACCAATAATAAGGAGTAGGAGAAGCAACACCGCCGTCAGTCCACTGATTGGTGTTGACAATCTTGATGCTCTTTCCCTTGTGAGAGAAACGTCCGTTCTGCACACCACCGCCATAGAAATACTCATCCGGCATTTCTTTCAGAGACAGAGAAACCTGTTTCTTCTGGAAATCCACCGGAGCTACCGATTCAACGACAGTGCGGTTAGTTACTTTATTGATCAGTTTAAAGAAGGTAGTCTGTTTGTTGATTTCCAAAGCTACTTTATCCGTAGCAATTGTAATCACTCCCTGTCCTTCACTGACAGTCAGTTTTCCGGGCTGTTTCCGGGGACTGTCCGTCAGGATCTGTGCTTCGGGTGAAGCCTGCGGATCACGGATAATTCCCCCATTCGGATCCTGGAACAGGCGGACAATGTTTTCCCCATAAAAGTCGAGTGTCATGCGCTGTCCGTCAGAGAACAGCACTTCGACCGTTGTCGGATTCAGCAAAGCCGCACCAGTCACTGTGACTCCCTGTGTCTGTACGATAGCCGTACCGTCCGGATTTACGGCCGACAAAGGAGCGGCAACCAGACAGGCAGGCACACAGAGCGTCCATGCCAAAGTTTGTTTTTTCAGATTCATGTTTCTTATTTTAGGTTTATGAATCACTTATCAAAGTCCGGCAAAGTTACTTTAAAAAGATCATTCGGACGATGTTCCTTACGAATTATTTCCTTCATCTGCTTGACAATATCCGGATGCTCAGCCGCAACGTCACGGTCTTCATGGATATCTGTTGCCAGGTCATACAAATGAGGCACTCCCTGTTTCACAACCAGCTTCCAGTCACCCATGCGGACACCGATCTGGTCTGTTTCGTGGAACTCCCAGTACAGGTAGTCATGCTTCTGCTGCTTGTCGTTCTGTCCCAGCAAAGTCGGAGCAAAAGAAATACCGTCAAAACAGTCTCCCTCCAGCTTTTTGTTCAGATACTTTTTAGGGAATTTCTTGTCACCGGCCAGTTCACAGAAAGTAGGCATTACGTCATAGAAAGCCAGCTGATGATCATTCACCGTACCAGCCTGTACATGACCGGGCCAGCGCACAATAAACGGAACGCGGATGCCGCCTTCATAACACTGGCGCTTCAATCCCCGCAGCTTTCCGTCACGGCCGAAGAATTCAGGGTCTGCTCCTCCCTCTTCGTGAGGACCGTTGTCGCTACTGAAAATAACGATTGTATTTTCATCCAGCCCCTTTTCTTTCAATTTGGCCAGGATTTCGCCTACATACGCATCCAGGCGGGTAATCATGCCGGCAAACTCCGCATGCGTATGGACTGCCGGATTATAACGTGAACCTTCACTTCCTCCCCATGTCTTATCAACAAAGAACTTTTGCTTATATCCTTTCAGAATGGAATCATTCGGCTGTGCCAGCTCTGCATGCGGCAACGTATAGGTAAAGAATCCATAGAAAGGCTGCTTGCCGTCCTGTTTGTCCAGCCAGGCCAGCGCTTCCTGATGAATCATATCTGCCGAATACTGCGGACGCTTCTTATAGTCGTCACCATACATCGGATATTTGATGTTTTCGTCCATAACCACACGTACCACTGCCGTATCGCCTGCCGAGCGGCTGTAACGGTTCAGAAAGTTCGGATAATACAGATGAGCCTGGAACTGACAGATATATCCATAATACTCATCCACTCCGCGTTTGTCGGGCGTAGAGCAAGATCCTTCATAGCCTCCGGCCCATTTTCCGAACATTCCGGTTGTGTAGCCGTTTCCTTTCATGATTTCAGGCAAGATGATATGTCCCGGATCGTAAGGCTCCTGCCCCACAACCGCATAATCCTTGTTATTACCATACATCACTTCTCCGGTCCAGTATTCCTTGTTTCCGCGCACATGCCCGTGTCCGGAATGCTGTCCTGTCATCAGTGAAGCCCGCGAAGGTGCACTGACCGGACTGCCGGCATAAGCCTGTGTGAAACGCATACCTTCCTGAGCCATCCGGTCCAGATTGGGAGTCTGAATATACTTCTGGCCATAACAGCCCAGATCACCATATCCCATGTCATCACACAAAATAAAGATAATGTTTGGTTTTGTGTTTTTCTCTGCCGCACCGGCATTTGCTGCAAATGCCGCGGAAATCAAACCGGTGCAAAGCAGCATCTTTTCTGTTCTATTCATTTTCTTATGGTATTAAAGTTATGAACTATCTTTTTGACTTCACATAAACTGCTCAGCCTGACACATTTTTGATCATCAGGCAAATATACATTCATTTATCCAATGAATGGAAAATTTATACAATTTATAATAAAAAACAGACTTAAAAAACACTCTGACGTATGCTTCCGCTCATCTTTCCTGCCGGAACCAACGGCCGGCAACCCCGAAAATAAAAGCTGGGATCCTCCCGAAAATCAGGAGAATCCCAGCTTCCATATCATATTCCGGCCTTTATTTATCCAGTTCTTTCAACAGTTCGTCTACGGCAGCCTTCAACTGAGTGTCTTCACCCGTCACAATCGTTTCAGGCGCATTCAGCACCAGGATATCCGGCTCCAGCTGTGAGTTTTCCAGATAGCTTCCGTCCGGCAGACGATAACCGATGACAGGAATACCGAACACCAGACTCGGATCCTGCAGCGTCTCCCAGGAAACACTGGTCATGGTTCCCGGCACAGGAGCACCTACCAGCTTGCCCAGCTTCTGATGGCTGTACACCCAGGGAGTGCCGTGGGCATTGGAATAGTTGGCTTCACACTGCACCATGATGGAAGGCTTGTTCCAGCGACGGCTCGGCATGTCGCAGGCTTCCCGTCCGCGAACCACCTGAGTGAAATACTTCTTTCCGCTGAACAGAACTTCAATATCCTCATGCAGACGGCCTCCTCCATTGAAACGGGTATCGATCACAATTCCTTCGCAATTATTGTATTTGCCGAGAATGTCCGAATAAATGGTACGGAAACTGTCGTCGCCCATTGATTCAATGTGCACATAACCCAGACGGCCCTTCGACCATTTTTCAACGTCGGCAGCACGCTGTTTGACCCAGCGCTCATACAACAGACCGCTCATCGCACCGTTGCTGATGGGTTTCACCACTTCGTCCCAGGACTTGCCGCTCTGCGGATCACGGAACGAAACCAGAATTTTCCGGCCCTGACAGCCGTTGAGCAAAGCTGCATAATCCATGTCCGGAGTAAGAGCCTGTCCGTCGATCTTTTCAAGAATGACGCCCGCCTTCACTTCGGAAGTCTTGCGGTCGAAAGGACCTTTTTCCACTACTTCTGCCACACGCAGACCGTTACCCGTATAACTCCAGTCGTAAAGCAATCCCAGGTTAGCGGTTGATTCGCCTCCCAGAGACGGATAGAAACGTCCGCCCGTATGCGAAACATTCAGTTCGCCCAGCCATTCGCTCAGCAATTCGGCAAAATCATAGTTGTTGCTGATGTGGGGCAGGAACTTGCGGTAGGCAGCTGCCATGGCATCCCAGTCCACACCATGCATGTTCACATTATAGAAACGTTTCTTTTCCTGCTTGTAGACATGCTCAAACATATAAGCACGTTCGGCTGCCAGATCCATCTTCATCTCAGCTCTGAAAGAAACCGGCTTCAGTGTTTCCGAAGAGGCATCCATTTTCTGCATGCTGCTTCCCAGAATGAAAATATTCTTTCCTTCCTTGTCCATTTCCATGGAACCGCGTCCCACATTCTTGTGCAGCAGTTTCACGTCGCGCTTGCGGAGATCAATCTTCCACAAGTCATAACCGCCTTCGAATGCAGCCAGATAATACAGTTTCTCACCGTCCTTGGAAAGAATGGCAGAGCCCAGGTCAGATGAATTGGGAGTCAGACGCACGATACGATCCTGGATACCATCCAGTTCAACGACTACCTCCTTGACTTTGTCCGACTCTTTCTTGTCGCCGTCTTCCTTTTTCTTCTTGTCTTTCGAGTCAGCATCCTTTTCACTCTCCTTCTTCTGCTCCTTTTCAAGTTCCTTCTGCAATTCATAGTCCTCTTTGCTCAGACGGAACTTATCGTATGCATCCTGATTCATAAATACCAGCATCACATCCTCCTGTGATCCCCAGGAAGCGTGGCTGCGCATACCGTAACGGTCGGTTGCAAACAGAATGGCATTGCCGTCCATCACCCAGCGCGGAGAAGCACTGAAATAGCCGCTGTTAGTCAGGTTCACCAGTTCTCCCTTGCCGTCTGCACTCACCAGTGCAACGTCAGAATACGGATCATGGCGGTTACCAATGAACTCCAGTGTGAACCATTTTCCGTCGGGCGACCAGGAATAATTAAATCCGCCGCCGGTGCTGTACCAGGTAGAACCGTCCGTAATCTGACGCACCTTTTTGGTTTCCAGATTGACCACCATCAAGCGGTTGCGGTCTTCAATGAAAGCCACTTCCTTGCCGTCGGGCGAGAACTGAGGATACGTGCGTTCCACGGTCTTCGAAGGCAACAGCGCCTCTTCCTCTATCAAGGTTGCATTCGGGAAGTTCGCATCTTCCTTGCGTCCGATCTTGGCCAGATACAGTCCCCAGTTGCCTCCACGCTCACTGGCATAGACCAGCGTACGGTTGTCTGCTCCGAAAGACAAGCCTTCTTCCGTTTCCGGAGTATGAGTGATCTGTTTGGTTGTTCCGTATTCCACGGAAGTGACAAACACTTCTCCCCTTACGGTGAACGCCACCTGCTTGCCGTCGGGAGAAGGCACAGCTTCGCGGGCACCGCGGGTGAAACTGAAGCGGGCGGGTAACTGCTCGTCGTCACGCGTCAGGCTGACAGCCACCTTTTTCGGACTTCCGTCAGGATTCTGCGTATAAATCTCGCCGTCGTAGGTGTAGCAAAGCATACCGTTTCCGCTCATGGAAAGGAAACGCACCGGATGAGTCCGGAAGGAAGTGAGGGCACGTACCTGCTTCGGATTATCCAGCGGGAAAGTATATACATTGAACGAACCTTTATCGCGCTCACTCAGGAAATACACCGCCTTGCCGTCGGGAGCCCAGACCGGGTTGCGGTCTTCTCCTGCACGGGCCGTCAGGTTGGTATGCTTGCCTGTTTTGGCATCATACATCCAGATGTCCCGCGTAATGGACGAAGTGTGATGCTTGCGCCATTCGTCTTCAAATCCCTTACGGTCCTGATAAAGAAAGGCATCCCCCGACGCATTAAAGCTGACCAGTTCGGCCGGTGTTCCCAGCACCTGTTCGGTTTTTCCTCCGGAAACGGGAACCTTATACAACTCTGTCATGGCTGAAGTCGGGAACATGGCACTTGCCGCAGGATCCTGTATGCTGGCAGAGAAGACCACATACTTTCCGTCGGGTGTAAAGGCAGAGGGTGTCTCAGCCGCAGAATTCACCGTCAGTCTGCGTGCAGCACCGCCTTCGGCCGGCATGACAAATACATCCATGTTTCCGTAACGGTCGCTTGAGAAAGCAATCTGCTTGCCGTCCGGACTCCACACCGGAGTGGCTTCATACGACTCCTGAGTTGTCAGCTGAACCGCTTCCCCACCGGAAGCAGCCACCTTATAAATATCTCCTTTATAACAGAAAAGGATCTCGGTTCCATCGGGCGAAATACGCACATCGCGCATCCACAACGGAGTGACCGCCATGCCGGTGGTCACCGTCGCCCCCAGGGTCAGTGTCAATAAAAGTTTCTTCATACATCGATTTTCTTTAAGTTTGAAAACAAAGGTAATAATAATCGCGGAAAAACACGACGTTCTCTCCGGTTTCATTTTGACAAATTGTCTCCTCCGGCCCGTGAGAATCGCCGGTTCACGTCCGGAAGTGCAGGCAGTAATGATTTCGCGAGTGATTTTTCTCTTAAAGGCTTGTCAGTAAACAGAATAAGCCATTTTTTAACACTTCCGGAAAGGTTCATCCGGATCTGCAACGACCTTAAAAACCACCTCTTTCCTCCTGTTCCGGAAGCTGTCCGGACATTTTGCGGGAATTTTCCGCCCATTCAACCGGAAATGAACCGTCATTTCAGCTTGATCGAGCGCCCGTTTTCTCTCAAACGAATAGTCAAAACGGTCAGAACGGGCCGTCGTTTTCGCAGATTTATGCAAAAGATGTGCATATCCTTCCTATATTCATTCAGACCGGTCTCCCGTTCAGATAAAATGTATAAAGGCACAGTCAGACTTTTTCCCGATTCAGCATCCGAATGATACACAAGCAGGGTAAATAATATCTTTTTGACAAACGGCGCCATTATTCCCCAGTCTATTATTGCCCTTTATGGCCTGAAATTAAGCAGCGAAGCAACTCATGACAAACAGCAATGAAAATGAAATTCACAGACAAAGGTTGTATGAAAAGTAGTCATTTTCTTATCTTCTTACAAGAAAAGAACTGATTTTTACCGGATCACAAAGCAAAAGGCCGATTCATATCACAAAAAAACAAAGAAATATTTGGAGCGTATTTCAAAAAAATAGTATCTTTGCCTCGCTTTCTGAGGAAAGCCCCTAAAGTTTGGACTATGGTGTAATGGTAGCACAACAGGTTTTGGTTCTGTTTGTCCAGGTTCGAATCCTGGTAGTCCAACAGAAAAGAGGGTGTGTCGTAATGCACGATGCACCTTCTTTTTTTGTTAGCCCTAAAAATCAGTTCATGTACTTTAAGCTGCGATATTTTGGGGATATCTCTGATTTATGTGTCCCCAACATCTGAATATGGCGGCGGCAAGCTCATAAAGCAGTTCAGTCAGCCGGCCAATACATTCTTTTTCCATCCTTGCACACATCTTTTTTATATTGAAGGCAATGGCAAAGAAGGAAAAGTCCATGAAGACCTTGTCCATCCCAAAATGGCGGAAACGCTTGTAGTTCATATTGTTTTTCATTTGTCCGAACACAGCTTCCGGTTCTATACATCTCTGTCCCCTGTGTTTCAGACCTTCCTCGGAGCAGAGCAGCTCTTTGGCTTTTTGCCGGTATCTCCTGAGCCTGTGATTCAGTTCAATCGTCCTGTTCCCCTTTGCTTTAAAGCATCGGCATCTTAGCGGGCAACCCTCACATCTGACAGCTCTGTACCTGGCATTCTCGCTGACATATCCGGATGCGGTTTTCACGCGTTTGGTCCCTATCCTCCGCATCTTTTGTCCCATGGGGCAGATGCAGAAGTCATGCTCTTCATTGTAGTAGAAGTTTTCTGACTTGAACGGGTCCGGATTGAATCTTGGCCGCTGTTCCATGTGAAAGCGGCTGTATTTGACGTAGGCTTCCATGCTGTTTTCTTCCATGAAGCGGTAATTCTCCTCAGAGCCGTACCCTGAATCAGCGACCACCGTACGGGCTGGTCTGCCATATCTGTTTGAGAAGGACTGCAGGAAAGGTATCATGGTCAGTGTATCCGTAGGATTGGGGAAGAGTGCAAAATCGGTAATGAACTGGTTCTCGGTACCGATCTGAAGGTTGTAGCCGGGCTTCGTCTGACCGTTGCGCATGGCATCCTCCTTCATCCTCATAAAAGTGGCGTCCTTGTCGGTCTTTGAATAGGAGTTCCGCTCTTGCAGGGTCTTCAGATGATTGTCGTATTCCTGCAGCTTGTCCCTGTGGCCTTCCAGTTCTTTCAGCTGCCTGCGTGTCTTTTTCAGCGCAGCCTTTTCCTCTTTGGTGGAAGGTTCGGGAACCTGCTCAAGCGCACTGCGCAATTCTCCCGCCATTTCGGTCAGCATGGCAGGAGTGAACGCTATTTCCTCATCGCTTTCCGATGAGTTCTCCCGGGCGATGGCATCGTCTATCTGTTCCAACAGGACGTGGATCTTCTTCATCAGGCGTTCACGGTTCCGCTCAACCGTTTTTCTCCAGACGAACGTGTACCTGTTGGCCTTGGATTCAATCTTTATCCCGTCGATGTATTCCACGTTCAGGCTGATGAAGCCCCTGGAAGAGAGCAGAAGTACGACCTGGGTGAACACTTCGTTGATTTCCTTCTTCACCCGGTTGCGGAAACGGTTGATGGTAATGAAGTCCGGTTTCTCGTATCCGGCCAGCCAAATATAATGGATGTCACGGTGAAGGAGGCTTTCTATTTTCCGGCAGGAGTAGACGTTGTTCATGTAGGCATACAGAATGACCTTGAGCATCATCCTTGGATGGTAAGGGCTGCGCCCGCATTCCTTGTATAACTTCCTGAAACTTTCAAGGTTCAGGCTTTCAACCAGAGCGTTAACCATACGCACCGGATCGTTTTCTGCAATATCCTCATCTATTCTTTGAGGAAAAAGCACTGTCTGGTTGGAATTGTAAGGACGAAAATGTATCTTTGCCATAGTGGAAATTATTATGCCTAAAGATACAAAATCTTTAGGTAATAACAAAGCCCCAGCTTGTGAAAGTCGGGGCTTTGTCATACAAAAAAGAAGGTGTGCTTTTTGACACACCCTCTTTTTCTTTTTCGGACAATCCGGAATGAATAAAATCAACATGCGCTCTTTCAATCTATCAATTTAAAACTATACAAATTCATAATATCATAAGTCAGTACGCACAATATGTCGCAATATTATAACGCATAAATCTTTTTATTGCATATAATACGTGACTTTATGAAAAATGTAGTATCTTTGCAGCGCATTAAAAACTAAACTAGACTTATATATTGATAGTATTGTATGAAAATAATCTGGTCCATCCGATCTTTTAATTTCACAAATGTGCCATAGAAAGCGTTCTGACACGAGATAAAAGCTTTAGATGTTTCATTTCAATTTATTATTTTCATGTTTACATTCATAACTATAATGGCCGTTGGAGTCTTTATAGGCTATCGGTTGCGCCATTTACACAGAATACATAAAGTAACCTCACTGATACAGGTAGTAGTCTGCCTGCTGCTTTTTATTTTGGGACTATCCATAGGAACCAACAAACTGATCATCAGCAACCTCAGTTATTTTTGCCGTCAGGCAGCCGTAATATCTGCATTAAGCCTGCTGGGAAGCTCAATGGCCGCCCTGCTCGTTTCTCACCTGTTTTTCAAGAAAGGAGTAAGCAATGAAAAGTAGTCTGATTATACTTATATTTTTTCTTCTGGGTTGTGTGGGCGGCCTTTTCTATACAGCCGATTTCGATCTTCATATCCTTTCGGTCGACGTTCTGTATCTGCTGATGCTTCTGCTGGGAATCAATCTGGGATGCAATCAAGATCTCAAAGGCTTTGTCCGGCAGTTCAGCTTCAAAATGTTACTGGTACCCATAGCTACGGTAACCGGAACATTCCTTTTTTCGGCCATTGCCGGATTCATACTCAGCCAGTGGAGTATTTTCGACTGCATGGCAGTGGGCAGCGGATTTGCCTATTATTCCATTTCTTCTGTACTGATAACCCAGCTGAAAGCTCCCAGCATCGGTATGCAACTGGCTACAGAACTGGGAACCATCGCTCTGCTGGCCAACATTTTCCGTGAGATGACGGCCTTGATTGGCGCTCCATTCATCCGCAAATATTTCGGATGTCTGGCTCCCATCTCAGCAGCCGGAATTGGTTCCGCTGATATTCTGCTGGCATCCATCAGCAAATATTCCGGCAAGGAAGCTATCCCGCTGGCCATCCTGCACGGTATACTCATCAACATCAGTGTGCCTTTCTTTGTCTCGCTGTTTTGCAATCTGTAAACAGACTTGTGAAGTTAAAAAGCAGATCCCATAGCAAATCATAAGATAATGCAACTAATTCGCAATAAAGGTAAGCAATGTTCCGTCTGACTTGGTGTATTTTTGCATAAACTTTAAAAAAGACCGAACTATGGGAAAAGGAAAGACTCTGATACTGGGATTATTATGCGGCTGCTTCATGGTCGGCTGCTCCAATACGACCAAAGAAAAACAGCTGGCAGCTACCATTCTGCAAGATTCCACACTGAACAAAGTAGACAGTATGGCCCGATCCGTTATCCGGCAGGGACTCAATGCCGGAAGCGGATATTCGCAAATCTGGGCCAGAGACATGAATACCTTCATCGAAACAGCCTGTGAAGAAACTGACCGGAAGGATTTACGAAATGCCATTTTACTCTTCTTCGCCCTGCAACAGCCCAACGGAGAAATGATAGACGGATATGTCCTGAAACCGGAATTCACCTGGAATGACAATGTTCCGTATTACTCGGATGCAGCGCCCCAGCACGTAGCTTTCAAGAATACAGTTGAAACAGATCAGGAAAGTTCGCTGATACAGATCGTAGGAAAATACATACGCATGACCGGTGACCGTTCGATCCTTCAGGAAAATATTGCGGGAAGTACGGTTCTGGAACGCATGACTCAAATGACGGATTACCTGATGCGGGAACGGTACAGCGAAGAATATGGCTTGCTTTATGGAGCTATGACTGCCGACTGGGGAGACGTACAGCCTTGCGATGACTTCGGATGCGACATGAATGAAAAGTCATTCAAGGCAATAGATGTGTACGACAATGCCATGTTTATCATAGCTCTTGACTATCTGCAGGAAATGAGTCAGAATCCGGAAGAGCAGAAAAAATGGAAGGATATCCGGGAAAATTTCGCCAAAAATGTACGCACTCACTTATGGGATGAAAAGAACCAGAAGTTCATCCCCCATATTTATCTGGACAAATCTCCCATACCGGAAGGGTTCGACGAAAACAAGGTTCATTATCACGGAGGAACGGCTGTCGCCATCGAAGCAGGCTTGCTGACACGCGAAGAAATAGCAACCGTCAATCAGCAGATGCTGGAAAATGTCCGCCTGTCGGGTATGCCCAGTATCGGACTGACTATCTATCCTCCTTATCCGGAAAACTTCTTTACCGGAGGAATGGCCCATCCGTATGTCTATCAGAACGGCGGCGACTGGACCTGGTTCGGAGGACGGATGATCCAGCAGTTGATAGCCCATGGATTCATAGAAGAGGCTTACGCGGAAATCAGACCGATGATAGACCGGGTAATACAGAATAAAGGCTTTTATGAATGGTACGGCAAAGGAGGAGTCCCGAGCGGTTCCGGACATTTCAAGGGATCTGCCGGTGTACTGGCCAAAGCCATTGAGATGTTACATCAGTGGGCAAAAGAACAAAACCGCAGTTTATAAAAACTGCGGTTTTCATTTGTCTCGGCGCTCACCTTTTGATATCTTTGCAGCCTTGAAAATAAGTATTAAACTCTAATAAAGAAAGGACTGAACCGTGGCAAAGGATAATGATGTAGTATTGACTCCGATGATGAAACAATATTTCGATCTGAAGGCTAAACACCCTGACGCAATCATGCTGTTCCGGTGTGGAGACTTTTACGAAACTTACTCGGAGGATGCCGTTGCCGCAGCAGAAATACTGGGTATTACGCTCACCAAACGTGCGAACGGACAGGCTAAGACGGTAGAAATGGCTGGATTTCCTCACCATGCCCTGGATACTTATCTGCCTAAACTGATCCGTGCCGGACGACGCGTAGCCATCTGTGACCAGCTGGAAGACCCGAAGACAACCAAGAAACTGGTGAAGCGGGGTATCACGGAACTTGTAACTCCCGGTGTTGCAATCAATGACAATGTCTTGTCGTATAAAGAAAATAACTTCCTGGCAGCTGTTCACTTCGGGAAGACAGCCTGTGGTGTGGCTTTCCTCGACATATCCACCGGCGAATTCATGACAGCAGAAGGTCCTTTTGACTACATCGACAAACTGCTCAACAATTTCGGTCCGAAAGAAGTCCTGTTCGAACGGGGCAAACGAGGCATGTTCGAAGGCAACTTCGGAAGCAAGTTCTTTACCTTTGAACTGGACGACTGGATCTTTACGGAAACTTCCGCCCGCGAAAAGCTGTTGAAGCACTTCGAAACGAAGAATCTGAAGGGATTCGGTGTGGAACATCTGAAGAATGGTATCATTGCCTCGGGAGCAATCCTGCAATATCTGGATATGACTCAGCATTACCAGATCGGTCATATCACTTCACTTTCCAGAATCGAAGAAGACCGTTACGTGCGACTGGATAAATTCACCGTAAGAAGCCTGGAGCTGACCGGAAGCATGAACGAAGGAGGTACCAGCCTGCTGGATGTCATCGACCATACCATCAGTCCCATGGGAGCACGACTGCTGAAACGCTGGATCGTATTCCCGCTGAAAGATGTGAAGCCCATCAATGAGCGGCTGGACGTGGTGGAATATTTCTTCCGGGAACCGGATTTCAAGGATTTTATTGAAGAGAAACTTCATCTGATCGGCGACCTGGAACGTATTGTTTCCAAAGCGGCAGTAGGACGAATCTCTCCACGCGAAGTCGTACAGCTGAAAGTTGCCCTTCAGGCTATCGAACCGATCAAGAATGCCTGCCTGAATGCCGAAAACGAAAGCTTGCGAAGAATCGGAGAACAACTGAACCTCTGTGTATCCATCCGTGACAAGATAGCCCGTGAGATAAAGAATGATCCTCCCCTGCTGGTCAATAAAGGAGGAGTCATTGCTGACGGAGTCAACGAAGAACTTGATGAATTGAGACGAATTGCCTATTCGGGTAAAGATTATCTGCTGCAAATTCAGCAGCGCGAAATTGAACAGACTGGTATTCCCAGCCTGAAGATTGCATATAATAATGTATTCGGCTATTACATTGAAGTCCGCAATACGCATAAAGACAAGGTTCCGGCTGAATGGATACGCAAGCAGACTCTGGTGAATGCAGAACGCTATATCACTCAGGAGCTGAAAGAATATGAAGAAAAGATCCTCGGAGCAGAAGACAAAATTCTGATTCTGGAAACACGGCTTTATAACGAACTGGTCATGGCGCTGTCCGAATTTATTCCGGCGATCCAGATCAATGCTACCCAGATTGCCCGGCTGGACTGCCTTTTGTCGTTTGCCAGTGTAGCCAAAGCCAACCGGTATATCCGTCCGGTCGTGGCCGACGATGATGTACTGGATATCCGTCAGGGACGGCATCCGGTCATCGAAAAGCAGCTTCCCCTGGGCGAAAAGTATATTGCCAACGACGTATATCTGGACACAGAAGAACAGCAGATTATCATCATTACCGGACCGAACATGGCCGGTAAGTCTGCCTTGCTGAGACAAACTGCCCTGATTACCCTCATGGCACAGATCGGATGTTTCGTTCCGGCTGAAAGCGCACATATCGGACTGGTAGACAAAATCTTTACGCGTGTGGGAGCAAGTGACAACATTTCCGTCGGCGAATCTACTTTCATGGTGGAAATGAACGAGGCGGCAGACATTCTGAATAATCTTTCTCCCCGCAGCCTGGTCCTGTTTGATGAATTGGGAAGAGGAACTTCTACCTACGACGGTATCTCCATTGCATGGGCCATCGTAGAGCATATTCACGAACACAAGCGTGCCCGGGCAAGAACGCTTTTTGCTACCCACTATCATGAACTGAACGACATGGAGGCACAGTTCAAACGCATCAAGAACTACAATGTAACAGTAAAGGAAGTTGACAATAAAGTGATTTTTCTCCGCAAACTGGAGCGTGGAGGAAGCGAACATTCCTTCGGTATTCACGTAGCCAAAATGGCGGGAATGCCGAAAACAATCGTCAAACGGGCCGATGAAATCCTGCATCAGCTGGAAGCAGAAAACCGTCAGGAAGGTATTTCTGCACAAAATATCCACACGAAAAGCAAATCGAATGCAACAGTCCAGCAGGATGGTGTGCAGCTCAGCTTCTTCCAACTGGACGATCCGGTGCTTTGTCAGATACGTGATGAAATACTGAATCTGGATGTCAATAACCTGACTCCTATTGAAGCTTTAAACAAATTGAACGATATCAAGAAAATCGTCAGAGGAAGATAAACTGACGGATGGTCACAAAGCCGGCAAAAGAAATTCAATATTCGAACTGAGCCGGCTTTCTTTTTTAATCTTTCAGGTTGCTCCGTTTTTACGCTGTCCTGCCCCATGACTTGCTCTGAAAAGATATTGAGTGAACTTGTGCGGTGCGCACAAAACTTGAACCTAAATAATCGTAAAATATCATTCTAATTCCCAGCTTCGCCCGTAGCTTAATTTTTACTTTTTGGGGTTAAATACAATGGCATAGACCTCTCTTGTAGATGTGTCGCAGTTTCCCTGTATTATTTCCATTCTCACTTCCTTCCCGATGCTGTCGCTTGCCAATAATATGGCATCACCAATTCCGCCTTGATAGATGGTAGCTCCCTGATATTTTTCATCCTTACATCCTGCGGATAAAAGGGCTGCCAGAAACATTATGACAGTGATATATAAAACATTGTTCCTCATACTGCTGATATGATTATTCTATCCTGAACTCTGCCGACATATACCATTCTTTCCTGCTGCCGTCAAAACCTATTCTCTTATAGATCTTGTACGTGCCGGGCTTGTTGTCGTTTACAAGGTTGTACATCCAAGCCTTGAAATCGTAGTTACGCTCTTTTTCTACGCCGATGCCCAAACTATTAAAAACGGTTGATGTGTTCAGCGCTATCCATTCGTCTCCTTTCTTTCGGGCAATTCCATAGTCAACGCCGAAGAACAAAGTCCTGCTGTTATTATTGGATATTATTACTGTAATTTCTTTCGTACCTACAGGATAAACAGCCTTTTCTGTTTTCATGCTGATGCCCATAGTGTCCGATGTCGTGGTGAAAGGGAGTGGCTGGGGCAACTCTATCTTCCCGAAATCAAGTGCGGAGTAGTTCAGTATTTTTCTTCTGAACATTTCCTGATACGGCATGGCGTTGTTTATCAGACCAACTTCTATCGTGTCACCGTCGTAACGCTGACATGCAGTTGAAAAGTTTTCATGTATAGTGTCTGCCTTAGGATATTTCCTGATGATATCGACTAAAATATCCATTAACTTTCTTACACCCTTGTTATCCACCATTTCAAATTCCGCAAATGCTACTTCCGTATTATTGTTGAACGACTTGTATATGCGGTATTTCCCCGGGCGGTTTGGCGTAATGTCGGTATAGATATGTATAGTTTGCATTCTGTTGCTTTGGTACGAAGAGATTATCCAGAGCATATCCTCCCGAATCGGATTGACAGGCAGCGATTCCCATGACTTGTTTTTTCCGTTATAATAGGCTATACTGTACTCGTCCCCACAGGTGTATTCCTTGCTGGATTTATTAGTTACAAAGATGGTTATTTCATTTGTCGGGAGTGGATAGTAGTCGTATTCCGCATGTATACTCAAAAGGGCTGGGCTGATTTCCTTACCTGTTGGGATGTTATTGCAGTAAGGCACGATGACTGGTATGAAAACTTCCCCAGTGTCCTGCCTGACGATAGTGGACTTGACGGTGTCTGCTACCGTTTCTTTTTGTAAAGTAGCAGTATTCTCTTGTAACGCGGCAGCATTTACAGGATAAGTCTCTTTTTTCCTTTTTCCTCCATGACATCCGGTCAATATTATCATGAGGACTATAAGTAATAAAGTTATTGTTTTCATCGTATTCTTAAATTCGTATCCATAAAAATAAGAAAAACAGACGATAAGAGCAAGAGTTGGGCTTATATTTCATCCCAAAAGAAACGAAAACTCTTCGAAAGGAATTACAGATACTTACAAACAAGGTATGAAAAAGGGTGTAAATCTCGTAATAACTTGATTTACACCCTTTATTGCGGTGCGTACGGGACTCGAACCCGTGACCCCATGCGTGACAGGCATGTATTCTAACCAACTGAACTAACGCACCATTAAGTTTTTGTTTTATTGCTTTCTCTCTCGATTGCGGTTGCAAAGGTACGACTATTTTTCAAATCTGCAAACATTCTGCGAACTTTTTTCATTCTTTTTTCGCAATTATTTTTCATCAGAAAGCTAAATACCTTATTATCAATAATAAAAAAGTACGGATAAAATCTCTCAAAATTGAGATTATTCTTATCCGTACTTGCAGAAACACCAAATATGACTTATTTACCCAATACTACTGTTTGATACGCTGATAACCATAAACAGCCAAACTACCCAATTCTTCCTCAATACGAAGAAGCTGGTTATATTTTGCCATACGGTCGGAACGGCTCAAAGAACCTGTCTTGATCTGTCCGCTGTTGGTAGCCACGGCAATATCAGCTATCGTTGCATCTTCCGTTTCTCCTGAACGGTGTGAAGTCACTGTGGTATAACCGTGCCGATGGGCCATTTCAATGGCGTCTAACGTTTCGCTCAGCGAACCAATCTGGTTGACCTTGATCAGAATCGAGTTGGCACATCCCTGCTCAATGCCTTTAGCCAGGAATTCCACATTGGTAACAAACAAATCATCACCAACAAGCTGACAGCGGGAACCGATACGGTCTGTCAGTTTTTTCCAGCCTGCCCAGTCGTTTTCACTCATACCGTCTTCTATGGAATCAATCGGATATTTACTGATCAGTTCTTCCAGATAAGCAACCTGTTCATCAGATGTCCGCTTTTTCCCGTGTTCTCTTTCAAAAATTGTGTAATCGTACACTCCTTCTTTATAGAATTCAGAAGAGGCACAGTCCATACCGATCATCACATCTTTTCCAGGTTCATATCCCGCCAGCTTAATTGCAGCCAAAATAGATTCCAGAGCATCTTCAGTACCATTCAAAGCAGGAGCAAAGCCTCCTTCATCACCGACAGCAGTGCTTAGTCCGCGGTCATGCAACACTTTCTTCAAGGCATGGAACACTTCAGCCCCCATACGCAAACCTTCCCGGAAAGAAGGTGCTCCTACCGGACGAATCATAAATTCCTGAAAAGCAACAGGTGCATCACTGTGTGAACCTCCATTAATAATGTTCATCATCGGAACCGGCATGACAAAGGTATTTACCCCTCCGATATAACGATACAAAGGAATATTCAAATAACTGGCTGCTGCCTTAGCTACAGCTAACGAAACTCCCAGAATGGCATTGGCTCCCAAATTGGATTTGGTCTTTGTTCCATCCAGTTCCAGCATCTTATGATCAATGGCGCGTTGTTCTAAAACTGACCATCCCTGAAGTGCCGGTGCAATTACTTTATTCACATTGTCTACCGCTTTCAAGACTCCTTTACCACCATAACGTTTTGAGTCCTGATCGCGCAATTCCAATGCTTCATGCTCTCCGGTTGAAGCTCCGGAAGGTACCGAAGCTCTTCCTATAATTCCAGACTCCAGTCTGACTTCAACCTCTACGGTAGGATTACCTCGCGAATCGAGTATTTCACGACCTATAATAGCTTTAATCTTCATATTAATATCTGTTTATAAAGTTACTTCTTATTTCTGTTACAAAGATGACAAGTTCTGATAAACAGCACAATACCTTAAATTAGGTATTTTTCCACACCTGTTGAAAAGTAATGGCGGAGATCCTTCCGACATATAGAATGTCTTTCTGGATTCTCCGCCACTACATTTCCCTAAAAGGGATATTGAGATTGATTAGTAGTTGTTTTTCTTCACTTCAAAATAAGCCTGAGGATGCAGACATGCCGGGCAGATTTCAGGAGCTTCTGTACCTACATATAAGTAACCACAGTTACGGCATTGCCATACAGTTTCTGTATCTTTCTTGAATACTTTACCTTCTTCTACATTCTTAGCCAAAGCCAGGTATCTTTCTTCATGTCCTTTTTCAGCAACTGCAATTTCACGATACATCTTTGCAATAGCCGGGAATCCTTCTTCTTCAGCAATATCAGCAAATTTAGGATAATCGAGTGACCATTCTTCATTCTCTCCGGCAGCAGCAGCTTTCAGATTTTCAAGAGTCGTACCGATTACGCCGGCAGGGTAGCTTGCTGTAATTTCAACCATTCCGCCTTCCAGCCATTTAAACATACGCTTTGCATGTTCCTTTTCCTGGTCTGCAGTTTCAGTGAAAATAGCTGAAATCTGTTCAAAACCTTCTTTCTTGGCAGCACTTGCGAAATAAGTATAACGCATTCTTGCCTGTGATTCACCTGCAAATGAAATTGCCAAATTCTTCTCTGTTCTTGTACCTTTAATACTCTTTTCCATAATCGTTAGTTATTATTCGTTGAATCTTTATATTTTCATTAATCACACTGCAAAGGTAATAATTTTATTCAAAATTGTAATCATTACAACTTTTATTTATAATCTATTAAGAATTTCAATCTCTTACTATGAATATTAACCTTAATAATATAGTTTATGTTCGCATTATTATATACTTTTGCACTTATTTTTATAAACTATAACATTTTAGGCAAATGAAAGCTTTTGAATTTAAACCCAAATTATTCACAACCCTAAAAAATTATACCCGCGAAAACTTTATGACGGACCTGATGGCGGGTATTATTGTAGGTATTGTAGCACTTCCTCTGGCCATTGCCTTTGGTATTGCGTCTGGAGTTACTCCTGAAAAAGGTATCATCACAGCTATCGTAGCTGGTTTTATAATTTCCTTTTTAGGAGGAAGCAAAGTACAGATCGGAGGACCGACCGGCGCCTTTATTGTTATCATTTATGGTATCATTCAGGAATACGGTATCGAAGGACTGATGGTTGCTACCATGATGGCAGGTATTATACTCGTACTGTTAGGTATTTTTAAACTAGGAACAATTATTAAGTTTATCCCCTATCCTATCATTATCGGATTTACCAGCGGTATCGCCGTTACAATCTTTACAACTCAGATTGCTGATATATTCGGATTAAATTTTAACGGAGAAAAAGTACCCGGAGATTTTATTGGTAAATGGATCCTTTACTTCCATCATTTCGATACTGTTAACTGGTGGAATGTTGTTGTCAGTGTTGCCAGTATCTTCATCATCGCTATTACTCCTAAATTCTCAAAAAAAATTCCCGGATCGTTAGTAGCCATCGTTCTGGTAACTGTTGCAGTCTATTTGATGAAAATGTATGGAGGAATCCAATGCATTGATACCATTGGAGACCGTTTCAGTATCAAAGCCCAGTTACCGGAAGCAGCCGTACCTTCACTGGACTGGGAAGCCATAAAAAATCTTTTCCCGGTAGCTATTACGATTGCTGTATTGGGAGCAATCGAGTCATTACTTTCAGCAGCCGTCGCTGACGGTGTTATCGGTGACCGTCATGATTCAAATACAGAATTGATAGCCCAGGGTATCGCCAACTTTGTATCACCGATATTTGGAGGTATTCCGGCTACCGGAGCTATTGCCCGTACAATGACGAATATCAATAATGGAGGTAAATCTCCTGTTGCAGGTATCGTACATGCTGTTGTCCTGTTGCTTATCTTATTATTTCTGATGCCACTGGCACAATACATCCCGATGGCATGTCTGGCAGGTGTTCTGGTTATTGTTTCCTACAACATGAGCGGATGGAGAGTATTTAAAGGTTTGCTGAAAAATCCGAAATCAGATGTTACCGTATTGCTCATTACTTTCTTCCTGACCGTTATCTTTGATCTGACAGTAGCAATCGAAGTTGGATTGGTTATTGCTTGTGTATTGTTTATGAAACGAGTCATGGAAACAACTCAGATTTCTGTTATCACCGATGAAATTGACCCGAATAAGGAATCAGACTTAGAAGTACACGAAGAGCATCTGATCGTTCCTGAAGGCGTAGAAGTATATGAAATCAACGGTCCTTATTTCTTTGGTATAGCTACTAAATTTGAAGAAATTATGGCTCGCTTAGGCGATCGTCCTAAAATCCGTATTATCCGTATGCGTAAAGTTCCCTTCATTGATTCAACCGGCATTCATAACCTGACAACTCTTTGTAAAATGTCACAGAAAGAAAATATTCACATCATTCTGTCTGGTGTCAATGATCAGGTACATGCCGTACTGGAAAAATCCGGATTCTATGAATTATTAGGTAAAGAAAATATCTGCAGCAATATCAATGAAGCACTGGAAGTGGCTGCAAAAGAAGTAAAAGAACTCTAATCAAAATCCTTTCTTTATAATAATAACATGTGCAGATGAAAGATTCACCATCTGTACATGTTATTTTTTTATATCTTATTCCATCAATAGGAGGCACTAGCCTGAATTCCGGCTTGCCTGATTAAATTCACAATACGATCCAACTCTTCGTGAGTGGCTTTTCTCAAAGAGAGATCCGGGGTTTCTCTGTCAATCGTATAAATCATCACTTGCTTAGGAGCTATTTGTTTCACCACTTTCAACCAAGGCAATACATACTGATCGGAAGTATTATCTACATCCACGCCTTCGTCTGTTGTCCCTTTCATAAACATGGTCTGGATTATCAGATTTCCCTTAAAGTCTTTCATCCTTTCAATTAACCGGTTCAAATCATAATGTCCGGTTGGACGATCTACTCTATGAATGTAATCCAAATCTACCGTATCAAGTTTCAGAATGTTATTATCTATTTTATTAAGTGCATCAAACACTTCTTTTTTATGAATAAAAGTAGAATTGCTCAAAACACTGACTTTGGCAGCAGGAAAATATTGATTACGCAAAGCCAAAGTATCTTCTATAATTCCTGCAAACTCAGGATGAGCAGTAGGTTCTCCATTACCTGCAAAAGTAAGAACATCAGGTGCAGGTCCATTAATCTGCATATCTTTCAGACGATTTTCCAATGTTTCCCTTACTTCTTCACGTGTAGGTAATTTCTGATGAGGACGATGATCTTTGTTATATCCACATTCACAATAAATACAATCAAAAGTACAAAACTTACCATCGGCCGGAAGCAAATTAATTCCCAACGAAACTCCCAGACGCCGGCTATGAATTGGTCCGAATACCGGAGAAGGATAAATCACTGTTGACATAAATACGTTCTTTTTGATTAATCAACACAAAAATACGAATAATTTACGGATTCACCATTTGACACGTACCTGAAACTGAAGATCAGCCTTATTACTGCCCATAATCTCTTCTGTGCCTGAACTGATACGATTTCTGTCCATGTAATGTGTCCATCCCCATTTGGCCTGTATCGTTAACCAACGATGATAAGTATATTTTAAATTAACAGCCAACCGTGTTCCTTTTCCATAAAAAGAGAACATAGAAAAAGCATACAAGACACTCGGTTCATAAAAATAAACCCTGGAATCATAATTATCTGTATAAAACCAGGCCCCTGCAAGAGATGCCTGAATGGGAAAAGCCGGTAATTCTCCCTTTAAAGTTTCTCCAACCAACACCCCCTGCCCCATCCGTTGTTTCCAAAAACCTGCACGGATATATTCAACAGTTGTTTTCAACAATGTATTCTCAATAGGAACATAAGAAAGTTGATAATGTAATCGCTGTCGAATATAAGGCAATACATATTTTTGTTCATTAAAAGAAGTATAATTCTTTGCATAATGTTTATAGCTATACTTTACTAACATAGACAGTGAATTATTATGTGAATAACCTAATTGACAAACTCCCTCTACTCCTGTAGTCCGACGCCGATCTACCTGATATCTTTTCCAGGGAAAATAAAAGAAATCACCATAACATAAAATCTTTAAAGGGCTGAACAAACTGCTTTCCAGGCCAATATAAATACCTGCTTCATTTTGCAGACGAGAATTCTCACTAAAAGAGCTTGCATATAAACTTTGATAACGCTTATCATAATACCTGTTGATAAAAGTAAAAGTAGTATTAATATCTGGTGAATAAGTCAACATATTCAAGGTAGATACTGCTCCTTGTTTATCAATAGCTGTTTCTCCCGAAAAGATAAACCGCTTCATATATACTTTATAATGTACTCCAGCATTATAAAAGTTTTTTCCTCGAGGATAATAACGATTATAATCTCGATAATCCGGATTCAACATCTTGTTAAAATGATTATAAACAGCAGTTAATCCATATTCGACATACTTCCCGTTATAACTTAAATTACACCCTATCAAATGATTATTAAAACTATTCTTCTTTTCCAGATCTTTAGTTAACCGATGATATCCATCCGTTTTCAACGATTTTATGAACTGATCTTCTACATTACCATCCATTTCTCGAAAAGAATAACAGGCAGATAAATCCCATCGTTTTCCCAAAGTATAAGTAGCTCCTACTCCTTGTAGATAAGATCCTTCGTCTACAGAGGTATGTTTGATAAAACCTTTACCTTTTCTGTTCATACTTGAAAGAGTCATTGATTTTCCCATGCTGAATCCCATATTCATAACTAAACCGTATCCAAAGCTTGCCCGATAATGTCCTAAAGCCAGTGTCTTCAAGCGCCCCAGATTTTGAAGAAAAAGATATCCAGTATAACTGTCATATCCTTTCCGATTATATTTAGTAAAAAAAGGTTCTCCTGCATCTTTTTCAGCTGTCAATCCGGCAAACACTTGATTACGGTATTGGAAACGGTAACGAAGATTATGATATAAAGCATTGCCTTGGTATTTTTTATTAGGCTTTTCTTTTAAAATCTCCGGAGAATATTCTGCATATCCAGCTTTTACATTTAATGGAATATCTAACCGAGTTATTAACTCTTGTTTATTATATTTCAACATACGGTTAATAGAGAACTTATCTTTCTTATTATCAGCAGGTCCAATATAAATAAAGTCTTTCAAAAAATGTCGTGTCTGCCAATCCATTCCCTCAATTCCTAACAATTCGTTTTTACTTACCATCGGACCATATTTATATAAATAATAAAGAATATTCTCTATTAATTTATCAGAGAGAAATGGAAGCTGCTCTAATTGTTCTTTCGTTATTGTATTAATATTAAAAGGATGTTCAGCCAATTCGCTCAATTCTTCATATTTCTCTTGCCAATAAGTGAGGTCTTCAACTTCTAATGTATTTTCCTCCCATTCCACCCAGTCCGACTGTGCCGATATATTAACAATACAACAAGCTAATAAACAGGCTAAAACATACTTCTTTAACATCATATACCAACCTTTATTCACAACTTATATACGTTAATTTTCACTTTAGAAGAATACTGGATTCATTATTATTTCTATTTTTGTAAACATGAAGAAAAATGAATTCATACTTCTGATATTACTATGCTGTTTTTGTATCCGTCCAGTATACTCACAGCACCAACAACAGCCTGGTCAAAAAGGCTATATGGTACCAGTTTGTGTATATGAAGGAGATACTATACCCTCAATAACGTTAAGAACAGTATATGTATACCCTAAAATGAAATTTAAAAACAAAAAGCAGGAAAGATATTATTGGAAGATTGTTCGTGATGTGAAAAAAACTCTTCCCATTGCCAAAGAGGTTAAAAGAGCAGTTATAGAAACATATGAATATCTGGAAACACTTCCCGACAAAAAATCTCGGGAAAAACATATTAAGCTGGTTGAGAAGGGATTAAAGGAACAATATACTCCCAGAATGAAGAAATTGACATTTTCACAGGGAAAACTGTTGATAAAGTTAATAAACCGCGAATGCAACCAATCTTCCTACCAGTTGGTCAAAGCTTTTATGGGGCCATTTAAAGCTGGTTTTTACCAAACATTTGCAGCTTTATTTGGAGCTAGCTTAAAAAAAGAATATCACCCAGAAGACGAAGATAAACTGGTAGAAAGGGTTATTATTTTAGTAGAAAACGGACAATTATAACGAAAGATATCTTATTAATCTTCGAGCACATTCCCACAAAACAATTCCTGCAGTAACAGAAACATTCAGAGAATGTTTAGTACCATATTGAGGTATCTCAATGCAACCATCACATGAGTTAACGACTTCTTGCTGGACTCCTTTTACTTCATTACCAAAAACAATAGCATATTTTTTATCTTTCTCCAGTATCAAATCATCAAGCATTGTACTTCCCTCACATTGCTCTATGGCTAAAACAACATATCCGTCTTTATGAAGATCATTTACAGCATCTTGAGTATTCTTAAAATATTTCCAGTCAACTGTAAATTCAGCACCTAAAGCTGTTTTGTGTAATTCCGGATGAGGAGGAGTCGCTGTAATACCACATAAATAGATCTTATCAACCAAAAAAGCATCAGCCGTACGAAATACAGCCCCTATATTATGCAAACTGCGTACTTGATCGAGTACTACTACCAAAGGAATCTTTCTAGCTTCTTTGAATTCCTCCACCGTCTTGCGGTTCATTTCTGTAATCTTTAATTTTCTCAACTCCGTCATAATTTCTAGCTTTATTTGACAACAAAGATAAAAACTATCTTCATAACCCTGTTGAAAACGGTGGAAAAGCTGTAAAAAAAGAAAGAAAAGAAAATGAAAACTATTGCTTGCATTATTCAAAGAAAGCTTTAATAATCCCTCTCAGCAAACAATCCAAAAAACTTAGCATAAAAATTTCATCTGATCTTTAAACATATTTTTAGTAGAAAAGAGCAGGTTTATAAATGGAAAGTTTTTAACTTTGCTTATTATCAACAAAGTGTTAATAGAAGAGATAAATAAGGAATTATCAATATGTAAGCTTGTTGATGTATTACTAATATCCTATTCTCTCTATTTAATAACGAAACGAACAAAGGAAACGGTCTTATTTTTACTAACACTATTAACGAACTATTATAAGTATCATAGATTTCCTTTTAAAAAAAAGAAAAACTATAATTTTAATAAGTGATGAAAGAAGAATGGTTGAAAAAGGGCTATGTGTCAGAGCCTGTAGACAAGATGCTGGATTTAAAAGCTGAAATCCGTAATTTATGCAAGGAAAAGAAAGCTGTTATCTTGGGACATTTTTACCAAGCTGATGAGATTCAGGAAATAGCGGATTTTATAGGAGATAGTTTGGCCTTGGCTCAATGGGCAGCTAAAACGGATGCGGAAATTATAGTAATGTGCGGAGTACACTTTATGGGAGAAACAGCAAAGATACTTTGTCCGGATAAAAAAGTATTGATACCTGATTTGAATGCTGGTTGTTCACTCGCTGATAGTTGCCCTGCTGATAGTTTTGCTCAGTTTGTGAAAGAACATCCTGGTTATAAGGTTATTTCATATGTTAATACCAGTGCAGCTGTAAAAGCAGTGACTGATGTTGTCGTAACTTCCACTAATGCACGTCAGATTGTGGATAGTTTTCCTAAAGATCAGCAGTTGATTTTTGGTCCGGATAAGAATTTAGGTAATTATATAAATTCTGTAACGGGAAGAAATATGTTGTTATGGAATGGTGCTTGTCATGTGCATGAAAAATTTTCTGTAGAAAAGATCATAGAACTGAAACAACAATACCCTGATGCTGAAATTTTGGTTCATCCTGAATGTAAAGGAGCGGTTGCTAAATTAGCTGATAAGATTGGATCTACAGCTGGTTTGTTGGATTATGCAATAAACAGTACCAGTAAAAACTTTATTGTAGCGACAGAAAGTGGAATTCTTTATGAAATGCGTCGCAAATGTCCGGATAAGAATTTTATTCCTGCTCCTCCTGAAGATAGTACTTGTGCTTGTAATGAGTGTAATTTTATGCGTTTAAATACACTTGAAAAGTTATATAACACTTTAAAATATGAATGGCCAGAGGTTCAAGTTGATGCTGAAATTGCCCGTCAGGCTATCAAACCTATTCGAAGAATGTTAGAGCTTAGTAAATAACAATGTGTTTATATCATTGTTTTTGGTTACTTTGAGGATAAGATTTGAGTATTATTTATATAATAATGTGTATTATAAATTATACTTTAGAGAAGTATTGAAAAATATGCTTTAAAACACAATTGATTTTCAGTTGTTTGCAAAAATAATTGAAAATTGTTTGAAAAAAGTGTTTCATAGAATTTGCAGAAAAGAGAAAAGGCTATACCTTTGCAACCGCTTTCGGGAGAGAGGGCTCAGGTAACTGAAACGACATGCTGAAAAATTCTGTGCTGGATCCGGCTTCGGACTGTGCAAGTATCTTACCTTGGTATTGTCCAAGGGAGCGAGAAAGTCATCCTTCCGGTTTCCCTGAAAAAAACTTTTTCGAAAAAAAAAACTTCCGAAAAGTTTGGCAGAATGAAAAAAAACAATTACCTTTGCATCCGCTTTCCGATAAAAACGGAAGCCGAAA
>ULPR01026743.1_pt1 | contig 30208 bp, 24 predicted proteins | sample 1953681 | NCBI WGS metagenome assembly ULPR01 (sample SAMEA4835634, study PRJEB28245) | human gut metagenome | biome: gut microbiome; material: fecal sample | place: Denmark | collected 2008 | reverse complement strand
TCCTTATACTCATTATTCCTCCTTATACTCATTATTCCTCCCTATATTCAAAGCATCCTGCGGCAGGCTGCTCTTTCTTTCTCGGCAAACCATCACGGTCGGTTGCAGGCAGGGTTTCGGCAGCTGCCTTTCCTATTGCTGCCGACTCCTTGCTCAGATGGAAATCATACTTCAGATTATCTGTGTCGAAAAGGCGGAAATGCTTCTCGGCAAACACCGTCGTATCCTTGATGTCCTCATAAACCACATGGGTGAACTTCAGACTGTCGTCCGTCTCCAGCTTCTCCGTGCGCAACACACAATGGTCGAAGAGGAAATTGAAGGCATCCTCCTCTTTCGGAGCCTCCCAGACCACCTCATCATCATGATAGCCCGTTACGAGCGAATTTCTCACCTCGAAACGAGGCAGCGGAGAGGCAAAACCGATGGCAGACTCGCGGCGCCCGTCAAACGGATAGAACTGGGCTATGGTGCAGCCGTTTACCTCAACATCGCCACCCTCAACATAGAGCGGATAGTTTAAACAATTGGTTATCTGCGAATTATAAACCTGCACCTTGGCAGAATCAATCCTCACACCGTAGCCCTGACTGTTATGAATCGTGGCATTCTCGATGAGCAGTTTCTGCTTCGTAGCATCGCCCGCTTCTATCATCACAGCATCGTAGGCACTATGAATATCAGCAAACGAAATCCTGCAGTCATGAGCCGAAGACATCAGTCTGATGCCCTGCCATTGTCCCGGTGTGCGGTCATAAGGCAGATAATCGAACATGTGGTCCAGTCGGTCGCCCCGCATCACCACTTCCCTGTCCTTTTCGCCCTCAATCTTCAGCGAACCGAACACCTGCAAACCCGCATTCTCGTGGAAATAGAGTTGGGTGCCCGGAGCAATGGTCAGCGTAGCCGCCGAATCAACCCTAATGCCGCCATAAACCACTACCGGCAGCGTGCTCTCCAGCAGCTGGTCCTGCTTCACCTCGAGCGAATTGAGTTTCATCGCATCCCATGAAAACGCCCTCAGGTTCACCTTCTGCTCCACGCCACTTTCCAGCGCAAACACCAGGTTGTCACTCACCAGCTGCGGCTCTTTGCTGTTCTGCATCGCCGAAGTCAGTTCTACAAACACACGTATGCTGTCACCCTTCCTGATCTCCACATTCTGCGTCTGGAATCCCACTTCGCTGCCCAAATAAGAGCCGTCAACATTCACCCGGTAGCCCTTCTGGTTACCGTTTTCCAGCCGCACCGACTGGCAGCGCAGAGCCTTGCCCGTACGGTTGTAAACCCAGAAGCTTCGGGTAGGCGTAGGCACATTCGAGAAGGTGGTGTCCATCTTCAGCGTATCTACCGAAAACGAGAGCACATCTCTCCTCGACGTTGAGAAACTCTCATCGTCGGCACAACTGGCAAGCAGGGCGCTCATCGCCATCCCTACACCCATTATATACAAAAATCCCTTTTTCCGTTTCATATCTATAAAAACGGAAAAAGGGAAATATTATTGTATCTGCCTCTACATAAACAGAGCAAAGATGGATGAGCCTACAACCGTCATCACACCGCAAACCACGATGCTCAGACTGCTCATGGCTCCCTCTATGGTACCCATTTCCATCGCCTTTGCCGTACCCAGCGCATGGGAAGAACAGCCGATGGCGATACCTTTGGCAATAGGCTCCTTGATGGAGAGAAGCTTCAGGAACTTCTCGGCAAAGATGTTGCCCAGCACACCCGTTACGATGATGACAACCACCGAAACCGAAACATGACCGCCCAACTCCTCAGAAACGCCGATACCGATGGCGGTAGTGATGCTCTTAGGCAGGAAGGTTACGTAGGACGCATGGTCGAAATGGAAGATGAGGGCGAGAATGAGCACGGAGCAGAGACTCGCCAGCACGCCCGAAACAATGCCGATCAGCACAGCCCGATAATTCTTCTTCAGAAGCTCAACCTGCTGATAAAGTGGCACAGCCAGACAGATGGTGGCTGGTGTAAGCAGATAGCTGATGCTGTTGGCGCCCGCCGAATAGGTCTTGTAATCTACGCCCGTCAGCAGGAGCGTGATGATGACGAGGATGATAGAGATGAGCAGCGGGTTCATCAGCGACCATCCCGTCTTCAGCTTCAGCAGCATGCCTATGCCGTAGGCAGCCAGACTGATGAGAACGCCGAAGAAAACCGAATCCTGGAACAACTGGTTCATTTCTTCGCCTCCTTTCCTTTTCTGATTACCAACTGCGTAATCCAGCCCGAAGCACCCATCACGACGAAGGTGCTGACCACCGTAACTACGATATACTGGAACCATGCATTGCCGATATCCTGCCAGGAATCAATCAGTCCTACGGCAGCCGGAATAAACATAACGGGCATGATGGCAATGAGGAAACTGCTGGTTTCGCGGATATGCTTCACCTTGATCAGTTTTGTTTCCAGCGCAAGGAAGAGCAGGATGATGCCATAGATGCTTGCCGGAATAGGCAATGGCAGCAAAAAATGGAGCAATTCCCCAGCAAAGGAGAAAGCTATGATTATCAAAAATTGAATTAAAAACTTCATGTTGAATTACTTTAAACCTTAAACCTTGGAACTTTAAACCTTGGAACTTTGAACCTTTGAATCTAAATCAAGCTAACATACTGCTCAATGAGGCTTGCCGTCTCTTCTACGCCCAGGCGTACCGTATCCAGGCAGATGTCGTAATCATCGGCATTTCCCCAGGTAAGGTCTGTATAATACTTATGATAAGCCACTCTGCAATCCTCGGTGTGCTCCACAAACTCCTCAGCCTCCTCATACGAAAAGCCCTTCTCCTCCTGAATTCCCTTGATGCGAGCCTCCAGATTGCCGCTCAGGAAAACAGAAATCAGGTCTTTGCGCTCGCGGAAGATATAGTTTCCGCAACGGCCGATGATGATACAGTCTTCATCGCCTATCATATCGGCAAGAGTATGGAGCGGTTTTTCAGTCAGCGCCCTCTGCGTTTCGCCAAGCGACGACATCGAGAAGAGCAGTTCATCTACCGGCCGCTCATCGAAGAAAGCCTCCATCTCGTCGAGCACTCCTCTCTGTTCAGCCATTTCCATCAAATTCTTACGGGTATAAAAAGGAATACCATACTTTTCGGCGAGCAGCTTGCCCACGCGAATAGCGCCACATCCACACTGGCGCGCTATCGTAATAATCATAAATCTATAAAATTAAAACGTATATAATAATTACTCTGTTGCGTTATCCCCCTCCAGCCCATTCTGGGCGGGAGTTTTATATAGCAAAAAAGCTAAGAAGATTTGACTCTTCTTAGCTTTCTTGTGTCGGGGCGACAGGATTCGAACCTGCGACCACCTGTTCCCAAAACAGGAGCGCTACCGGGCTGCGCTACACCCCGCTTGTGCTTTGCTAAAGGTTTGAGTGAGAGAAAAAAGAGTCGGGGCGACAGGATTCGAACCTGCGACCACCTGTTCCCAAAACAGGAGCGCTACCGGGCTGCGCTACACCCCGCTTACTCATCTCTACGATACCTCTTAAGCATTGCTTTAAGCATCATTTCTGAATTGCGAGTGCAAAGGTACTACATTTTTTCGATTCCACCAAATTTTTCCCTAACTTTTTTCAAAAAAACATGCATTTAAATGCAAAATGGCTGGGAAACAGGCAAAAAATAAGGGCAACCCCTATCCGGAATTGCCCTTATACCTTATTATATATAGTAGCGGCAAAGAACCGCAACCATACTTGCTGAACTTTTAAATCAGAAATCTGATTTTACTTGATGATTCCCTCTTCTACGAAAATCTTCTTCAAAATCTGGACAGCCTGCTCAACCTGCTCTCTTGTATGAGTAGCCATGAGGGCGAAACGTACCAATGTATCCTGAGGAGCACAAGCTGGAGGAATAACAGGGTTGATGAACACACCTGCATCGTAAGCCATCTTGGTAACAACGAATGTCTTCTCAGCATCGCGTACGTAGAGAGGAATGATAGGACTCTCTGTCTCGCCAATCTCGAAACCTTCCTCGCGGAAACGCTTCAAGGCATAGTTGGTTACATCCCAGAGATTCTCGAAACGCTCTGGCTCATTCTGAATGATGTGGAGAGCCTCGAGAGCTGCTGCTGTGGCAGCTGGAGTGTTAGATGCGCTGAAGATGTAAGTACGGCAGTTGTGACGGAGGAAGTTGATTGTATCCTTGTCTGATGCGATGAAACCGCCGATAGAAGCCAGACTCTTAGAGAATGTACCCATGATGAGGTCTACCTCGTCGGTCAGACCGAAGTGGTCGCAGACACCACGACCCTGCTTGCCGAATACGCCAAGACCATGAGCCTCATCTACCATGATAGAGCAGTTGTACTTATGCTTGAGCTTAACGATTTCAGGCAAGTTAGCCAGGTCGCCCTCCATAGAGAACACACCGTCAACAACGATGAGCTTGATAGCCTCCTCAGGGAGTTTAGAGAGCACGCGCTCCAAATCTTCCATATCGTTGTGCTTGTAGTGAAGCTGGGTAGCGAATGAGAGGCGGCGGCCATCTACGATACTTGCGTGGTCGCGGTCATCGCAGATAATATAGTCGTTACGACCTACTACGCAAGCCAAGACACCCTGGTTTACAGAGAATCCTGTAGAGAAACACAAAGTTTCATCCTTGCCCATAAACTCAGCAAGCTCCTTTTCGAGCTGCACGTGCAAATCGAGCGTACCATTGAGGAAACGGCTTCCTGCACAACCAGAACCATACTTGTCGAGCGCAGCCTTTGCTGCATCAATAACACGCTGGTCGTTAGTCAAACCCTGATAAGCATTAGAACCGAACATCAGGATTTTATGACCATCGATGTCGGTTACCTCTGTCATCTGCTTACTTGTGATCTCACGGAAATATGGATACACACCGGCAGCCATATACTTCTGAGGTTCACGATAATTCTTGTATCTTTCTTGTAATTGTCCCATTATTAATAGGTGTACTTTATTTTCTTTTTTTATACTTTTCTAACTTTCAGGGTGCAAAGATACAAAAAAGAACTCAATAAACGGCTTTTTTTATAAGAAAGTTTACTTTTATAGTTTTTTTAATCGATATTTCTTGTTATTTTGGGTATTTTTATTACTTTTGCAGCCTAAATTTTACAAACTCTTGACTATATAATGAAGAAAAAGATACTTTTCATCATGAATCCGATTTCAGGAACAGCCAGCAAGGCGGCAGTTCCCAGTCTGATAGATTCTGTTTTGGACAAAGAGCTTTTTGAGTACGAGATAAGAATGACTGAAAGAGCTGGGCACGCTTCGGAAATTGCTACCGAAGCGAAGAACAACCATGTAGATGTGGTTGTGGCGGTTGGTGGTGACGGAACCGTCAACGAGGTGGCCCGCTCACTGGTTCACTCCGATACTGCCCTCGGCATTCTGCCTTGCGGTTCGGGCAACGGACTGGCAAGACATCTGCTGCTCCCGATGAACCTGAAGAAATGCATAGAGGTCATCAACCAGTGCGAGATTCGCGATCTGGATTATGGTGTCATCAACGACCACCCGTTCTTCTGCACCTGCGGCATGGGCTTTGACGCTTTCGTCAGCATGAAGTTTGCCGAGAGCGGCAAGCGTGGTCCTATCACTTATGCTGAAAATATCCTGCGCGAGGGATTGAAGTATAAGCCTGAGACTTACACGCTGGAGGACGAGACGGGCACCAAGCAGTATAAGGCGTTCCTCATTTCTTGTGCCAACGCATCTCAGTATGGCAACAATGCCTATATTGCCCCTCAAGCATCCATGAGCGACGGTTTGATGGATGTTGTCATCATGGAACCATTCGATGTCATCGAGGCGCCTCAGGTAAGTTTCGACATGTTCAACAAGACGTTGGACAAGAACTCGAAGATCAAGTCGTTCCGCTGCAAGAAGCTCCATATCACCCGCAGTCAGCCAGGCGTAATCCATTATGATGGCGACCCTGTGATGACGGGTGCAGAGATTGATGTTCACCTGGAAGAAAAAGGAATCAAGATGGTGGTGAACCCATTTGCCAACAAGAACGACCGCAAGCCGAACATGATTCAGTCTGCCTTTGCCGATTTCTTCAACGACATCAATGCCGTGCGCGATGATATTCATAAAGACATCCAGCGCCAGAGCAAAAGAGTAGAAGCTATCAGCAAACTGGTACAGAAGAAGCTGAACCTTTAAGTAGTGAGTAGTGATCACTAATCACTACTCACTAAGATAGAATTCTTCCGTTATTTTCCTATACCATTCCGAGCGGTTTCCCTGCGAATCCATCATCGTTTCAACATGCTCTTCATAAGGCGAAATGCGATGCTTGGCAAAACTCAGCATAAAGCGCTTTGGCTGCTTGCGCTCTACCGTCTTCACGCCACACTTCCGTATAAGATAAAAACCTAATATACAAGACTCTGCAACAAACTGCTCCACTACTTCTACGGGAACAATTGCAGAGAAAATACCGTCATCAGAAAGCAGCCGTTTTACACCCGCAAACAAATCGCGGAACGGAAGACTGTCCGTATGTCTCGCCATCGTCCTCTTACTGTCCGGATTTTTCAAGCTATCTACAAAGAACGGAGGATTGCTCACTATCGCATCAAAAACACCGGCAGACTTCAAATCTTCAGCAGTTTCCAAAGCCTCAGCAGCTTCCGAAGTTCCCCCGAAATCCTGCAGTCTGCAGCATTCTATTTCCACCCTGTCGCAAAACGGACTTGCCATCACATTCTCCCTCGCCTGTCCGCAGGCATCAGCATCCATATCAATCCCCACTACCTCAGCTTCAGGAAAACGCTGCGCCATCATGAGCGAAATCAGTCCCGTTCCGGAACCAATGTCCAGAATCCGCCTGCCACCTTGCGCCCATGCACCCAGCAAAACGCCGTCAGTTCCCACTTTCATGGCACAACGGTCTTGCTCTATCTCAAACTGTTTAAATCGAAAATTACCCATAAATTCTTCTGTCTCTTTACAGAAGAAAACGAATGCGCCGCCGATTTATTTTATCGCAAGCAGCAGAAATTGCCACTTCTACCTGCAAAAGCAGCTACTTACATCTATAAAAACGGGTACTAATATATAGAAAAAGCAATTTTATTATTAAATAATCTATCATCTTCCACGATATTTCACAAAAAATGAGTACCTTTGCACGGAAAATAGAAATCATAACAAAATGGATAATAGAAGAACAAGTACCCGAATACAAATGATTGCAGACTACGAGGGCGACCCGAAAACCCTGATCGAAGACCAGGAAGAAGGCTTGTACCCTACCCTCTGCATGCGAGATATTGTAGTTTTCCCTACCAACATGACCCCTATCGTTGTGGGCAGAAAGGAAAGTCTGAATCTCGTCCGGATGCTGGAAAAGAAACCAGACACCATATTCTGCGTATTCTGCCAGAAGAATAAAGATACAGAATCGCCCTACGAAGAAGACCTTTACCCTGTAGGTGTCTTCGCCAAACTCATCAAGGTGATCAAGATGCCTGGCACAGAGCAGATGAGCATCATCATCCAGGGTCTGGGCAGATGTCAGATGAAACATCTCGTTCAAAAAGAGCCTTACACAGTAATTGACGTAAAAAGTCTTCCGGAGAAATGGCCTGACGAGAACAACGATGAACTCTTCAGAATGCTCTACGAGAACTTCCATTACGAAGCGACAGACTATATCAAATCAAACGCCAACTATAATGATGATGCCATCCAGGCCATCAACGAACTCTCGAGCATTCACATGCAGTGCAACTTCATGTGCTCCCTCCTCCCTTTCTCCATCGAGGATAAAATCAAGATGCTGAAAGAGGAAAATCTCAGCGAGCGCATCATGATTGCCATCAGATCCCTTAACAAGGTGCGCCATCTGCTACGCATCCAGACTGAGATTGAGAACAAAACCCACTACGACCTCGATGAACAGCAAAAGGAATACTTCCTCAAGCAGCAGATCAAGAACATCAAGGAAGAACTGGGAGAAGGCAACGCCAGTCCGGAGAAGAAGGAGATTCTGGAGAAGGCGAAAAAGAAGAACTGGAGCGAGGAAACTGCCAAAATCTTCAAGAAAGAAATTGCCAAGCTCGACACCCTGAACCCACAGAGTCCTGACTATTCGATACAGATAGGATTCCTGCAGACCATGGTAGATTTGCCTTGGAACTCCTACACCCAGGACGACCTCAGTCTGACCCGTGCCAAGCGCATTCTGAACCACGACCACTACGGCATGGAGAATGTGAAGGAACGCATCCTGGAATTCCTCGCCGTAAGAGCACTGAACGGCGGCGGCAAGAGTCCTATCCTCTGCCTCTACGGTCCTCCGGGCGTAGGAAAGACCAGTCTGGGCAAGAGCATCGCAGCAGCCATGAAGCGCAAGTATGTACGCATGTCGCTGGGCGGTCTGCACGATGAAGCCGAAATCCGCGGTCACCGCCGCACCTATGTGGGAGCCATGCCGGGCCGCATCATCAAGAACATGCTGAAGGCAGGCAGCAGCAATCCGGTCTTCATCCTCGACGAGATTGACAAGGTGGCGCAGAGCAATTTCAACGGCGACCCAGCATCAGCCCTGCTCGAAGTGCTGGACCCGGAACAGAACAATGCCTTCCACGACAATTATCTCGATATGGATTACGACCTCTCCAAGGTACTCTTCATCGCCACAGCCAATGACCTGAGCGTCATTCCGCGTCCGCTCCTCGACCGTATGGAGCTGATAGAAGTAGGCGGCTACATCACCGAAGAGAAGACAGAGATTGCCAAGCGCCACCTCGTACCGGAAGAGCTGGAAAGCACCGGACTCGACAAGGTTTCGCCAAAGGTAAGTTTCAACAAGAATGCCCTCGAGTTCATCATCGAGCACTACACCCGGGAGAGCGGCGTAAGACAGCTGAAGAAGCAGATTGACAAGAGTCTGCGCAAGATGGCTTACAAACTTGCCTGCAACCAGGAGCTGAAGAACTACACCATCACCCCTGCCGAAGTAAAAGACCTGCTGGGCAATCCGCCGTTCAACCGCGACATCTACCAGGGCAACGACTATGCAGGAGTGGTAACCGGACTGGCCTGGACCTCAGTGGGCGGCGAAATTCTCTACATCGAAACCTCGCTCAGCAAGGGCAAGGCAGGCAAGCTCACCCTGACCGGAAATCTGGGCGACGTGATGAAGGAATCAGCCATTATCGCACTGGAATACGTCAAGTCGCACATCGACCTGCTCCAGGTAGACTACCGCATCTTCGAGCAGTGGAACATCCACATTCACGTGCCTGAGGGAGCTACCCCGAAAGACGGTCCTTCTGCCGGAATCACCATCGCCACCAGCATCGCCTCAGCCATCACCCAGCGCAAGGTGCGTGCCAACACAGCCATGACCGGCGAGATAACCCTCCGCGGCAAAGTGCTCCCGGTAGGCGGAATCAAGGAGAAGATTCTGGCAGCCAAGCGGGCAGGAATCAAGCACATCGTGATGTGCAGGGAGAACCAGAAGAACGTAGAGGAAATACCGGAGAAATATCTCAAGGGCGTAGACTTCCACTATGTAGAGAATGTGGCTGACGTCTGGCAGTTCGCGCTGACCGACGAGAAGGTGAAAAAACCTACAGACTTCAGCATTGAGGAAAATGATAAAAAAGAATAGAAATGAAATTTGAATTACAAGTAACAGATAAAGCAAGCGATGCGCGTACAGGCATCATCACCACCGACCACGGACAGATCAAGACCCCAATCTTCATGCCCGTAGGAACCGTAGGAAGCGTGAAGGGCGTCCACTTCGAGGAACTCAAGAAGCAGGTCATGGCACAGATTATCCTCGGAAACACCTATCACCTCTACCTGCGCCCAGGTCTTGACGTCATCAGGGCAGCAGGCGGATTGCACAAGTTCAACGGCTGGGACCGTCCTATCCTCACCGACAGCGGCGGCTTCCAGGTCTTCTCGCTCACCGGCATCCGCAAGCTCAAGGAAGAAGGCTGCGAGTTCCGCTCCCACATCGACGGCAGCAAGCACTTCTTCACACCGGAGAATGTAATGGACACCGAGCGCATCATCGGAGCCGACATCATGATGGCCTTCGATGAATGTCCACCGGGACAGAGCGATTACCAGTACGCCAAGAACAGCCTCATGCTCACCCAGCGCTGGCTAGACCGCTGCATCAAGCGGTTCAACGAAACCGAGCCCCTCTACGGCTATCAGCAGAGTCTCTTCCCTATCGTTCAGGGCTGCACCTTCCCGGAACTGCGCCGCGAAGCAGCCAAATACATTGCCGACAAGGGAGCCGACGGAAATGCCATCGGCGGACTTGCCGTAGGAGAGCCTACCGAGGTGATGTATGAGATGATAGAAGTAGTGAACGAAATCCTGCCGAAAGACAAGCCGAGATATCTGATGGGCGTAGGAACCCCGCAGAACATCCTCGAAGCCATCGAGCGCGGCGTAGACATGTTCGACTGCGTAATGCCGACCCGCAACGGCCGCAACGCCATGCTCTTCACCTATCAGGGCACGATGAACATGCGCAACAAGAAGTGGGAGAAAGACTTCAGTCCGGTAGATCCAGACGGCTGCGACATCGACCTCGTAACCACGAAGGCCTACCTCCACCACCTCTTCAAGGCCCAGGAGCTGCTGGCGATGCAGATAGCCAGCATCCACAACCTCTCTTTCTATCTGCGCCTCGTGACCGATGCCCGCCATCATATCGAGCAGGGCGATTTCGTGGCATGGAAGAATTCCATCATCGACCAGCTTGGCCGAAGAATTTAAGTAAGCAAGCATCATGAAAGATTTTAAGAAAATAAGAAAACACCGCCGGCTCTACCGCACCGGCCGATGGGCTTCCCGCAAGTTCGGGTGGCTCATCAGGGCTGTGCGCTGGCTGGCTCACAAGCTCCGGTTCCTGCGCATATTCAGGTTTCTCAACCCGTTCAGGTACATCAAGAAGCTCGACTGGTACATTATCAAGAAGTTTCTGGGCTACTATTTCTTCTCCATCGCCCTAATCATCTCCATCGCCATCGTCTTCGACTTCAACGAGAACCTGTCAAAATTCACAGAGCACCATGCACCGGCGCGCGCAATCATCTTCGATTACTACGCCAACTTCGTGCCCTATTTTGCCAACCTCTTCAGTGCGCTGTTCGTGTTCGTGGCGGTCATTCTCTTCACCACCAAGATGGCAAGCAATTCCGAAATCATCGCCATCCTGGCGTCGGGAGTATCCTTCAAGCGTCTCCTTCGCCCATACATGATTACCTGCGTGCTGCTCTCAGCCCTCTCCTTCGGGCTTTCAGCCTACGTCATTCCCCACGGAACCGTCATCAGGCAGAACTTCGAGACGATGTACAAGAACAAGAAGAAGAATACCAGTGCCGAGAATGTACAGCTGCAGGTAGACAAGGGAGTGATTGCCTATATGCAGCATTACGACAACAGCATGAAACGCGGCTACGGATTCTGTCTCGACAAGTTCCAGGACAAGAAACTCGTAAGCCACCTTACAGCGATGGACATCCAGTACGACACCATTTCCGACAGCAAGTATCACTGGAAACTGAGCAACTGGAAAATCCGCAAGCTCCAGGGCATGAAGGAGCATATTACGAGCGGAGCCCAGAAGGACACCATCATCATGATGGAACCTACCGACCTGGTCTATTCCAAGGGTCAGCAGGAAACCTTCACCAGTCCTGAGCTCCGCGATTACATCTCCAAGCAGATTAACCGCGGTTCGGGCAACGTAGTGCAGTACGAGGTAGAATACCACAAGCGCATCGCCTCTTCCTTCGCTTCGTTCATCCTCACCATCATCGGCGTCTCCCTCTCAGCCCGCAAGCGCAAGGGCGGCATGGGAGCAGCATTGGGCGTTGGACTTGCGCTGAGTTTCGGCTACATCATGCTGCAGACGGTTTCTGCCACCTTCGCCATCCAGGCCAACTTCCCGTCTGTTCTGGCAGCGTGGCTTCCAAACTTCCTCTTCGCCATCGTAGCCTACTTCTGCTACCGCAAGGCACCGAGGTAATTATCAATTAATAATTAAGAGTTTATAGTTTATAGCAGCCATGCTCCCCTATAAACTATAAACTGTAAACTATAAACTATAGAAGAATGTATTTCGACGAATTAGATTTAAACGACAACGTGCTCGACGCATTATATGACATGCGCTTCGACACATGCACTCCAGTACAGGAAAAGTGCATTCCAGAGATATTAGAAGGTCACGATGTCTTGGGTGTAGCCCAGACCGGAACCGGCAAAACCGCAGCCTATCTGCTGCCAGTATTGAGCAAGCTCGATGACGGCGGTTATCCGAAAGACGCCATCAACTGCGTCATCATGTCACCAACCCGCGAACTCGCCCAGCAGATAGACCAGGCGATGCAAGGCTTCGGCTACTACCTGCAGGGCGTGAGCAGCGTAGCCGTATACGGCGGCAACGACGGCAACCGTTACGATCAGGAGTTGCGCAGCCTCCGCATGGGCGCCGATGTAGTCATCGCCACCCCGGGCCGCCTCATCTCCCATATCTCTCTGGGCAATGTAGACCTCAGCAAGGTAAGTTTCTTCATTCTTGACGAGGCCGACCGCATGCTCGACATGGGTTTCTCTGACGACATCAAGACCATCGCGTCAAAACTGCCAAAGACCTGCCAGACCATCATGTTCTCGGCAACCATGCCTGAGAAGATAGAAGAACTGGCTAAGACCTTGCTCAAGAATCCGGTAGAAATCAAACTTGCCGTCAGCAAGCCAGCCGAGAAAATCAAGCAGGAAGCATACGTATGCTACGAAACCCAGAAGATGACCATCATCAAGGACATCTTCAAGGCGGGCGACCTGAAACGCGTCATCGTCTTCAGCGGCAGCAAATTCAAGGTGAAGCAACTCGCAGCTTCCCTCCAGCAGATTGGAGTAAACTGCGGAGCCATGCACAGCGACCTGGAACAGGCTGAGCGCGATGATGTGATGTTCAAGTTCAAGAGCGGACAGTATGATGTTCTCGTAGCTACCGATATTGTGGCGCGCGGAATCGACATCGATGATATTGAGATGGTCATCAATTACGATGTTCCTCACGATACAGAAGATTACGTTCACCGCATCGGCCGTACTGCCCGTGCCAACCGCGATGGTAGAGCCATCACCTTCGTGAGCGAAGAAGACCAGTACTGGTTCCAGCAGATAGAGAAGTTCCTGGAGAAGGTGGTAGACAAAATGCCTCTCCCTGAGGGATGCGGCGAAGGTCCTGAATACATCAAGCTTAACAAGCCGAAGAAGAAAGGCGCAAACGGAAGAAACAACAGACGCGGTAACGGCAAAAACGGCGAGGCCGGAAAGAACAGTGCCAAGAACCGCCGACAGAAAGACCGCGACCAGACTTCTCACAAGCGCAAGCCAAACAAGCCAAACGAGCGTCAGGAAAAAGCACCACGCAGCAACGAACAGCAGCCTCAGCAGGGTAACAAGCAGCAGAACGCAAAGCAGCAGCCACAGCAGGGTAACAAGCAGCAGAACGCAAAGCAGCAGCCACAGCAGGGCAACAAGCAGCAGAACGCAAAGCAGCAGAACAGAAAGCCAGCCCAGCCAGGCGAGCAGCCAAAGAACAGCAACAGCCAGAAGCGCCGCAATAACAGCAATAACAGCAACCAGCAGCGCCCAGGCACCGAGAACAATATTCGCCCAGGCAGCAACGGCCGTGGCAGAGGCGTAGCCCAGAAAAAGGGCGACAAGCCGGCTGCACACAAGCACACCCCTATCGTAAATCCACAGAAGCAAGAAAATGCTGTGAAGAAATTCATCAAGCGCATCTTCGGATTCAAGAAATAGGAAATAAATTATCTTTTAAAAGAAAAGAGGAATGATGAAAGCGCTACCCCTCACCCCGCTCATGACCATCAGCCTCACACTGACGATCGGAATCATCATAGCCAAATGGGGCTATGATGATTTCAATATGCGCTTCTGGCTCATCATCTCCATCATTTCATGCGCCCTTAGCAGCATCATCTTTTTCCTTACTAAGTTTTTAAGCAAAAAAGCTTACTTCAGCAGGAGCCACCAGTTTCTCATCTACTCCCAATGCGTGATGATTCATTTATGCATTCTGAGCCTTGGGGCTTTTCTTACCTGCAAGCAAATAGCTGATTCCCAAACCTCTACACAACTGAAAAACTGGCAGGAACTGCCTTACCTCACACGGGCAAAAATCAATACCGAACGCTATAAAAGCAATATTGAAAGCAAACTGGTTTCCCTTCACGTAAAACAGCAAGACTATGCAGTCATCGCAGCCATGGCGCTGGGCGACAAGAGCGCACTCGACTCGAACACCCGAAACAGTTACTCCATTTCCGGAGCCAGTCACATCTTGGCAGTAAGCGGACTTCATATAGGCATTATCTTCCAGCTTTTCATCTTTCTGCTAGGCGGCAGAAAGTACTCAGTTTACACCATCATCCTGTCCCTCATCTCCATCTGGACCTACGTTTTTCTCATAGGATTGCCGGCAAGTGCAGTCCGTGCAGCCATCATGCTTTCAGCCTACAGCTTAAGCTTAGCTTTCCATCGTACCGGTCTGCCGCTCAACACTTTATCCTCAGCTTATATATTTATGCTCTTCATCAGTCCGCTCTATCTTTTCGAGTTGAGTTTCCAGCTTTCGTTCCTGGCCGTAGCCTCCATTCTGTTGTTTTTCACACCCCTTTACACCCTCCTCCCCATCCGCAGCCGTTTCATCCGTTGGGCATGGGGACTCCTTTGCGTTTCACTGGCAGCCCAGATAGGAACCCTTCCGGTCATCGTCTACACCTTCGGCAGAATATCGTGCTATTCACTTCTCACCAATTACATAGCCATTCCCGCAGCAACCCTCATCCTATATCTTGGAGCAGCATTAATCCTGTTCTCCCCACTCACGTTATGGGCGCCCATAGCACCGGTTGCCGCCCCACTCATCAGCCTTACATCAGGCGCCCTGACCAGCATCACCCAGTTTTTGAATACAGCCATAAAACTGATCAGCATGCTGCCTGGAGCAAGCATCGAAAACGTAAGAATCAGTCTGCCTCAGGTAATCGGCCTCTACGCTATCATCCTGCTCATTTATGCCCTATGGCGCAGGATAGATAAACAGAAGTCGTCAGAATGCAAGATTCCCTAAAACGGAGATAAAGGCTTAAACCCCGAAAAACGTCTCTTATATAATAAGGTGTGCGTACACAAAAGCGCTACAAATCGAGGTTAAGAATGTTAAAAAATAACTTTTTTCTACTTTTTCTGCATTTTTTCTTTCTTTTTGTTGGTGTTTTCGAGAAAAACATGTATCTTTGCAACCAGAAATAAAAAATAAGAATTTAAACTCAATAAAAGATTAAAGATTATGAAAGCATCAGAAGTCATCGCGAATCTCCAAAGAAGATTCCCAAACGAGCCTGAGTACATTCAGGCAGTTAGTCAGGTTCTCGGTACTATCGAGGAAGAGTACAACAAGCACCCAGAGTTTGAGAAGGCAAACCTCATCGAGCGTCTCTGCATTCCAGACCGCATCATCCAGTTCCGCGTATCTTGGGTAGATGATAAGGGCAACGTACAGACTAACATGGGTTACCGCGTTCAGCACAACAACGTGATTGGCCCTTACAAGGGAGGTCTTCGCTACCACAAGTCAGTAAACTTGGGTATTTTGAAGTTCTTGGCTTTCGAGCAGACATTCAAAAACTCTCTTACTACTCTCCCAATGGGTGGTGCTAAGGGTGGTTCTGACTTCTCTCCACGTGGCAAGAGCAACAACGAGGTAATGCGTTTCTGCCAGGCTTTCATGACAGAACTTTATCGTCACATGGGTCCAGACGAGGATGTTCCAGCTGGTGATATCGGTGTAGGTGGCCGTGAGGTAGGTTACCTCTTCGGAATGTACAAGAAGTTGACACACCAGTTCCAGGGCGTCTTGACCGGTAAGGGTCAGGAGTTCGGCGGTTCATTGATCCGTCCTGAGGCTACAGGTTACGGTAACGTATACTTCCTCTGCAACATGCTCGCTACCAAGGGTATTGACATCAAGGGCAAGACAGTTTTGGTTTCAGGTTCAGGTAATGTAGCCCAGTACACTATGGAGAAGTTGCTCCAGTTGGGTGCTAAGCCAGTTACATGTTCAGATTCAGACGGTTACATCTACGACCCAGACGGAATCGACCGCGAGAAGCTCGATTACATCATGGAGCTCAAGAACGTCGAGCGTGGCCGTATCAAGGAATATGCAGAGAAGTATGGTGTAAAATATGTTGCAGGTGCTAAGCCTTGGTTTGAGAAGGCAGACATCGCTCTCCCATCAGCTACTCAGAACGAAATCAACGAGGAGGCAGCCAAGGCTCTCATCGCCAACGGCGTAATCGCAGTAAGCGAGGGTGCTAACATGCCTTCTACTCCAGAGGCTATCAAGGTATTCCAGGATGCTAAGATTCTCTACTCTCCAGGTAAGGCAGCCAACGCAGGTGGTGTTGCAGTATCAGGTCTTGAGATGAGCCAGAACTCAGAGCGTCTGAAGTGGTCTCGTGAGGAGGTTGATGCTAAGCTCCACGACATCATGAACGATATTCACGCTAACTGCGTGAAGTATGGTACAGAGCCAGACGGTTACATAAATTACGTAAAGGGTGCAAACGTAGCCGGCTTCCTGAAGGTAGCTAAGGCTATGATGGCTCAGGGCATTGTATAAGACAATAAATTTTCCAATAAAATTTTTTAAAAAATTAATATGATAGGAAATAGCGGGTCTGTGACAGATCCGCTATTTTTGTGTCTACTCCTTCCCCCACTCCTTCTTTACATCAAAGCAGGGACAGGCTTTGTTGGCAAATTCATTATGCCCATGAATCGTGGCTAATGGATATTCCTCCTTCAGCTGCTCGATGAGCGAGCGCATTGCCGCTTTCTGTTCTCGGGTTCTTGTATCCTTCGGCTTACCTTTCTTTGATAAGCCGCCGATGTAGCAAATGCCTATACTGATGGAATTATGGCCCTTGCAATGGGCGCCGACCTCCTCTATCGCACGGCCTACATGAATGCTGCCGTCACGATAAATCACGAAATGATAACCTATGCAGCGCATTCCGCGCTCCCGGTGCCAGCGGTCAATATCCGCTACGGTGAAGTTGCGACCTTCCTTGGTCGCACTGCAATGAATGATGATTTCCTTTATCTTACGCATGATATTGAATATTAATTATTGAAAAATAAGCAGATAATTGAAGGGGATTTCGTCAACACCCAAATCCCTGATAAACAGATTGATTCTGCACGGTAGATGCTTTTTCTTCATCCTCTTGAATTCTTCATCCAACAACTGGCAAAATTCATTATAGCATTCTTCTGATTGCGTAACGATTCCGGTATAATGAGACTTGCCCAGAATGATACTCTTGTTTCTCAGACGTAGCGGACCGTTGCCAGGCACGAAGCGAGCTCTGCGCCTAACAGTACGAGGCACGTAATTGGATCTTAACAGAATAACAGGCTTGATAACAATTTCATATTTTCCTCTTTCATACTTATTTTTCTTCTTTGTCTCCGACACCTTCTTTTGCTTGGTAGGAATGAGAGAAATCTTATAACGTCCTGCTGGCAAATGACGGTTAGGACGTTCTAAGGTGTCGCAGAAAATCTTGCCACCTATAACCATTGTGCCATCCACACTCCATGGAGTGAAGCGACGGCGGAATATATTGATGTTCATGATAATTTACAATTAATAATTGATAATGAATAATTGGGTCAAAGCCGGCCATTAAGGCTGATTTAAGAACCGAAAAACTTAATGACCCTTAATGACCTTGACCCTTAATGACACCCTCTTTAGACTGTAGGAGAAACTTTCTGATAGCGCATGTCAGGTAATACACAGATTAAACCCTGACGTTTCCAGTTCTTTAGCATCTGTTTTACCGTCTCATGGGTGGCTGTTGCTCCCTTAACTGCAATGCTCTGCTGCTCTGCCTGCTCAAAGGTGAAAGTTACGTCCAGTCGCTCAAAGATGGAATCATTCTTACCTCTGCGACTTCTGTCGTAAGCAGACTGACTGCAATAATTCTTGGATGAGAAAGCATCTTCTATTCGGCTACGAAAGAAGTAAAGCGCATTATCCAACTGGTAGTCAGCCAGCACATCAAAGACATTCAGCATGGCTGGTGTCTGCATCTTTACGAGCATTCCCTTCCACAAATCAGGTGACTCCTTCAGCTGTTTCTCGGCTCCATTGAAACCATGCTTCTGAATCAGCGTTTCCAGAACCTTGCAGAGCATGATGCAGGTCATCATTCTCATCGTGGTTGGACAGATACGGAAACGCTGGCGGGCTTTCACCTTGTCGTCATTTTTCATCGTTTCCAGTCTTATCTGTTCCAGCCATTTTCTACCCTTTTCCTCCAGCTTCGGCAGCACTACCTCACCCGACATCAGCGGCAGCAGATGAGCTATCTGAATAATGCGGTCGCGCTGACGTTCGTTCATTACATACATGTTGTCAGAAAGTGGAGTGAAGGTATTATCGGGCGTTTTTGCCACGATGATACGGCTTTGGAAACCATCCGTATAATTGCTTACCACACGATAGAGCGCATCAGGCGTTCCACACATCACTACGTTCCATAACAGTCTGTCTATATGAACATTCACTGCATCTGCACTTCTTGCTTCACGCTCATAGCTTGTTCCGTCGTAAGCCTGTCTTAACATAACTGAAAAGTCGCTCATTGCCGATTTCCACTTCTGCGCTACGGTGTCAGCTTCCGGAGTAAACGAGAAGGCGTGCTTGCCTTCTGTGTTAGCCAGTCGTTCAGCCAGATTCGCCACCGTATTGTTCAGTGTCAAGCATCTTACAGGCAGTTTCGGCTCTTCCGGCTGCTCCTTCTTGTTCTTGGCTGCACGTTTCTTGGCTCGCCATTCATCCTCCTTCTGCTGATACATTTTGTCCATTTCCTTCACTTCCGAAGTCCATGCGTCAATCACGGGGTCAATACTACCCTTGCCAGATGCAAAATCTCCGGCGATGTAGGAGATGAGGTTCAGCGAGTTCATCTTGCCGTGAACGGAAACCTTCACGCCCGTTGCGAGCATTCCGATGGCAGGACAGATGGCTGTGATTACAGGCAGTGCCAGTGCCGGACCCACTGCGCTGATGGAATCCCGAATGCCTTGCGGCAACTTAGGCAGCGCATTATAATAGAACAGATCGTCCTTGGCGTTAGCCTCGTCCAACGCATTTACCAGCGCCTCATTGTCTGCCTCCGAACCACCACCCGCATTTCCCTGCTTCATTCGTTCCTGACGGATGGCAGAGAGCACATCCTTCAGTCGCTTAGGCATTTGCGTGATTTTCTCGTTCAATGCCGAGTTGATGCAAGCCATCTTTTCCTGTTCGGGAAACCCATCGTAGCAGGGAATAATCTGAGCCAGCAGATTGCGGTCAAAACCACAGATGTGGCGCAGATTCACAGCCAGCTCAAAGGTCAGCGTATTGCGGTTGGAGCGCATCGGCTCCTGCCCATCATTATACTGTTGCCACCACTTCTTAATGATTTCCCCATAAGGAATCCCAAGATAATTGTCCTGAGCAGCAGAAGCAGTTGAAGTAGAAGAAGTTGACGCAGTAGAGGCTGAAGCAGCAGAAGTAGAATTTCTCGAATTCTTAAATTCCTGACCCTTAAAAACCCCTTGAGAATCCTTCTTGAATTCTTCTTTCCAGGGCTCATAATGCTTGTTTGCCTTGTGCGCTCCTTCCGGCAGTTCCTCCTGTCCGTATCTTTCACGCTCTTCCAGGACCTTCCCTTCAGCTGCCACGGCAGCCTCATCATATTCATCCTTGAAGAGCCGTGGCGAAAGGAAGAGCAGATCTTCGTCATCCGATGTGGTAGTGAAATAAACCCGATTAATGTCGTGAGCCGAAGTATCCATTTCACACTTGAGCATCGTAGCAATCCTCACCTGATTCTCCAGAACCGTCTTGCCCTTTTCGCGCTCAAACACCGCATGTCCGCCTTGTCGTGCGCTACGTTCCAGCATCAGCAGTCCGTACTTGTCCGGTTCTTTCAGCATCAGCTTGGCAGCCTTGGCGAAAGCCTCCGGCTCATCCATATCAAATCCGAAAGCACCGCTTGGCAGTTTCATTCCCTTCACCACGCCTTGCGGATAATGGCCGGAGTAGTTAAACTGTACCAGTCTTCTTTTCGCAGCATCGTTTCCGGCACGAGCCAGGCGAAGATTCGCCTTCTGCTCATTGCTTCCACGCAGCTGCTTATACTCCTCTTCCGAGGTGATGGAGCGGGCAACCTTGTGCCCATTCTCCACCTTAATTAAATAACAACTCATCTATCTTATTACTTATCGTTTTAATTGATAATCCACTAAAGCATCAGCCCCTTCTGCTGACTCAACAGTCAGCGTTTGGGCGATGTTGAGTCCTTCATGGCAGAACACCTTCAGCGTGAGCTGAATAGCCCCATCCTTGGTCTTGCTCAACCGACCATGCGCCAGTTTCTTAATCAGTTCCGACTGGCTTTTCGGCTTAGAAACTGCTACGAAATCAAATGTTCCGTCTTGCATTTGCTGAGCCACGCCATGACGGCGGAACGCTTCTACAACACCCTGATTTACAGAATCAGGACTGAAGAGGAAATACTGCTTATCATCATAGTAAGCCATTCCACCGAGCTGCACATGCTGGCAGCCGTTATTATTCACCTGCTGGTTCTGAACATTGTTCTGAGCATTGTTCTGAACCTTGTTTACTTTCTTAACCATAATCTGAATTGAATTTTAGGAGAAGAAACATCCGGATTGTTGCGCGCTTTACCATGGAAAATCCTCCTCAGTTTCAACTCAGTTTTTTACTTTTTTGCCTCCTTTTAGCCTTTAACGGGGAAACGGGGGCGGAAAGGGGTTAAGGTTCTTTTTACCTTTTTACCCTTTTACCTTTTTACCTTTAAAAAAGCCTTTTTACTTTTTTACCCTTTTACTTTTTCAATGTCCGTAACCAGGATATCCTGATAAACCTGACCATTGTGCTCATGGGTAGTGAATCGGAGCGTAACAGCCACCAGCTCGCCCGGAGCGTACTTACATTGCGCCATATTGCCCAACATTGCCGCAGCGTACTGGTTCTCATACTTACCGCCCATCTCCTGGAGAACGATGTTGCATTTCATCATCTGTCCGTTCTCACTTTTCTGACTCTGCACAGCGAAGGTCTCACCCTGCTGCACCACTCTCATAATCTGAGTATACATATTATATAATTGTACGAAGAGGTTTCAAGAGCACCAAACCATTTCAGCGTTGTCTTGTTTCTTCGACGCTGCAAAGATATAATGATTTCCAAACGTAAAAGCAAAAAAAATCCTCCACGAATCCGTTTGGGGGATGTGGGGGATATAGTTTATATTTTTAGGGGATACTATTGGGGGATACTATCTGAACTTTTCCACTCTTTTTGTATTTATCACCGTTCCCGGCTTAGCATACTTGGCGTCTTGAAATTCATCATCCAACTTGTCAGCAATCTCTCTGTAAATGTCACAACATTGTGGCGCATCACAATCAGCAAGTGTCCATTCATTATAGTCATTTTGCTTGAAATAAGAATTTATCTCATGAAAATCGGCCGTAGAACATTTTAGTAAGGTACTGAATGCAGAATTGATCTGGTCAATGAAAAGACGCTGAGTTGACTTCTTCAGCCAATTCTTGTTGAAGAAAACCTTATAAACAATAAACCAATGTTTCTGGGCGTTGAGCGTTTTGTCTTCAATTAAGTCTTTAAGTTTAAGCATCAGCTTGTCTACATCCACATTCTCCTTGAATGCGATGTTCTTGAATACGGCTTCAACCTTCATTCTGCTATGCTCCTTGGCAATCTGATAAGAAAGATACTTATCGAGAAAATCGTAAATATCGTTGTAGGTCTGTTCTTTCTGTTCCAGAATATAAGCAACAATCAGTTTGATATTCCTGCCATTGTTGTGAAATACCTGTCCGAATCGGCAAGCGAAAAGAATATTAGCCCGTTCTACGACAATGGTATTCTTCAGCTGGGTAGCATCAGGATAGATAAGCGCTTCATCCTGGCTGTCCTGCATGTAGATTAGCTCCAATCTCTCCTCATTTTCCTCACGATAACGTTTCAGTACCTTCCGGAACAGGTCTTCGTAATAGGTTTCACTGATGAAGGATTGTCTGAAACCATGAAATCCCTCATCAAGCATGAGGATGATGTCATTGATCATTTTGCGCATTTCTTCTCCTTCATAGTCTTTATAGTTGGTAAGCATAGGTTCCAATTCTATCTTAACCTGATAGAATCGCTCTTTCTTATCATCCAGCAAAGACCATGCAATATTTTCTTTCAACAAATTCAGTAAATCGAAAATATCTCTCACATAATTACGCAAGATTAGTTTCCAGGCTGTTATTACTTCCTCTTTGTTTGTTTCCACTTCTTCTTTGCCCAAAAGGCGAAAGCTGAATTTGAATCGGGCGGCTTTATCTTCCAGCAATGTCAGTTGCTCATCTTGTTCCTCTGTCTGCATGTTACTTTCTAGGTTTTGTTTGTTATGTTGTTTAAATAAGCGGCGTGGGGTTCCCTGTAAGTACCAGTATTAAGGTACCTGCAAGAACCTACGACAAGGTACAAACAAGTACTGCCCACGCCGTAGAGGAGTGGACGCCTTGCTGTCACCGTCTTCTTACCGAATTTCTGAATTGCAGGTTCTGAATACCGTAGAAGTGCAGATAATCAGCGTCAATATCTATATGTTATTTTTCTTGTTTACTTTCTGTTTCTTACTTCAAATTTTAAAGGGTTTATACTACGTTTTCTTCATCATCCGCCCAGTGGTCGCATTGGCGCATCACAGTTTCCAGCGCCTTTTCTGCACCCTCTGGTGGATACTTATACTTCTTGAGCAGTCGCTTCACCATCACTCGCATCTTCGCCCTCGCCGATTCCTTCCGGTTCCAGTCGATGGTGCGGTTGCGGTGCAAGACTTCCGTCAGTTCCCTGGTCAGTGCCACAAACTCCTCGTCGGAGTAAGCCTGCCGCACTCCTTCGGGCGTGGAGAGCGCATCATAGAATGCCTTCTCCTCGGGCGAAAGTCCCAGGTCGTTGCCCTCTGCCTCCGCCTGCTTCATCTGCTGAGCCATCTTCAACAGTTCCTCTATCACTTCCTCGTTGGTGAGCAAGCCTTTCAGATAGTTGGAGAGACTCTGGCTGAGCATATCGGAGAAGAGGTCGCTCTGAACCACGTTGGTCTTCTTCTGCTGCTTGATTTTCTCTTTCATCAGTTTGGTGAGCAGTTCCACCGCCAGGTTGCGCTCCTTCATGTTCTTCACCTCTTGGATGAAGGCGTCGTCGAAGAGCGAGAACTCTATCTGGCGGTCGCCGAAGAGATTGATTACTCCATCGGTCTTCACGCTCTGACGGAGCAGCTCACCGATGCGCCCGTTGATTTCATGGCGGCTGATCTTGCCCTTCTGCGAGAGTTTGAGCATCATCACGCGCAGCGCATCCATATAGCACACCTCCGCCTTCTGCTGCTCATTCAGAAGCGAACGGCAGAGCGTGGTGGCGTTGTGAAGCAGATTGCTGTGCTCCATGAAATTCTTCTTGCGCTGAACCATGGCTGGAGAACTCAGGAAGTTGGCTCCGCTCGTAATGGCGAGTGCACGCTTCGAGTTGTCCTGCTCGAAGAAGCCGGAATAGTCGAAACCATGAAGCTGGTCTCGGCAGATTTCCATCTCTTCCTTCCATTTCACCAGGGCGGTCTTGGCGATGTCGGGGTCTCCGAAGCGGCGGCGGTCACGGTTGGTGTACTGCTGCATGGCACTCTTCAGCGCCTGCGCAATGCCTACGTAATCCACTATCAGTCCGCCTTCCTTGCCCGGGAACACTCGGTTCACACGGGCTATTGCCTGCATCAGGTTATGACCGCTCATCGGCTTATATACGTACATGGTGGCGAGCGACGGAACATCAAAGCCCGTAAGCCACATATCTCTTACGATGGCGATTTTCATCTCATCATCGTTGTCCTTGAATTTTCTTGCCAGTTCCTTCTTGTAGGCTTCGTTGCCGATAATCGGCTGCCAGTCTTCGGGGTCCTGGTTCGAACCGCTCATCACCACCTTAACTTTCTCCGTCCACCCGGGGCGAAGCTCCAGCATCTTGCGGTAGATTTTGATGGCGATGCTTCGGGTCAGCGCCACAATCATTGCCTTGCCGGTGAGTTCCTGCGCACGGTTCTGCTCGTAGTGCTGGATGATGTCCTTTACCAGCGTGTCGATGGTGGCGTCTTCGCCCAGAAGCACTTCCAGTCGGCTGTGCTCCTGCTTCGCCTGCCTGATCTGCTCCTCGGTGGCTCCCTCATCGGCTAGATTGTCGAACTCATCGTTCAGCAGCTTCATCGTGTCTTCGTCGAGGTTCAGGTTCACCACACGGCTCTCGTAATAGACCGGACGGGTGGCTCCATCGTCTACCGCCTGACTCATGTCGTAAACGTCGATGTAGTTGCCGAACACTTCCTCCGTGTCTCTGTCGCGGTCGCTGATAGGCGTTCCGGTGAAGCCGATAAATGAGGCGCCTGGCAGGGCTTCTCTCATCTTCTGGCTGAATCCCTTCTTCATCGTCAGACTTTTGTTGTCCCAGTGCTCATCGCCATATTGCGAGCGGTGCGCCTCGTCGGTCATCACGATGATGTTGCGGCGGGTAGAGAGTGCCGAGTCGCCTTCTTCAAACTTCTGAATGGTGGTGAAGATGATTCCCCCACTCTTTCGGTTGCGGAGCAGATTGCCCAGGTCTTCACGGCTCTGGGCGTTCTCTGGTTCCTGACGAAGGAAGTCCTGGCAGCGGCAGAACTGACCGAAGAGCTGGTTGTCGAGGTCCTTGCGGTCGGTTACTACCACGATGGTTACTTCGGGCAACCGTTGCACCAGCTGGTGGGCGTAGAACACCATGGAGAGGCTCTTGCCCGACCCCTGCGTGTGCCAGAACACGCCGATTTTTCCGTTGCCTTCCACTGCCGTTCGGGTGCGCTGCAGGGCTTTGCCCACGGCGTAGTATTGGTGGTAGGCGGTAAGAATCTTGGCGTATTTGCCCTGGTTCTTGTCGAAGCAGATGAAGTTCTGCAGAATGTCGAGCAGTCGCTGCTGCTGGAACATGCCGAGGAAGAAGGTGCGATAGTCGGCAAAGAGGGTTGACTCGTATGAGCCGTCTATGGTCTTCCATTCCATGTAGCGTTCCAACTTGGCGGTGATGGTTCCGGCACGGGTCTCGCTCATGTCGCTGATTACGTTGAAGGCGTTGTAGCTGAAGAGGCTTGGAACGCTCTGCTGATAGTTCTTGATCTGCTTGTAGGCATCTTCTACGGTTGCATCTTCGGAAATGGCGCTTTTCAGCTCCACCACCACGAGGGGCAATCCGTTGACCATCACCAACATGTCGCAGCGCTTGTTCTTATACTCTTCTACCCGCCACTGGTTCACCACCTTGAAGAGGTTTCTTTCGGGATGGTCGAAGTCGATGAGCCTCATCAGGGCTGTCCGTTCTTCGCCATCTTGCAGGAATCCCACCTCCAGACCGTTTTGCATCCAGAGGGTAAACTGCTCGTTGTTCTGTTCTAAAGTACCGATGCTGATGTTGGAGATTTGCTTGATTCCTTCATCCATTGCATCGGCTGGCAGTTCAGGATTAAGCCGTCGCATCGAGGCGACCAAATCGGCACGATAGAAAGGCTCCTTATAGTTACGCTCCACCTCGTAGCCACATTCGTACGCATAGCCGAGTTCGTCGCGGAACAGGGCAATGAGCGTTTGCTCGTATGCGTCTTCGGTGAATTTCTTGTCGTCTGCCATAATGTTAATATTTTATATTTTCTTTCTCGTTATTTTCTTTCGTTGCTCTTCTTATTCCGGGACTTCCAGCTCGCCTGACATTAAGCGAGGGAGAAGGGTGTCACGGAGAAGGGAGAGGCGGGAGTTCTCAGTACCAATCGTGAAGATTCTCCTAAAGAAGCCATCAATCACATTGGTAAAATCTTCAACTGCTTTCTGAGACGGAATGAGAATTTCTTCATCAAAGTCTTTGGATGTAATAGCAGAAAAGACTGCACCATTTGATTTCTTTATCAGTCTTTCAACTACTGATTTGACCAAGAAAAAAACATAGTATTGACTATAACCATCTATTGCTCTTATTGCATAATTAGATTGGTTCATTGCCATGTCACACGCTGCCAAACATACCTTTCCAACTGTTCCTCTACAAGTAATAAATATTGTATCTTTTGGATATAAATTACTACTGCATTTATTGAGACCAGTTTCTGTTATATGTTTCTCTGTCGCAAAACAATATACCCCATTTACATCCTTAGGGCTAAAGAATGGAATTGTTCCATTATCCCAATATAAAGGTTCAGAAGTTTTAGGGGTTCCTCCTGGCATTAACTTAATAATATCAGTTAGCCTTCCTACTTTCCATCCTTCCGGAATCTTTCCCAATTCACTATCCACGAACTTACCATCCTTGAAAGGCTCAAAGTCAACGAACCAATTCTTGAAAATAGCCTGTGCCATCTCCTCCAAATCAGCATTGATCTTGTTGTTCAACTCTATCTTCCGGTCGAGAGAAGAAAGGATGGAGGCTATGCGGCGCTGGTCAGCAAGCGAAGGCATTTGCAAGACATAATCCTTTATTATTTGAGCATTCAGATTTTGTTGAGCTCCGCCATTAGCTAATGAAGCCAAAGTTGTATAATCGTTTTTCAACGAATAATATACAAATTCGTAGTCTGCAACCTCATCATTTATCGTCAAATTACAACACGCTTGATTGGTTGTCATTGGAACTTTTACGATACATGATTTCCCTGCTGTTGCCCCATACATTGCAACCGTTACTGTGTTCGGGACAATCCATTTTGCAGATGAATTGTTTAAACCGGAATCTGTGATAGTCTTTTCTGTAGAATAAATTCTATTGAAATCTATCTCTTTTGTATTCAACCAAGGAATTTCTCCCCCATAGTATGAAAGATTAGTACTCTTTGGAGTTCCACCGCTACATACTCTAGTACATACATCCCCCAATCTAACTTCTTTCCACTCCATACTTTACACCTCCCATCCAATTTCCTTCAACTGCAATCTGATCTCCTCTTCCTGCTTCTTGCTTTCCTCAAACAGCTGCTTCAGCTCACCGGTAAGATTCGTCATTTTCTCCTCGAAAGGCACTCCGTCGCCTTCGTCTTCGGCGATTCCTACGTATCTTCCAGGAGTCAGAATGAAGTCCTGAGCAGCAATCTGCTCGGTGGTGCATACGGCACAGAAGCCCTTTTCATCCTCCAGGGTTCCCTGCTGGAACGCATGGAAGGTGTCAGAGATTTTCTTAATATCCGTATCAGGCATCAGTTCACGAAGCTTGCGAGTAACCATCGTGCCCAGATTGCGGGCGTCGATAAACACGGTCTTGCCCTTCTGCGCCTTGTTGCGGCTGATAAACCAAAGACTTACAGGAATACCCGTACTGTAGAACAACTGCGAAGGCAAAGCCACGATTCCCTCTACCAGGTCGGCTTCGATGATGGCTTGGCGAATCTGTCCCTCGCCGCCACTCTGACTCGAAAGCGCACCATTTGCCAGCACCAAACCTATCTTTCCGTTAGGTGCCAGATGATGAATCATGTGCTGCATCCATGCAAAGTTGGCGTTGCCTGCTGGTGGCAAACCATACTGCCAGCGCACATCTTCCTGAAGCGCACTCTGTCCCCAGTCACTGAGGTTGAAAGGAGGATTGGCAAGAATGAAATCTGCCTTCAGCGTAGGATGCTGGTCCTCGAAGAAAGTGTCGGCAAAAACATTGCCCAGGTTCGCATCCAAGCCACGGATGGCAAGGTTCATGTGCGCCATCTTCCACGTATCAGGGTTTGCCTCCTGACCGTAGATACTAATCTTGCGCAGGTTTCCCTTGTGGCGCTCAATGAACTTGGCGCTCTGCACAAACATACCGCCGCTTCCGCAGCAAGGGTCATAGACTCTACCCTCGTAAGGCTCCAGAATCTCTACCAGCGTGCGGACAATGCAGGAAGGCGTATAGAACTCGCCACCATTCTTGCCCTCCAGGCTGGCAAACTGCTGCAGACAGTATTCGTAGGTTCTGCCCAGCAGGTCTTTCTCCTCGCCAGCATCGTGCATTTCTATGTTCGTAAAGAGATCTACCACATCGCCCAGACGGCGCTTGTCCAGCTCCGGACGGGCGAAATTCTTAGGCAGAATGCCCTTCAGTCTTTCGTTTTCACGCTCAATGGCAGTAAGTGCTTCATCTATTATCACGCCTATTTCCGGGGTGTGGGCAGCAGCACTAATCTTGCTCCATCGGGCTTCAGCAGGCACGAAGAAGATGTTCTCAGCGGTGTATTCGTCCTTATCTTCCGGGTCGGCGTATTCGTCGCCCTGCAGCTCTTGGAACTTCTGTTCGAAGCGGTCGCTGATGTATTTCAGAAAGATGAGTCCGAGCACTACGCCCTCGTATTGCGAAGCGCTGAGGTTGCCTCTCAGAATATCGGCAGCCTTCCATATTTTCTCTTCAAAACCAATGCTGATTGTATCTTGTTTCTTAGCCATAATATGTTTATTTTTCTACGAGCAATAGTTTCCAGTCCTCATTCTGCAGAACAAAGGAGCCTCTTTTACGTCGATAAAGATACTTCCAACGCGCTGATAAAGGGCTGAAATCTGCCATTCGTGGGCTAAAAATGTGGTTTCGCAATCAAAAGCCTCTGATTTTTCTGTTTCTTCGTCGCTAGAACAGGCGGTGGAAGAAAGCATAAAAAAAGCGACTATTATCATATAAAAATAAGATAATATTCGCCTGCGGATAAGAACATGATGATATTGGGCTAACTTTGCCTGAGCAAAATTACCCCCCCTAAAGCTTTGTACGTCAAGAAGTTACACCTTTTCATCTTAGCATTGTTATTATGTAGTTTCTAGCTTTCCGGACTATTGCTACGTCAATAATTTGTTAATTGCTAGCAAAGATAATAAAAAGTTGGCAAACCCAAGAATTTTATCACGTTATTTAACGGAAAAATGCAAAATATGGAGGTTAGGAAGATGTTTTACCCCCTCTTCTAAGGGGAAAAAATGCCCCTCCTCAGACGTGAATCCGCCTCTAACATGACGCATTTTTGACAAAATACAACAGGAAACAAGGATAAAAATGTAGAATCGAACAACATATCAGCTAACTAAAACGACTTAATATGTAGATAATTATTATACACAAAATATTAGAGTATGAATATAACAAAATACACATAACACACTAACAACCAACACATTCAGACATATATTCAACCTATATCATGTAAAACTCACAAGTTCATCTAGCGTGTCATTAAGGGTCAAGGTCATTAAGGGTCATTTTCATTTTCGGGGGGAGAAAAATCCCTATAGTATATATATAAATAAATATTTATATATACTATAGCTCAAAATGACACTTTCATTTTTCTAAATGACCCTTAATGACACTGACCCTTAATGACACGCTCGTTTTTCATCCTTACTTTCCCATTGCTGATTGTTTCTGCAATAAAGTTCAGATAAAAAAAACAATAGAACTTATTGTATTACAGCTACTTATAGCTTTTCTCACATAGAAAGTTAGGGTGAAAGCTTGCATTCTGCCCGAAAATGTTGTATCTTTGCACCGGCAATCGAAAGAACAGCCTTTTGTGCCTTGCTCGGGTCTTCTATTAAGACCAACACGGGTCATAAATGATGGCAGGCGCCGGTCATCAATGAAGACCCCGAAAACGGCAGGAACGGGGCGTTCTGGGGAGTTGCAAACACGGACACTAAACATACTACAAACGACTATGATTAATTACAGCATCGTAATGCGTAGCGTGAACGCAAATCTTCTGGAAATCAACCAGGCGAAGTCACGCATCAACCAGGCAAAGAAGGAGGGTAAGACCCCTGACCCAAAGGACCTGGAACTCGTGAAGACCGAGAAGCAGAACGCTTTTGCCATCTCACAGTACACTGACATCATGACCATCGAGAAGTTTGCCAAGCACATCACTTCTCATGGAAGTGTTTATTCGAGAGCCGACATCAGCGCCATCCTCTACAT